>Ga0172367_10003357_pt1 | contig 20863 bp, 30 predicted proteins | sample Lak10m_FD_114542 | JGI IMG/M metagenome (GOLD analysis project Ga0172367, IMG submission 114542) | Freshwater microbial communities from Kabuno Bay, South-Kivu, Congo - kab_022012_10m | ecosystem: Environmental > Aquatic > Freshwater > Lake | place: Democratic Republic of the Congo: South-Kivu...
ATGCTGGCATTTCCTCACGATTGGTTGCAAAATCACTCCAACGTCCCCGTCAGAGTGTTCGTGAAGATTAATTCGTGTCGGCTCAGTCTGCGATTTCTCCGCGTAGCGGCTTCGTCCAACCCTGCGGTCCACCGGACGCTGCGCGATAAAGCCGCGCAGCGCCCCTGAGCTTGGACGTTGGGCCACTGAGATGCCGATGGGCTACGCTGCGCGGTGCCGTTTCACATACGCCCGTAATGCATCGTTCATGCGGGTCTGCCAGCCTTCGCCGGTCGCTCGAAAATACTCCACGACCTCAGGGCTGTATCGAACTGTTACCGCAACCTTGGTGGGTTGCTTCTGCGGGCCGCGTTGGCCGGGAAGGCGAACTTTGCCCTTCGTCCAGAACACCTTTACCGAAGCAGCATCGTTGGGGTCGTATGGGCATTCGGGGTCATTCACCTTGGCGGGCGCCGCCGCAATGGCTGCCGCCATCTGTTCCTTGCTAAAGGTCGAGGGCTTCGAAGTAGGCGCGCGTTTCATGTTTGTCACCGTAACGACAGGAAATAACTCGGGCGCTGTCATTGCGCTCCGTCCAGACCAGGAAGACCACGCGATCGCGAAACCAGCCCAAACTTTGCAGGCGCTTCTCGCCGTAATGTTCGCGTTCGTCCTCCACCGTAACCATCGGGGAATCGAAGACACAAGCGACCTCAGCCAAATCAATGCCGTGATCCTTGAGGTTCTTTTTCCGCTTGCTTTCGTCCCAGACAATCATGCGCTTATTGTAGTTACACTAAACCATCCGCGTCAAGCTTTTCGTAACTACAGTGGCCCAACCCATCATTCCACCGGCGCTGCGCGATGAAACCGCGCAGCGCCGGTTATGTCGAACGTTGGGCCTCACAAATAGCGCCCGATTGACTTGCGTACGTATTAGCGTACCATGACAGCTTCTTTGAAGGAGCACAAAATGAACACGCTTACCGCCAGCGAAGCTCGCGCAAACCTATACCGACTCATTGACCAAACAGTTGAGTCTCATGAGCCCATCATCATTTCCGGAAAACGCAGCAGTGCTGTGCTGCTCTCCGCGGAAGATTGGAGCGCAATTCAAGAAACCCTGTATCTGCTGGCCGTACCTGGCATGCGGGAATCCATCAAAGCGGGCATGGCCGAGCCCCTCTCAAAAAGCTCGAAGGCGCTTAAGTGGTGAGTTGGGAGATTGTTTATGCGAAGCAAGCAATGAAGGATGCAAAAAAGCTTGCTGCAAGCGGTCTTAAGCCAAAGGCACTCGAACTGCTGGCGGTTCTTGCCCATGACCCTTTTCAAAATCCTCCGCCCTTCGAAAAGTTGGTTGGTGATCTTGCTGGCGCCTACTCGCGACGCATCAATATTCAGCACCGCATCGTCTATGAAGTTTTTACCAAAGAGAAAATGGTTCGCGTCTTGCGTATGTGGACCCACTATGAGTGAGATGAAGCCCAACCCATCCATCAACTCGGACGCTGCGCGATGAAGCCGCGCAGCGCCGGTCACCTTGAACGTTCGGCGTCGGGAGATGCAGCCGCAAATGATCTTAGCGCGTGCGCCAGTATCCTGGCTTTCGGCGCTGGTGAGCGACAGCAAGCACTGTCGCAGTACTGCCGAGAATCTCGTAAAAGACCGTGTAGGGAAAGTGACGAAGAACATGTCGCCTGATCCCATCCTCGTCTTCGGGCCACATCAGTGCGTTGGCACCAAGCCGATCAATCGCCTCAAGCGTCTCGGTGCGAAAAGCATCGGCCGCGATAGGGCTGCGTTCGAAGTACCAAAGAAAAGCCTCTCTGATTTCTGCCTCTGCCTCGGGCAGAATTTCGACTACGAAACGCGTCCCAGAGCGTTCAGTCTTGCTCTAGCTTCCATCCAAGAAACGGGCTTAACTCTCCCCGCTCTAAGGGCCGCTTGTCGCGCCCTGATCTCCTGCCGCCACGCTTCCGTGATTGAAGAGTCGTCACTGCCTTCGAGGCTGTCGAGTAGCGCTACGGTCAAGGCCGAACGCTCGTCGGGAGGCAATCCGAGAGCTTCGTCGAGAATGTGGTCTACATGGGCGTTCATGCAGCGAAGTCTAGCACCCAAAACTGGGCTCGGTCACTGCCTGCTTCGAGCCGGCGCCGAACCCATCAATCCACAGGACGCTGCGCGATAAAGCCGCGCAGCGCCGGTGACTTCTACGTTCGGCCCCTTATCGCCGTGCGCAAGCGTTGGACTGATTGACAACGGCCTGGTATGTTGGCACTATCTCCAACATGAAAGCCGTTCAGCTTGTTGGCACTCGTATCGCCTACTCGGAGTCTGCGTTTGCCGAATTGGTGCTGTGGCGCCTTCCGAATCCTCTCAAAGGGTCGGTACACGAGTTCAAGTACAGGCTGGCCTATGTCGTGCGTGGAGAATGCGTTCTGCGCTACGACAACGAAGTCGGGAAAGGCGATCACCGGCATTTCGGCAAAAAGGAAGGCGCCTACGCTTTTACTACACCGGATAAATTGATCGCCGGTTTCCAGAAGGACATTGCGAGGTGGAACCATGAAAACAGTAACTCTTGATGTACGTACCCCGACCGATTCCATGGCTGAGTTTGCCCACGCCTGGAAGACAGGGAAAGCTCAGAAGACTGCGCGTATCAGCTTTGCCACTCCCGAGTTGCTATGGAGGGTGCTAACCGAAAAGCGGTGGGAACTACTCAAGGTGCTTTGCGGGGCGGGGCCGGTGTCCATTCGCGAAGCCGCACGCCGTGCTGAACGCGACGTAAAAGCTGTGCACGGCGACGTCACTGCGCTGCTCAACGCTGGCGTGCTTAACAAGACGGAGGACGGCCACATTGTTTTCCCATACGAGGCTGTGAAAGTCGAGTTTCTGTTGCAGGCTGCATAGCGTGACTGCGTTTCAGGGGCCGAACCCGTCGTTCCAGGGGACGCGCTGCGATGAAACTGCGCAGCGCCGGTTATGTCAATTCGTTAGCCCGCAGAAAGCGCCACTGTGATGCCCGGGAACGCTCGCAATAACTTGCCGTCCATCGTTACGAGCTTCGTGCCAAGCTTCATGGCGAGCGCGACGAATTCGCAGTCGTATGCCGAGCATTCACTGTCGCATACCAATTCCAGAACCTTGAGCGAGTCCACTTCGTATTCGGCCCCACTGAGCAAGTCTTCTGCCTCGCATTGGAGGCCATGCGCTTGCTGAAACGTCAAGCTTCCTCGCCTGAGGTATCTCGCCAGAATGTTACGAAATTCACCTCGCCACAGAACGGGTGCAGCCCAACTGGAGTCTTTTTCGAGTAGAGCCTCGGCCGCCGCCGTGTACTCGCCGGGCAAATACAAGTACGCCACGATATTCGAGTCCACAACAATCATGGGCGCCCCTGCCGTTTCAACGTATCAATCTCGCGTGCTCGAAACTTTGTCTTGCCCAGTTCAGCCCGTAGCTGGCGTGCACGTGCGAGTCGCTCGCTGGGAGCTATCCTGGTAGGCGTAAGCACCGTTTCAAGGCACACAATAGCCTCACTGTTGAGGCTACGGCGGTGCATCTCCGCTGCAACCTTCAGCCGGTCGTATACGTCGTCCGGAACATTTTTCAACGTCAGCGTTGTAGGCATGGCATTCTCCAACCGTAATGGCACCAAAACGGATCCAATATACGGCTTGCCTGCCGGCTTGCCAATCTGCGGGCTAACCCTGCGGTGCAGGGGACGCTGCGCGATGAAGCCGCGCAGCGCCGGTGACCTTCAACGTTGGACGTCTCAAGTCAGTAGCGGAACCGAAGTTGCACAATTTCTAGCGCATCATTCACAGCCCGATACACCATGCGATGCTCATCGGTAATCCGCCGCGACCAAAAGCCTGATAACGCGTGCTTCAGCGGCTCCGGCTTACCCACGCCGACGAATGGTTCACGTTGTGCCTCGCGGATCAGTTTATTGATCCGCTCCACCATGCGCTTGTCTTGCTTTTGCCAGTATAGGTAGTCTTCCCATGCCTCGTCAGCAAAGATCAGCTTCACTTGGCCAGCTTCCGCTCAACGCCTTTGCCTGCGTTCAGTTGTGCAGCGGCGGAGAGAAGGCGCTTGGCGTTGGCCGGCGTTCGCAACAGATAGGCCGTTTCTTCAAGGGCTTTGAAGTCTTCGAGGGAAAGCATCACAACGGACTGTTCGCCGTTGCGGGTGATGATCAAAGCTTCGTGGTCATTGCAGACCCGATCCATTGCGCTGGCGAGGTTTGCACGAACTGTGGTGTACGTAATCGAATCCATGGGTGGCTCCTGATTTGTACGGCTTACTGTACAGCAGTATGCGCTGAGTGTCTAGTTTCGCCACGACGTCCAACCCGACGTTCCATGGGACGCTACAATTCGGCTCATCCCCAACCGGAGATCAATCATGAATTTCAGCATCGAGTGCGAGGAAGAGATTGATGGCCGCTGGATCGCTGAAGTCCCGCAGCTTCCGGGCGTCTTGTGCTATGGCAAGTCCGCCGACGACGCTATGGCAAAGGCCGAAGTGCTCGCTCTCCGCGCCATGGCAGAGCGCCCGGAGCAAAACGAGTCGCGCCCCGTCGCAATCAATATCTCTCTCCCTCTCGCCGCATGAGTCAATGGCCTTCCATCAAGGCCACCTGAGTTCGATCAAGCGCTTGCCGAATCGTATATCGGCAAGTACATCCTGATTGGCCTTACGTATCTTGCGCTCTCGCGCCGAGCAAAAAGAGTATTGACTTCTTCAAGTCGGGGGCTTCAATGCATCACACTCAGTACCAGCGCATGATTCGGCGGCCTCTTGACGCGTATGTTGACAGCCAACCGTGAGCCTGCCATGACACCTGCAATGCTGATCGACCGATACTGCGAAGCCTGGAGCGATGCCGATCCGGCGCGACGTGCCGAAATACTGGCGCCGCTGTGGGCGCCAGGCGCGACCTATACCGATCCGACGGTGCATGCCTGCGGCGCGGATGAACTGCTCGCCCACATTGCCGGGGTTCAGGCAGCGCTGCCGGGATGCAGGGTGCTGCGCACGAGCGAAATTGACGTACACCATCGCATGGCGCGCTTTGCCTGGCACGCCGTCAAGGCTGACGGAAGCGCGCTGCCGGAAGGCATCGACATCGCCTTCCTTTCCGAAGACGGGACGCGGATCGAGCGCATCGTCGGCTTTTTCGGGCCGCTGCGGGCCCGCCGGGAATGAGCGTTTGCGGCGTGGCCTGCGATGCCATGGGACTGCGGCAGGTCAGGGATGTCATGCTTTCCTTCAATGCCGCGATTTGATGCCTTGCTGCCCTGCGCACGCTGCATCCGCCTGCGCTGGATCGTTTCGGCAATCGCGCTCGCGCTGGCGGGCCTGGCCGGCGCTGCCTGCGTCATCGGCGAACGGCTTACCGGGCCGAGCAATGCCCCTGTCGGTGCGCCACCGCCCGAGCTGCACGCGGAATCGGTGGCCTTGCCGTCCGCCACAGAGCCGCGCATACGCGGCTGGTTCGTTGCCGGCGCCGCGGGCCGCGGTGCCGTGCTCCTGCTGCATGGCGTGCGCAGCGACCGCCGCCAGATGCTCGGGCGGGCACTGGCACTGGCACGGGCCGGCCATTCGGTGCTGCTGGTTGACCTGCCGGCGCACGGCGAAAGCCCTGGCACGCGCATCAGCTTCGGCCACCACGAGGCCGAGGGGGTTCGGATCAGCATGCGCTTTCTTGCGCAGCGACTGCCGGCCGAACGCCGGGCTGTGATCGGCGCCTCGCTCGGTGCGGCCGCATTCGTGCTTGCCGGCGTAACACCGGCGCCCGATGCCGTGGTGATCGAGGCCATGTACCCGGACATCGAAACCGCCGTGCGCAACCGCCTGCGCTTGCACCTGGGCGACGCCGGGGACGCCATCGCCCCGCTGCTGCTGGCGTTGCTGCCGCATCAGCTTGGCATTGGCGCCGACCGCCTGCGCCCGATCGATTCGCTGGCGGCGATCCGGGCACCGCTCCTGATCGCCTCGGGAAGCCGCGACCGGCACACCACCGAAGCCGACACACGCCGCCTGTTCGCTGCCGCGCAGGCGCCGAAATCGCTCTGGCTGGCGGCCGGCGCGGGCCATGTCGATCTGTATCGCCATGATCCGGCCGCCTACGAAGCGGCGGTGTTCCCCTTCCTCGCGCGCCACCTTGGCGGTGCGGGGCACTGAGGCAGCTATTTGCGCACGGCGATCGGGATCACCCTGCCGCGCGGGCCGGCGGCGCGCGCCGCGGCCGGCGGCTGGCGCATCCGTGCCAGTCGCCACCACAGGCGCAGGCCGAGCAGCGCGGCAAGGATGGCGGCATACAGCAGCGGGCCGGAGATGTCGAGCTTGACCATCCAGGCGTAGTGCAGTACCGCGACAATGCCGATAACATAGACACTGCGGTGCAGCGCCCGCCAGCGCCTGCCCCCGAGCCGGCGGATCGCCGCGCCGTTGGAGGTGGCGGCCAGCGGCACCAGCATCAGGAAACAGAGCATGCCGGCGGTGATGAAGGGCCGCTTGAAGATGTCCTTGAGGATTTCCGGCCAATCGAAGAACTGGTCGAGCCAAAGGTAGGTGGCGAGGTGCAGCACGGCATAAAAGAAGGCGTACAAGCCGAGCATGCGGCGCAGCGGCGCCAGCCAGGCCCAGCCGGCGATCCGGCGCAGCGGCGTCACGGCGAGGGTGATCAGGAGGAAATTGAGCGCCCAGGTGCCCAGCCCGCGCGTGACGGCTTCGATGGGATTGGCACCCAGCGTGTCGGCCTGCACGCCCCAGGCGTACCAGGCCAGCGGGCCCAGGCAGGCGAGGAAAACCGGCGGCTTGATGAATTTCGGGTTCAGAAGTTCTTCCTCAGGTCCATGCCGGCATAGAGCTGCCCCACCTGATCGGCGTAGCCGTTGAACAGCAGCGTCTTGCGCTTGCCGAACTCGCCGATGCGGCGTTCGCTGGCCTGGCTCCAGCGCGGGTGGTCGACACCCGGATTGACATTCGAGTAGAAGCCGTACTCGCTCGGCCCCGCCTTCATCCAGGAGGTTTTCGGCTCCTTGTCGGTGAGGCGGACATGCACGATCGACTTGCCGCTCTTGAAGCCGTACTTCCAGGGTACGACGAGTCGCAGCGGCGCGCCGTTCTGCTTCGGCAGCACGTCGCCGTAAAGCCCGACGGCCATGATGGCCAGCGGATGCATGGCCTCGTCCATGCGCAGGCCCTCGATGTAGGGCCAGTCGAGGATGCGGCGGCTGACGCCGGGCATGGTCTCCGGCTGCACGGCGGTAATGAATTCGACATAGCGCGCGCCGCCAAGCGGCTCGACCTGCTTCAGCAGGGCGGAGACCGGGAAGCCCAGCCAGGGCACCACCATGCTCCAGCCTTCGACGCAGCGCAGGCGGTAGATGCGTTCTTCCAGCGGGGCGAGCTTGAGGATTTCCTCGATGCCGAGTGTTTTCGGCTTTTTCACCAGGCCATCGATGCGCACCGACCAGGGTGCGACGCGCAGGGTATGGGCGGTGCGCGCGGGGTCTTCCTTGTCGGTGCCGAATTCATAGTAGTTGTTGTAGCCCGCCACATGCTTGAGCGGGGTCGACGTCTCGCTGGTCGACAAGGCGCTGGCGCGACCCGGGCCGAGCGCGGCGCGCGCTTCCGGCAGCGAGGCGGCCAGCGCCAGACCGGCGGATGCCTTGAGGAAGTCGCGGCGGCGCTCGAACAGCGCACGCGGCGTGATTTCGGATGGGGCCGGGGGGTGGCTGGGACGGCTCATGGGGGCTCCGGATCGATATTGTTCTGGCTATCTTGGTCGCGCAAGGCGCGCAAACCTTACGTTCCGACCCCCATGTCGACGCGAAGTTCAGGCCAGTTGCGTGACCGCCGTGCTGCCCGCGGCATAGCGCGTCTCGTCGCGCGCCCAGGCGCCGGACGGGGCGATGCGGGCAATGCGCGCGGCACGCACCGGATCGGGCGCCGGCTGCCAGCGTGCCAGCACGTCGGCCACGGCATCCGGCGAGTTGCAGATCAGCAGCATGTCGCAACCCGCGGCCCAGGCGGCTTGAGCCCGCTGCACCATGTCACCGGCAAAGGCGGCACCTTCCATCGAGAGGTCGTCGCTGAAGATGACACCGTCAAAGCCGAACTCCTCGCGCAGCTTTTGCAGCCACACCGGCGAGAAGCCGGCCGGGCGCGGATCGACCTGCGGATAGATCACATGCGCCGGCATCACCCCGTCTAGCCGAAGCCGCCGGTAAGGCGTGAGGTCGGGCTCCATCTCGGCAAGGCTGCGCTCATCGACCGGGATGGCGAGGTGCGAGTCGGCGGCGACCCAGCCGTGGCCGGGGAAGTGCTTGCCGCAGCAGCCCATGCCGGCGGCGGAGAGGCCGTCGATCAGGGCCCCGGCGAGTTCGGCAACGGCTTCCGGGTTCTTGTGGAAGGCGCGATCGCCGATCACGCCACTGGGCCCCCAGTCGAGGTCGAGCACCGGCGTGAAGGAATAGTCGACGCCGCATTCGCGCAGCTCCGCGGCCAGCAGGTAGCCCAGGTCGCCTGCGGCGCGGCGCGCGGCGGCCGGGTCGCTGTCCCACAGTTCGCCGAGGCGGCGCATCGGCGGCACGTGGGTAAAGCCCTCGCGGCAGCGCTGCACGCGCCCGCCTTCGTGGTCAATGGCGATCGGCAGGGCCGGGCTGCGCAGACCGTGGATGGCGGCGCACAGCGCGGCGAGCTGCGCCCTGTCACGGTAGTTGTGCTTGAACAGGATGACGCCGCCGACCAGCGGATGGGTCAGGCGCACGCGCTCGGCATCGGTAAGTTCGAGCCCGGCGACATCGATCATCAGCGGGCCGAGGGGCAGTGGGTTCATGGCGTCTCCAGGATGACAAAGGCGACGGCGTAGTCCAACTCGTCGCTGATGGAAAGGTGGGCCACCAGGCCACGCTCGGCGAAGCGCGCGGCCAGTGACGGCGAATAGGCGAACGAGGGCTTGCCGAGTGCGTCGTGCTCGACGCTGACCTCGGGCAGCAGCAGCGGCGCGCGCACGCCGGTGCCGTAGGCCTTGCCCAGCGCTTCCTTGGCGGCGAAGCGCTTGGCCAGAAAGCGGCCGGGGTCGGGGCTGGCGCGGCAGGCCTCGCGCTCGGCGGGGGCGAGCATCTTTTCCAGGCCGCGCTCGCCGTGGCGCTGCCAGTACTCGGCCATGCGGGCGACGGCGACGATGTCGGTGCCTATTCCAAAAATCATCCGCGGCGCGTTTTCATCCACACTGCGCTTCGCGCATCAGCCGCTTCATCTCGGCGACGGCCTCGCGCATGCCGACGAAGATGGCACGGCTGACAATGGCATGGCCGATGTGCAGTTCGCGGATGCCGGGCAAGGCCGCGACGGGCTGGACGTTGAAATAATTCAGCGCGTGGCCGGCATTGAAGCGCATGCCGGCGGCGCGGATGGCGGCGCCGGCCTTGCGGATCTTTTCCAGTTCGGCGACCACGGCCGGGCTTTCGGCATCGCGACCGTGGTTGAAAAAGGCGTGGGCGTAGGGGCCGGTGTGGATTTCGCAGACACGCACGCCAATTTTGGCGGCGGCCTCGACCTGGGGCAGCTCGGCATCGATGAAGGTGCTGGTCATGATGCCGGCGCCGGCGAGCCGCGCCACCACGTCGCGCAGGCGCGCTTCCTGGCCGGCGACATCGAGGCCGCCCTCGGTGGTGATTTCATGGCGGCCCTCGGGCACCAGCATGGCCATCTCGGGCTTCAAGGCGCAGGCGATGCCGACCATCTCGTCGGTGGCGGCCATTTCGAGGTTGAGCTTGATGTGGGTGAGCTCGCGCAGGCGCTGCACATCGCGGTCCTGGATGTGGCGGCGGTCTTCGCGCAGATGCACGGTGATGCCGTCGGCACCGCCGAGGTGGGCCTCGACGGCGGCCCAGACCGGGTCGGGCTCATGCCCCTTGCGCGCTTCGCGCACGGTGGCGACGTGGTCGATATTGACGCCGAGTTCGATCATGTTGTGGTTTCTCCCTGGCCCAGTTTACAGCCCCTGCAGTTCCATGAACACGCGGCGCGACTGCAGGCTCCTGCCGCCGAGGTAGTGCGCTATCAGCTGGCGCATCAGGCGTCGGCTCTCGACGCGGGTACGCGGGTCGGAGTAGTCGTCGGCAGCCATGTCGAGCAGGGTCTTGCCGGCAAAGCCGGCGCCCTCCTCGCCTTCCGCCGTGTCGCCAGCGCCGACTTTTGCCGCGACCGGGCCCCTTTCGATGACGAAGGCGTAGCGGCCGTCGACACGAACCGGCTGGCGGCTGTCGACGTCGATGTCCAGCGTCAGGCCGTAGCCCAGCTCCTTGAGCAGGGTCTTTTCGAAACGCCGCAGTTCCGGCGCATCGGCGGCACCCGCCGCAAGCGCGCGCAATGCGGCGGCGTAGGCATCGAACAGCACCGCGTGGGCATCCTCGCGCGGCAGCATTTTCAGCAGCAGCTCGTTGAGGTAGTAGCCGAGCAGCAGGCAGCGCCCGCCCAGCAGCGGCATGCCGCCCAGCCATTCGGCCTTGGCCAGGGTCTTGACTTCACCGCCGCCGAACCAGCCGAGTTCCAGCGGCTGGAAGGACATCAGCAGGCCGCGCATGGCCGAGCGCGGGCGGCGCGCACCACGCGCCAGCAGGGGCACGCGGCCGTGGTCGCGGCTGAAGACATCGACCACCAGGCTGGTCTCGCTGTAGGGATGGACATGCAGGACGTAGGCGGCCTGGCCATCGACACGCTTGCCGGACACCGTATCAGTCGTACCCGAGGGACTTCAGGGCGCGCTCGTCATCGGCCCAGCCGCCCTTGACCTTGACCCAGGTTTCGAGCCAGACGCGGCCGCCGAACAGGGTTTCCATCTCCTTGCGCGCGTCGGTGGATACGCGCTTGAGCCGCTCGCCGCCGCGCCCGATGACAATCGGCTTGTGGCCGGCCCGGTCAACGATCACGGCGGCGTGGATGCGCCGCAGTTCGCCTTCCTGCTCGAACTTCTCGATTTCGACGGCGATGCCGTAGGGCAGCTCCTCGCCAAGGTTGCGGAAGAGCTTTTCGCGCAGGATCTCGGAAGCCAGGAAGCGTTCGTTGCGGTCGGTGATGTCGTCGGCATCGAAAACCGCCGGTGCCTGCGGCAGGTAGCCGCGCGCGGCCTGCAGCAGCGCGTCGGTGCCAAGGCCCTTCTCGGCGGAGATCGGCAGGATTTCGGCAAACCCGTGCAGGCCGGCGAGCTTGTCGATGAAGGGCAGCAGCTGGCCCTTGTCCGCCAGCCGGTCGATCTTGTTGATCACCAGCAGCACCGGCGTTTCCGTTGGCAGCATGCGCAGGATTTCGGCCTCGCCGCTGCCCCAGTTGCCGGCTTCGACCACCAGCAGGATGACGTCGACATCGGCAAAGCTGGCCGTTACGCTGCGGTTCATCAGGCGGTTGAGCGCATTCTTGTGCGTCATCTGGAAGCCGGGGGTATCGACGAAGATGAACTGGGTGTCGCCGGTGGTGAGGATGCCGTGAATGCGATGACGGGTGGTCTGCGCCTTTTTCGAGGTGATGCTGATCTTGGCGCCGACCAGGCGATTGGTCAGCGTCGACTTGCCGACGTTGGGCCGGCCGATGACGGCCAGGTAGCCGGTGCGGAAATCCTCGCTCATGCGCCTATCTTGGCAATGGCGCGCTCGGCGGCCTGCTGTTCGGCAATGCGCCGGCTGCTGCCCAGGCCGGTGCTGCGCACCCTGAGCTCCGGCACTTCGCACTCGACCTCGAACTCCTGGGCATGGGCTTCGCCACGCGTTGCCAGCAGGCGGTAGCGCGGCAGGGGCAGGCGGCGGCCCTGGAGGATTTCCTGCAGCGCGGTCTTCGGGTCCTTGCCGGACTTGGCCGGATCGACACCGTCGAGCACTTTCTGGTACAGCCGCCCGATGACGCCGGACGCGGCATCGAAACCGGCATCGACGAAAACGGCGCCGATCAGGGCCTCAAGGGCGTCGGCGAGGATGGAAGGGCGATCCGCGCCGCCGCTCCTGAGCTCCCCCTCCCCCAGACGCAGGGACCCTCCCAGGCCCAACCCGCGCGCAAGCTCGGCGAGCGATTCCTGGCGCACGAGGTTGGCACGCAGGCGCGACAGTTCGCCTTCCCGCAAATCCGGAAAACGCCGGCACAGGCTGGCGGAAACCACGCAATCCAGCACGGAATCGCCGAGAAACTCGAGTTGTTCGTTGTTGGTGCTGCCGAAGCTGCGGTGAGTGAGCGCCTGCGCCAGAAGTTCCGGATGGGCGAAGGCGTGCCCAAGTGCTGCCTCCAGGCGCTGCGGGCTCATTACTTGTTGCTGGCGCCCTCGAAATCCAGCAGCAGGCTGACGTTGTAGAACAACGGCACCTTGCGCGAATAGGAGAAGGAGATCACCAGTTCGCCGCCCTCCTTGGTGATGTCGAGTTCCTTCGGGTCGACGCTCTTGATGCTGTCGATTTCGGCACGCTTGGCGAACGCATTTCGTACCTGGGCGACGCTGGCATCCTTGAGGCTGGGGTCGGTCGCGGTGGCCTTGAGGACCTTCACCGCGGCGCCGTACTCCATGTACTCGGGCGCGGTCTTCATGGCCACGAGCGCCACCATGGCAAACACGGCGCCGCCGATCATGAGCCCGTTGAGACTGACCCCTCGCTGATATTTCATGCTGCCCCCTAGTGAAATGAGCCGATCCGGCCCAGGTCGCTGAAGTTGAACCAGACAAAAAACGCCTTGCCGACCAGGTTCTCGTCCGGCACGAAGCCCCAGAATCGGCTGTCCTGCGAGTTATCGCGGTTGTCGCCCATCATGAAGTAGTGCCCGGCCGGAACCTCGCAGCTGAGGCCTTCGCTATTGTAGATACATTTGTCGGACTGCGGAAAGCGGTAGGTCTGCCGAACGTACGAGGGGGCATCGGCCTCGATCAGGATCTCGTGTTCGACACTGCCGAGTTTCTCGACGAAGCGCGGGGTGTAGAACAGGCGCTCGGTGTCGAGATAGTCCTCGCCCTTGCGCAGCTCGACCGGCTTGCCGTTGATGCTGAGCTTCTTGTCCTTGTACTCGATCCGGTCGCCCGGCACGCCGACCACGCGCTTGATGTAGTCGAGCGAGGGGTCGGGCGGATAGCGGAAGACGACGACATCGCCGCGCTGCGGCGTGTTGAGCTCGATAACCTTCTTGTTGATCACCGGCAGGCGCACGCCATAGGTGTATTTGTTGACCAGGATGAAGTCGCCGATCAGCAGGGTCGGGATCATCGAGCCCGACGGGATCTTGAAGGGTTCGACGAGGAAGGAGCGCAGGACGAAGACGGCGAGGATCACCGGAAAGAAGCTGCCGCCGTATTCGACCCACCAGGGATCGGGCGCATCCGGTGCGCGCTTCTTGCGCGCATGGAAATGATCGAAGGCCCAGACCAGGCCGGTGGCAACGACAAGGACGAACAGGATCAGGGCAAAGTTCATTTGTCACCCACGCGCAGCACGGCGAGGAAGGCTTCCTGCGGAATCTCGACGCTGCCGACCTGCTTCATGCGCTTCTTGCCGGCCTTCTGCTTTTCCAGCAGCTTCTTTTTCCGCGTGATGTCGCCGCCGTAGCACTTGGCCAGCACGTCCTTGCGCATGGCCTTGACGTTCTCGCGGGCGATGATGGTGGAGCCGATTGCGGCCTGGATCGCCACGTCGTACATCTGGCGCGGGATCAGCTCGCGCATCTTGGCCGCCAGCTCGCGGCCGCGATAGGGCGCGTTGGCGCGATGCACGATCAGCGACAGGGCGTCGACCTTGTCGCCGTTGATCAGCACGTCGAGCTTGACCACATCGGCGGCGCGGTACTCCTTGAATTCGTAGTCGAGCGAGGCATAGCCGCGCGACACCGACTTCAGCTTGTCGAAAAAATCCATCACCACTTCGGCCATCGGCATGTCGTAGGTGAGCTGTACCTGGCGGCCGTGGTAGGCCATGTTGACCTGCTGGCCGCGCTTCTGCTCGCACAGCGTGATCACGGCGCCGAGATAATCCTGCGGAACGAAGATCTTGGTGGTGATGATGGGTTCGCGGATCTCTTCCATCTTCTGCACTTCCGGCAGCTTGGCCGGGTTTTCCACCTGGACAATCGCACCGTCGCGCATCAGCACTTCGTACACCACGGTCGGCGCGGTGGTGATCAGGTCCTGGTCGAACTCGCGTTCCAGGCGCTCCTGCACGATCTCCATGTGCAAGAGGCCAAGGAAGCCGCAGCGGAATCCGAAGCCCAGCGCCTGCGAGACTTCCGGCTCGTAGTGCAGCGAGGCGTCGTTGAGCTTGAGCTTTTCCAGCGAGTCGCGCAGGCTGTCGTACTGGTTGGATTCGACCGGGTAAAGACCGGCGAAGACCTGCGACTTGATTTCCTTGAAGCCGGGCAGCGGCGCGGCGGCGCGGCGTTCCACGGTGGTGACGGTGTCGCCCACCTTGGCGGCGTCCAGCTCCTTGATGCCGGAAATGATGAAGCCGACCTCGCCGGCGCGCAGTTCCGGCCGCACCACCGATTTCGGCGTGAACACGCCGACCTGCTCGCACAGGTGCTGCGAGCCATCCGCCATCAGCAGTATCTTGTCCTTGGCGCGCAGGCTGCCATCGACCACGCGCACCAGCATCACGACGCCAACATAACTGTCGTACCAGGAGTCGATGATCAGCGCCTTCAGGGGCGCTCCCGGATCGCCCTTGGGCGGCGGGATGCGCGCGATCACGGCTTCCAGCACGTCATCTACGCCTAGGCCGGTCTTGGCCGAACACAGGACGGCCTCGGTGGCGTCGATGCCGATAACATCCTCGATTTCGCCGCGTGCGGTATCCGGATCGGCCGCGGGCAGGTCGATCTTGTTCAGCACCGGCACCACCTCGACGCCGAGCTCGATGGCGGTATAGCAGTTGGCCACGGTCTGGGCCTCGACACCCTGCGAGGCGTCCACCACCAGCAGCGCGCCCTCGCAGGCGGAAAGGCTGCGCGAGACCTCGTAGGAAAAATCGACGTGCCCCGGGGTGTCGATCAGGTTCAGGTTGTAGGTCTTGCCGTCACGGGCAGCATAGCTGAGAACCGCGGTCTGCGCCTTGATGGTGATGCCGCGCTCGCGCTCGATGTCCATCGAATCCAGGACCTGGGCTTCCATTTCCCGGTCGGAAAGCCCGCCGCAACGATGGATGATGCGATCGGCCAGGGTCGATTTACCGTGGTCGATGTGGGCGATGATGGAGAAGTTGCGGATGTGATCCATTGTGCCCTAGACTTGCATCAGGGCGTGCCACCCTGTATCATTTGAAAGTATAACGCTATGTTTCATAATGTTTTTTTGAATCAATCAATCTCAACCTGTCTCAACCAAGCTCACACCATTGCGGGTAGAAATGCGGGTAAGATCAATTTGCCAATAAAATTCTACCCGCTAATTCCTCTGAAACCCAGACAGCGCAACGGTTTCCACTTTCCGTTACCGACACTCAGAAGGGAGTAGCCCATGCTGACAAATACCGTAGTAGCAAAGGCAAAGAAAGCCGCGAAGGCGTACAAGCTCACAGACGGGGGCGGATTGTACCTTGAAGTCACCCCTGCCGGCGGCAAACACTGGAGATATCGCTTCCGAATCAACGGAAAGGAAACGATTTTCACATTAGGCGACTACCCCGCGCTCCCCGTTGCCGAAGCGCGCGAAAAGCACCAGACCGCAAGGAAACTTGTCAAGGCGGGAATCAACCCCACTACCCAGAAGAAAGCCGACCAAGCCGCGCGCCGCTATGAATCGGCAAATACCTTCGCCGCCGTAGCGCAAGAGTGGTTTGAAGCCAAATCTGGAGACTGGTCGGAAGGCTACGCAGGGCACGTCAAAGTCATCCTCGCCAATGACATCAACCGCTACATCGGCGATCTGCCAATCAAAGACATCAAGACCCCGACTGTCTACGAGGTAATTCGGCGCATCGAAAAGCGGCAGGCGCCCACCCGTGCCATCCTCGCCAGGCAAATCATCGGCTCCGTGTTCAAGTTGGCGATCCTGACCCACCGTGCGGAATTCAACGTCGCCGACCCGATCAAGGGCGAAATCGCCCGGCGTGTCGTGGAGCATAGGAAGCACCTCGACCATGACTCCCTTCCCGACTTCCTCCGCAAACTGGAGGACTACACCGGACATCGAACCACGGCCATCGCCATGAAGCTATTGATGCTCACGGCAGTTCGCCCTGGTGAGCTTTGCGGGGCTGCGTGGACCGAGTTCAACATCGACCGAGCGGAATGGCGAATCCCGCCGGAACGAATGAAAATGGGGGAACTGCATATCGTGCCCCTCGCCAAGCAATCTCTGGCACTGCTTGACGAACTTCGGGAACTGACCGGCAGTGGTAAGTTTCTTTTTCCAACGCAAGGCACCAAGTCGCAAACCATGCCGGTCGCCACCCTGCGAAATGCAGTAACGAAGCTCGGGTTCGCGGACAGGTTCAGTCCGCACGGTTCACGGGGCACGTTTTCGACAATGTGCAACGAATCCGGATTCCGGTCAGACGTCATCGAGCGCCAGCTGGCTCATGCCGAACGCAACCATGTCCGTGCATCCTACAATCAAGCCGAGTACATGCCCGAGAGGAAGCAGATGATGCAGTGGTGGGCCGACAACCTGGATGCCCTCCAAGCTGGCGCCGAGATCATTCCGTTTGCGAGAGCAGCATGAAATCCCGCTCATGGAAAGCAGCCTGGGAGTATTGGTGGGGCCGCCGTCTTCGCGACACACTCGGCGAGACCTACCAGAAAAAAACGCTGCTTCTCGAAACCCTCGAAAGACACGGGTTGAAAAGCGATAGCACCGTGTATGTGCAACTGGACAAAATTGACCGAATCATGACCGATTCCCTTTCTCAGGCTGACGGCGATACCTGGCGCCTTCTGCGCGAGGTTATGAGCAAACTAGCTCCCCCGTCGGATAGCGAGCCAATAGCGGAAGTGGATATCGATTCAGGTGAGGTAACCGTACTTGATAAAGACGCGTGGGACGCGGCACTGAAAGGCGAACTCGGCAGCGAATTGACGGCACACCCTGCCGAGTACCTTGATATCGTCAGCTCAGAACTTGAAAGGGAGCACAACGAACTTGTGGCCAGATTGGCGAAAGTCGACCAAGCAATTGATGCCCTGAGAGGGAGGGGTCGCCCGCCTAAGAAATAAATACCGGAATTGGTCTCAAATGCCACTGCTGGCGGGGTGTCGGCAAGCCTAATTACCAGAGTTGAATTGGCCTGACTCGGCTGATCCCATGCTCTATAAACGGGGCACTTCCGCATTCCTGAGGTGCCACATGAAATCAGACAAACACGCTGCGACCATAGCGGCTTTTGACTCTCTCCCGGCCATTGCGCGGGTTCCCATCCAAGTTGTCTGCGGGGTTACCAGCCGTAGCCGGGCCTCAGTCTGGCGCGATGTCCTCGCCGGCAGGCTACCAAAGCCAGCGAAAATCGGGAATTCAACCCGATGGATCGTCGGAGAATTGCGGGCCGCGCTCCAAAGGAGCGCGCCATGAGCACTAATTCCCTACTCTGGCCTGTCCGCGAAACGGCCTACCTGCTTGGAGGGCGGAAATAATGTCCACCCTCTACAAACACCCGGACGGATACTCCATCGACTACTGCGGCGGCAAACTCGTCGGCAATGATGGCATTGACTCTGTCCTGATTCCCATCGGCCCCGATGGTCTGCGCGAACTGGCGACGAAGCTGAACAGGCTCGCCGAGAAGCTCAGCCATATGGAATACGAGGCAATGCTGAATGACCTTATCGGAGGTGACGAGTCATGACTAACGCAGCGCAACACCTCAAACCCTCTCCTTACCAGTGGCTTGCCGACGCAGCGGTCACCGTATCGAGCGGGAGTTCGCACAACCTCGGCATGGTCGTCGCGGCGGAAGCGATCTCTTTGGCGATGTTCGTAAAGCAGCAGATTTCCGACATACGTGAAGGGCAACTGAACGCCGCCGAGTATCAGGCCGCCGACAAGGAAGCCAGAAACGCCGACAAGGCTCCCTTTGGCTGGTACACCTTCGCCACCTATACCGGGCAACACCGCAACAGCACCAACTGGCTGGGCAGCAACATCGTCGTACTTGATGCCGACGCCACCGTCGGCGGTGTAATCGGCGCGGAGTATGCATTCAGTGCAGGCGACCTTAAACAGCGATTGGCAGGCCTGCTCTATATCGCCCTACCCACACACTCCTACACCAACGAAATCCCGCGCTGGCGGATTCTGATCCTGCTGTCGGAGATGATTTCAGATCGGGAGCAGTATGACCAAATCGCGCGCGATCTTGCCGGCCGGCTCGACGGCTACGTCGATCCCCGTTCATACACACCCGAGCAACTCTGGTACAACCTCTCGGCCCCGGCAGGGGAATGGGAAACACGGCGCAAACTGATCACCATCGCAGCAACCGACAGCGGTCAGCCTTTTGATGTGCAGGCATGGCGGGATGCAAAGTCAGCATCAACCGCCACCGTCACGACGCCGACCCTCTCGTTGGTAAGCTCGACGCCAACCCCCGAGACACCGGAAAACATCGAGCGCGTCAAGGGGATGCTCGCTGCCATTGATCCCGACCCCGCAGATGCCGGAACCCGCGATCAATGGATGCGCTGCGTCTGGTCGATTGCATCGCTGGGCTGGGCATGCGGCAAGGAATTGGCCCGGAACTGGAGCATGGCAGGGGAGAAATGGGATGAGGACGAGTTCGAGAAGGTCTGGAACTCCTACAAGTCTGGCCGGGGGATCAGCCTTGGAACCCTGCATCACCATGCCACCCGCCGTGGCTGGGTTGATACCCGGTCACTGAACAACGAAGGCGATCTGTTCAACGCACAGCTATTAAGCAAGCAACAAACCGGCCGATTGCTGTTCAACCACACCCGTCGCAAATGGCACCAGTACGATGGCATGCGCTGGATGCAGTGCGAAAAGGGTGAAGAAATGCAGGCGGCTCGCCATGTCGTCGGGGCGATCATCGAGCATGTGGCAAAGCGGATTGCCGCGATGCAATCGGGCGACCCGAAGCGCAAGGACTGGAATCGACATTTGCTGCGCAGCCAACAACTCGGTGCCATCGAAGCCATGCTCAAGCTGGCGCAGACCGAGCACGGGATGGCAGTCAAGCAAGATGAACTGGATAGCGATCCGTGGCAGTTGGCTTGCCAGAACGGGGTTGTCGATTTGCGCAATGGGACGCTGCTTGCGCATGATCCAGCCATGCAGATCACGAAACTGGCCCGCGCCAACTTCGACCGCGTGGCAGGGTGCCCGTTATGGCTGAAGTTTCTGGGTCGTGTGTTTGCCGGCGATCAGGACACCATCGCGGCGATCCAGCGCATGGTCGGTTACTCGTTGTTGGGCGTACTACTTGAGGAAGTGTTCTTCTTCGCCTACGGTTCTGGCGCCAACGGCAAGTCGGTCTTCTTCAACGTGCTGGAGGGCATATTGGCCGACTACGCGATTGTGGTTCCGGCGGCGACGCTGATGACCAAGCGTGACGGTGACAGCGCAAGCAACGATATCGCCCGCATGGCCGGCGCACGATTCGCCATCGCCAACGAAACCAGGACCGGCGACAAACTGGATGACCAGAAACTGAAGTTGCTGGCTTCCCGTGACCGCATCGCGGCGCGATTTCTGTACGGCGAATACTTCGAGTACGAGCCCAGCGCGACCATCTGGGTTCGCGGCAACCACAAGCCGATTGTCATCGATGATTCGGATGGGCTATGGCGGCGCCTGATCCTGATCCCGTTCACCGAGACCATTCCCGAGGCCGAGCGCGACCCGCAGCTGACAGACAAGCTGCTGAAGGAAGCAGACGGCATTTTCATGTGGGCAGTGGAAGGTTGTCTCATGTACCAGCGCGACGGGCTCAAGCCGTCCGCCGCGATGAAGCGAGCCAGCGCCGAATACCGCAAGGAAACCGACATTCTCGGCGAGTGGCTGGAGACATGCTGCGAAGTGGACCCGCCGGCGAAGGTTGAGCAGCGCATAGCCTATTCAAGCTATCGGGACTTCTGCAGCAGTAACGGTGTTCATCCGATGTCGAAGAATTCCTTTTCCCGGAAGCTCGACGAGCGCAATTATCGGGGTAACACGTGGATCAACAAGGAGCGGGCCTATGCCGGTTTCAAACTGACGGGGTGGCGGTGATATGACTGCGGTCGCCGAAGACGGGCGTGGTCGCAGGTTTCGCAGCTTTTGGTGCTGTTCCGGTAAACCTCCTATGAGATCTCTCGCGTGTAGGACTTTCCCAAACAGACCCAAATCCTGCGAAAGGTGCGACCAAACCATCAGTTCCACCCCCAACCACCAGTCATCAGGAGAAAGCGATGCGTGGCTACATTGCAAGCCTTACCCGCGACCTTGAGCTACACCGTGCCACCGCCACCCAAGCCAAGCCCCACCCGCCGGCCTATACCCCCCTGCGCGACCAGTTGCACCAACTGCTGGCCTCGCTACCCCGCCGTCAGCTCAACCGTCCTTGGCGGCTATCCGAACTGCAGGCACTACTGAAAGGCCGTTACCGTGACAAACCGAAACTGTCCATGCTTGCCGACGAGTTGCGCCGGTTGCACTGGCAGCAGAAAAGGGATTGGACAAGCGCCGGGGCTGGGGCACGGTACTGGGTGCCACCGGCGACGACAAATTGACGGCGCCGCTTAAGTTGGTTCCTCAACTACAACGCAACAGGTGTAGCGTTGCGCGCCGATCCCCTAAGCCGGACGAGCCGGAACCAAACAGGGGTTACGATTGAAGCCTGACTGCGGATGGGGGGATTGACCATGGGTACGGCGACATTGGAAGAGCGCTACGCGGCGAATCTGCATGGTGTGC
>Ga0172367_10003359_pt1 | contig 20862 bp, 15 predicted proteins | sample Lak10m_FD_114542 | JGI IMG/M metagenome (GOLD analysis project Ga0172367, IMG submission 114542) | Freshwater microbial communities from Kabuno Bay, South-Kivu, Congo - kab_022012_10m | ecosystem: Environmental > Aquatic > Freshwater > Lake | place: Democratic Republic of the Congo: South-Kivu...
AGGTCGATACCACCATGCGCCGCACGCGCGCCTCGCGGTGCAGCGGTGTCACAGCGACAAGCGCCACGATGGTCGAACAGTTCGGCACGGCAACGATGCACGGCGATCGACAGTCGTCGAGCATGAAACCATTGACCTCTGGGATCACAAGCGGCACGGCGGCATCCATGCGGAACGCACTCGAGTTATCGATCGCCCACGCACCTTCATGCACAGCCTGCGGCGCCCACTCGCGAGAGATTGCCTTTCCTGCGGAAAAGAACGCAACCTGCGTTCCCCGAAAGCAGTCTTTGTGCAGCGGTTCGATCGCGACATCGCGCCCCGCCACATTGACGGTCTTGCCGGCCGACCTTGGACTGGCAAAGAGCCGCAGTCCATCCAGAGGAACCCGCGATTCCTGCAGAATCTGAAGAAACTCCCTCCCAACCGCGCCAGTAGCCCCCACCACGGCAAAGGGACCGGAGGGTGACAAAATCGTGCCTTTCAAAAGAAATCCTCAAAATGGCTTGCCATCTCGCGACTGTATCGTACGGTTTCGCTGTTCGGTGCTTGGCTGCGTATGCCAGCGCCTCCGAACGATCTTGAAGGGAAACATCATGTCATCGAAGCCAACGAACTCGACGAAGACAACGACCAAGTCCACCAAGCTGTCGGATGCGGATCTTGAGAAGGCGAGCGGAGGCGGCGCCAGCCGCGTCTCTCGCAATTCCACCGCTGCCCGCCAGGCGCGGACTCCAAAGCGCTGATCTGCGCCAGTCTCCGACCGACGTCCTGTCGGTTTCGGTGAATGACCATGCGGTCGGTGACCGTTCGCTGCTCCTGAACGGCCGCCGATCGCTTTTCATTTGACGCGTGTTCATCCGCCCGTCGGGCTCGCGGGCGCATCGGTGGGCGGCACATCGAGCATCTGCCGCCGCGCCATCTCGCGGAAGCGCCCCTCGACGCGGACGAGATCTTCGAAGGTCCCCTCCTGCACCACGCGTCCCGCCTCCATCACGAAGATTCGATCGCACGACCGCACTGTGCTCAGGCGATGCGCGACGATGATGCGAGTCGCACGGAGTCCCTCGAGACTCGATACCACCTGAGCCTGCGAGATCTCGTCGAGCGCGCTCGTCGCCTCATCAAAGACCAGAACTTTGGGCCGTGCCACCAGTGCCCGCGCAATGAGCAGCTTCTGCAACTGGCCGCCTGAAAGAGTCTGGTCGGTCACATAGGTGTGAAGGCCCATCGGCATGCGCTCGACTTCCTCAGCGAAGCCCGCAGCTTCGAGGGCTCGCTTCGCATCCTCGCTGGTGTAGAGCGTGCTCCCCACGATGTTTTCCAGGATGGCGCCCGGAACGATGCGCGTGTTCTGCACCACGGCACCGATCTGTCGACGAACCGAAACCAGATCGAGTCGATCAAGGTCCTTGCCATCGAGCAGCACCTTCCCGCTTGTGGGCTTTCGCAGACCAAGTACAAGTTGCAGCAGCGTTGACTTACCGCTTCCGCTCGCACCAACCACGGCCACGTTCTCACCCGCCTCAATGCGAATGCTCACTCCGGCCAGGATCTCATTCGCGCTGCCCGGGTACGCGAAGCGCACATCTGCGATCGTGATCTGTCCGGAGATCACGCCGGGCACTTCACGCTCCCCAGACGATTCCACCTCGGCATCGAGGATCGGCCGAATGCGGCGGAATGTGGACTGCAGCAGCGCGAGATCGCCCAGGCGCGTTCCAACATCGAGCAGGGAAAAGAGCGCAGACGAGAACGCCGCGATGAACATCACGAACTGTGCGACACGAACGGGCGCATCGATCGGCGAACTCTGAAAGGCGCCCGGCTCGGCGAAGCGTTGCGAGAACATGATCCAGAACACGGTCGTGCAGAGCACTGGGAACCCCGCAGAGAAGATCTCATAAAAGCGGTCGAGACGGTGGATGCGCATGGAGAATGAGCGCACCACACGGAAGCGTTCAAGCCACCGCAGCACGGCGTACTGATCGGACGCTGCGCCACGCAACGCGTCGATACCGCCGATGTACTGGAGCATCACGGAGGAAAGTCCACCGAATGACTCCATCGAGTTCATCGAGATTCGTGCGCGCTTCAGGCTGATCAGCACGCTGACGAGAACGGCGATCAGCATGAACGCGAAGCCGACAACTGCCGCGTTCACGTCCACGGCCGCCATGATCGAGAGGTACACCACGGAAAACGCACCCGCCATGATCGCTGCAACGGCCGAACCGGACAGCACCTGCTGCATGTTGCCGACCGAGAGAATGCGATCGGCAAGATCGCCGCTCGTGAAAGTTCGGAACGCCTCGACAGGCATGCGCAGGCAACGGTCGAGAATGCCACCGAGTGCGCGCCCATCCATGCGCGTCTCGGCACGGAGCAGGAGATTCGACACGACGAACGAGCACGCGGCGGATGTGACCGTCGTCGCAAGCAACACCATGCCAACGAAGAGCAGTCCCCAGCGATTCTCACTCGGGATCACGCGAGAAATGAGCAGCCCAGTTCCAACTGGAATCGCCAAGCTGACCAGCACGCCCAGGCCAGCCATGATGAACGCCAACAGAAAGTCGTGCTCCGAGCCCTTGGTGATGAATCGAAGGAACTTCCACACACCGATCCGCGTGGGACCGAGCGTGGCGTGAAACTGCGATGCCGTTTTGATCAGCGTCGACGCGAATGCTTCGTCAACGGGCACAGGTCCGGCAATCGCGCCTGATGAGTGCACAAATGCCATCAACCCCTTCGGCGTTGCCAGCACCGCCACAGGGGCCTGGTCCTCGGCTCGGAACGCGAGCACGGAGCCGACATCCTGCGTCCACCAACCTGGATCGAGGAACACGGGGCGAATGCCGAGGCCTGCCACGTGCGCGAAGGTCTGCTCAGGCCTTCGAGTCGCGTCCCGCGGAACGCGAGTCGGCACCTGATCTGGTTCATAGCCCATCATCACCGCCAACTGAATGCACGCCCGCACCACGGGTGGGAGTCGAGTATCCGGCTGGTACATCCAACGCGGCCCTGTGCGCGACGTGACAAGCGATTGGATCCGCTGCTCGAACGCGAGCGACCCACTTGCCGTATCGACCAAGCGGCGCATGTGCCGTGCATACATCGCTTCCGCGGTTGACTGCCCTCGGCGCTCGAGCTCATCAGTCACGCGCTTCGCGGCATCGGTAAGCGACAACTTCGGGCTGAGTGTTCCACCGCAACCTGCGAGCGTCTTGGCGAAGCCCTGCCGAAGTGCCTCGGCCACCGCCGCATTCGAAGCGGCCGCTGCAAGCGCACTCGCAGGCAAACGAAGGAACGTCGCGGTCGACTCGGGGATGAGGTCCACGGGAAACACTGGTCCATGAACCGCAGAACCAGGAAGCAGTTCGCCGATTCGGTGACGACGCTGATGGCCCTTTCGGTATGCGAAGACCTGCACAGAGCCGGAAAGCAGAACCACGATCGATTCATCTTTCAGGGGTATGCCACTGCGTCGATCGGCGGTCTGCCGCACACCACCCAGTGCGGCGAACACCGAAGCGAAGTCGTTCGCGGCGACACTCATGTGTGCGACTCCCCCGTGATCAACTCGTGGTAGCGCCCTCGTTGTGCCAAAAGGTCTTCATGAGTGCCGCGTTCGACCACCTCGCCCCGATCCATCACGAGAATCTCATCGGCATCACGGATGGTGCTCAGCCGATGCGCCACCACCAGACAGGTTGTCCCTCGCCGACGAAGCGCGGCATCGATCGCCAACTCGGTGCTTGGATCGAGAGCGCTCGTTGCCTCGTCCAGAATGATCACAGCGGGCCGCCGACAGAGGGCGCGGGCAATATCGAGCCGCTGCGCCTCCCCACCAGAAAAGTTCGATGCCCCCTCGGCGACAGGATGATCGAGGCCACCGCGCGAATTGACGACCACGGTGAGTTGCGCATCATCCACCGCCTCGAGCAACCACACATCGGGGATGTCAGGATTCCACAGAGAGAGGTTCTCTCGGATCGATCCCTCGAAGAAGGACGGGCGCTGAAAGACCGTCGACAGACTCGCCGCTCGGATGTGACGCGGCACATCACGCAGCGGAAACCCGTCGAGCAGCACATCGCCTTCCCAAGGCTCAAGCAGACCCGCGGCCAACCGAGACACCGTCGACTTCCCCGAACCCGTACCCCCCACGATCGCCACGCGCCCACCCGGGCGAACCGTCAGCGAAAAGTCCTTCAGCAGTGGTGCCTGACCATGTCCGTACCCGAAGGTGACGTTACGCAGTTCGAGTTGCCCCGCGGCGTACTCGATGTCCGCCTTGTGATCCACATCCGGCTCCAAAGCCAGTGGATCCGTCGCGTGGCACATCACATCGTCAAGCCGCCCGAGATCGGCGCGCACCGTCTGAATCTCCCGCAAAAGTTCCGCGAGGTGAGTGACCGGAGACATGAATCCCATCACGAGAATCTGGAGTGCGAGCAGCGTGCCGATGGAGATCTCCCCCTCCATCACTTGCAGTCCACCGAGGCCGAGCACGACGGCGGACACCACGACCGACTGAAGCCACGAGGGCACGATGCTGACCATGTTGGACAACAGCGCTGCACGCTGTCGAGCCGATGCCACGCGCGCCGTAAATCCCATCGAACGCGCGAAGAAGTCCGACTCACGCCCACCCGCCTTCAGCGACTCGAGGGTGATGAGACCCGCCACAATCGCGCCCTGCTTCATGCCCTCCTGCTGCGACAAGGCCTGCGCCTGATCCACTCGAGCGCGCGCCGCAAGGAGCAGGATGGTCAGTGTCGCCACAACGGAGAGGAACGCGATCAGCCCCATCGTGGCGCTGATCAACGAGATCGCGACCAAGAATGCCGCAAGCGTAAGAACCTGCACGATCGCAGGTGCGAACTGCGATGCAAGCATCGACGCCACCTGATCGTTTGCCGAGACGCGCTCGGCAATGTCGCCCGGATACCGCTGACCGAAGAAGGTGGATGGCAGACGGAATATCTGACGCAGAAAGTCCACGCTGCGCTCGAGGGAGAGCTGCTGCTCGACGCGCGCAAGAACGCTGCGCTGCAGCAGCAGCAAGATCGCCTCCACCGCCATCGCTCCGAGAGCAACGCCCACGAGTGCCCAGATCCAGCCACCCCGTTGGTCCGACAGCACCTGATCGATGAAGGCGGCGGCGAGTCCTGGCACGGTCACCATCGGCACGGCGAGCAGCAACCCGAGCAGCACGCTCAGCCAGACGGGGCCGCTCGCCCCACGCATCCAGCCAAACACCAACTTCAACGCTGAAGGCGGCCCACCCGATGCAACGAACTCAGCGCTCGGCTGCACATTCAGGACCACTCCGCTGAACTCCTCATCGAACTCCTGCGGACTGACTGCGCGTCGTCCCGTGGCGGGGTCCATCAGCAAGAACTCGCGCGTGTTCCACCCCTCAAGCACCACAAAGTGATTGAGTCCCCAGAAGAGGATCGCGGGAAGCTTCACATCGCCGAATCCATCGACTTCGCACTTGAGCCCCTCCACGTCGAGTCCGAAGTGCCGCGCCGCATTCGCGATTCGGCGCGCGTTGGCTCCGTCTCGGTCCACGCCAACCGCTTCGCGCACTTCCTCAAGCGGTCGATACGCGCGGAAGTATCCGAGCACACTGCACAGGCTGGCAGCGCCACACTCCGCCGCCACGACCTGCATCACCGTGGGACATCGAACGCGACGCGGCGGCCCCTCCGGCAGCGAGGGCGGCGGAGGTGGAACCTCCACTTCCTCCTGTCCTTCGGACTCTGTGATCGCTTCGCTCATCGGTTCGACTTGGCCCGAAGTCCAGGGAACACAAGTTCCACAGGGCGAACATGATCCACAATGATCTCGATGTCGCATGGGACACCAGTGGTCACAGGATCGGAGAGTGTGGACTCCTGCACTTCGATCACCACCTCGCAGACGGCGCCGAAGCGTTCCTGCACCATGCGAACGAAGTCCGAATTCGGTACCCGCTGCAGGATGCGGTCTCCGGGCGTCATGAACGACTCGATGTCGACAACCTTGCCCCGAGCCTCGCCATCGCTGCCTGCAGTCCGAGTCACAAAGTGCAGCAGTACCTCGGCCCCTGGCTCGATCAGTTTCGCATCGCTGAGCGGAAGAAATCCGATGCAGCGCAACTGATCATTGCCGAGCACCAACGCACACACATGTTGACCGTCACGCACCGCGTCCCCTTCGGTCACACTCACGGAAGTCACGCGGCCCGCCTCGGAAGCCAACACGACACCCTCCTGTAACTGCACACCTTGTGCCTCCTGACTCATGATCCGCACGATCGGATCGCCGGCACGCACCTCGTCACCCGGGCGCTTCAGGACCGCCGACACTTGTCCATCGAGTGGGGAAACGAGAGCGGTAATCCGCTCCCCTCTCAGGAACACACCCGTGCCAAAAACTGGAACGGGCACATCGCCAAAGAAGCCCCAAGTGATCACCGACAAAACAAGAAAACCCAGCGCCGCCGCAAACACCCAAAGCCGCGGCGCGATGACTGGGCTCAATGTGTTGAGCCGATTCCTCCCACCCACCGCCTGCATCGCCCTCTCGCGAAACAATTTGTTCTCGCCCTGCGAGGATGTCGTCATACGGCGCAGGCTACTCGCGCCCCACGAGGGTGAACGGCAGGAACGCCGCGGCTCTTCATCACCAGCCTCTTACGAACGGCTCGCCGCACGAACCTCTGGGCACGCCAGGTAAAACCGAGCCACGGCCGCGCGGAATGTCTCACCATCCGAACGCTCGAAGGTGAAATGACCCTCCATAGTGCCCCAGGAAGTCTTCAGAGGGCAGAAGCTCGAATACTCAAATGTCTGACCAGGCTCAAGATGCGGATGCTGCCCGACGACGCCGGGGCCCTCGACCACGCTCTCCTGCCCATCGGCGTCCACGATGCGCCAACATCTACCGACCAAACGCGCCGCCAGCGGACCTTCGTTCGCGAGGCGAATCTTGTAGGCGAATGTGAAGTTGCCCCGCTCGACATCGGAATGCGAGTCGAGAAACGACGGCTCGACGTGAACTCGGATGCCATCGGTCACGGCTTCAGATCCCAGCGGACGTTTCTGAGTTGGTGGCATGGGTCCCGTGAGTTTAGGCAGGAGTCGCGCTGCGCTGATCGGTTCGACGCATGGCCTCTTCGACGCACACGGCGGCAACGACATCACCCATGACGTTCACCACGGTTCGCCCCATATCAAGCAGACGATCGACACCGAGCACAAGCGCAATACCAGTCGGTGGCACACCCACCTGCGCCATGACCGCCATCAGCAGCGGCAACGATCCGCCAGGAACTCCAGCCACGCCGACCGAACTGATCACGCAGAGCACGAGCACCAGAATCTGATCGGCGATCGGAAGATTGATGCCGAACACTTGTGCGATGAAAAGAACGGCACAACCCTCGAAGAGCGCGGTGCCGTTCATATTGATCGTCGCGCCGAGGGGAAGAACGAACCCGGAGACCTCTCGTCGCACGCCAAGATCGCGCTGCGAGAACTGCATGGTCGTCGGGAGCGTGGCATTACTCGATGATGTGGAGAAGGCCGTCACCATGACTGGGATACAAGCGCGAAGAACGCGCCACGGGTTGCGACGAGCGAGCACTGTGAGCAGCAGTGGATAGAGCAGCAGGATCACCACCGCGTAGCAGACAAGCACCACCGCCACATACAGAGCCAACTTCCACAACAGAGCGCCGCCAAAGCGTGCGATCACAACAAAGATCAGGCAGAACACGGCAACCGGTGCAAGACGCATGGCAAGCGACACGATGAACACCATGGCGTCGCCGATGATGTCGAGGAACTCGACCGCACCGAGGCGTCGCTCGGGTGGCTGCAACCCGAGTGCAACGCCAAGCAGCAGCGAAAATGCGATCAGCGGCAACATCTGCATCTGCACGATCGCACCCAGAATGTTGCGCGGAAGTGTGGCATCAATCACCTGCAGCGTCACCGATACAGCGCCATCTCCGCCGAGAGAGCCGCCCTGTTCGATTCGAATCGCCTCCGCCCCGAATGACTCCACCAGCTCTGCACGAATGAGGGGATCGAAGCCCACACCGGGCTGAAAGATGTTCATCGCGAACAGCCCGACCATGGTCGCGGTTATGGAGGTAATCGCAAAGAGCACGAGTGCTCGGCCCGCCACACGACCAAGGCGGCCTGGATCGCCCAGTCGCGCGACCCCAGCGGCAAGCGATGCGAACACCAAAGGAACGACCACGAGAAAGAGGAGGCGCAGAAAAATCTGCCCGACCGGGTTTAGCACTGAATCATTGATGAATTCAAGCGTGCTCTGCCATGCCGGGACTCGCTCCGCGACCCGGTGGGCGACAGCCCCGCATGCGGCCCCCATGACAAGCCCGGCAAGAATGAGCCAGTGATTTGCCCGCACCGACTGCATGCGCGGAGGCTAGCAACTGTCCGAGTACTCGCGCACTCACTTGCGAGCAAGCGCGAGTTCAGGAGTTCGACCCGCACGAATGCTCGCCCATTGCACAACGCATCGTGCCGTGCGATACCCCTTTGCCTTCACGGTCAAGACGAGCTGATCGACATTGGGCAGATCGACGGGCGGCGTGATCCCCTGCGCATCGCATGCCACAACCCAACCGTTGGGATCGCGCGGAACGCCATCGAGTTCCTTGCCGAACTGCACTTCTGCCGAAGCAATCGGCGCATCGGTCTTCGCGTCAACGACACGCAGCGCACTCTTCTTCCATTGCAGTCGGCGCATCTTCAGAGTTGCAGTACCGCCATCGGGCTCACGGTCGATTCGAAGTCGCACGGGAGCAAAGCCCGCCATACGCGCGTAGGCGTAGGCACGAAGCGGATGAAACCGCTGTACTTGAACGCACCCATCGCTGCCGACGATCAACCGCTGCGCCGCAGGCATTCCCCATGCCGCCTCCACCCCGTCGGTTGGCAAGAAGAGCGAACACTCAACGGCCACTGTTGCGCCCGCCATCGAATCGCCACTCTCGTCGAGCACACAGACGCGAAGCGGCGAAGCCTGCAACGGGAACAGCAGCACATCCAACCGCGCTCGATCCGCAAGAGACTCGAATGGAACGCACAGATCCTCGGGCACCGTCACTTCGAGCGCCGTTGGCTTCGAGGGCTCCGCACATCCGCGGGGCTCGGGCACGATGCTCAACTGAACGGGGACAAATCCCTGACAGAACACTGCGAGGCTGGTGCCGCGTGCATCAAGAACGAGTGACGCCACACCGTCGGCGCCCGTCACGCTCGGCTTCGCGTTCCCTTTGGGCAGGAAACGAAGGAAGCGCGCGCCATGCTGGCGAATCTCCGCACCCTCGATGGGCGATCTCGTGTCCGCCCGCATGACTCGGATTTGCACGGGCTTCGAAACACATCCCGTTCCAAGCAGCAAGACAACTGCACCACACATGCACAACAGCGAATGCACCCACGCGCCGAGCGGAACATCACCGAAGCACTGACCTGTTCGTCTCGCGACACGATCGCGGCTCGCGCCGCCCCTTCCAAAGGTCGGCTTTCTCGCTATCATTCAACTCCAATTCTTTGGGGATTGGTGTAACGGTAGCACAACTGACTCTGACTCAGTTTGTCCTAGTTCGAATCTAGGATCCCCAGTTCTTCAGGCAGTAGCGCGGTCGAACAGGGGGCGTTGCTTCCTCATTTGGCATCGTCTTCTTTGCCGAGTTCGCGGTACTGAAAGTTTTCCATACCGATCATTCCGCCGGCCATCAACCCCTTCTGCGCCCCGACGTACACCGCCACACCGTCTTGGAAGGACGCCGTTCCAGTGCTTCCCTTGTCAGCGGCAACAGCGAGCCCCTCGACCTTCCCAGTCAGAAAGCCCTTCTTGAACTTGTCGAGCGTGGGCTGGTCAGCAAAGACGATCAAGATCTTCTTCCCCTGTCCCCCTGCCTGCAGCCCGACATTGAACTGGTTCTCGGCAGCCCAGCCGATCTGTGTACCGCTCGGGGTGAAGACAGCTCCACGACCGAAGCTTCCCCCCGTGAAGATGATGCCCCATTGACCCGCACCAGGAAACACGGCGTAGCCGGCGGAGCGGTTGATCTGGTCACGAAGTCCGTTGACATTTGTCTCGAAGTACCCCAGACCATCGCGTGCCTCGACAACGAAGGCCTGTCGGTCATCCACCGACGGTGCGACACTACAACCAACCGTGCTCTGCAGGGACGCGATCAAAAGCAGAAGCACGATTCGAGCACACTTGGGAAGGCTTGATTTCATGGCCGCTGAAGATAATGCCGATCGGCTAACTTCACCATTCACGAAGACCCACAAACCAAAGGAGTTCCGACCATGCTTCGCCAGTTTGCAGAAGATTTCAAGGCTTTCGCCGTCAAGGGGAACGCCATAGACATGGCCATTGGCATCGTGATTGGCGCGGCGTTCAACAAGATTGTCAACTCCATCGTGACGGATCTCATGATGCCGCCACTGGGTCTCCTGATTGGCGGCGTGGACTTCAAGAACCTCCAGTTTGTGCTCCAACACGCCAAGGCGGCGACCGACGGCACGCCCGCGATTGCCGAGGTTGCGATCCGCTACGGCGCGTTTCTGAACTCCATCATGGAGTTTCTCATCGTCGGCTTGAGTGCGTTCATCGCCGTGAAGGTGATGTCACGCGTGATGCGCGCGCGCGGGGCGTGACTGTGAGCGGCACACTCGCCACAAGGCGCATGCTTGCCGTGAACGCCATCGCGGCGCTCGCCGTGGCGTTCGCACTCGGATCGTGCTCGCAGTCAAAGACCAAGGCCGGTGCGGGCGTTCGGCTGTTCCGCGACGAGCGCATCAGCCGTTCGCAATTGGAAGAGTTGTCGAATGCCTTCGCGGACCGCTACTTCACATTGATGGTGTCGGCGAGCGAGCGCATCATGCGTGGCAATCCAGATGTGCAGCAGTGTCGCCTCATGAACGGCATCCGACTGCTCGGCGTGTCGAGCATGTACGACATCGCCACGTCTCCCGACACGCTGACCCAACTGGTGGATCAGTATGCGGTGGTCGTGCTACAAAATTACATGTGGGTCGATTCGGGGCGTGCCCATGCCATTTGGGGCGAGCGCGCTCAACTGCTTGAAGAAAATCTGCGTCGTGCGCGAGAGGACATCGCCACGCTCTGTGAGCGCGTCTTCACGGACGAACAGATGCTTGAACTCGATCTGAATGTCGCCGCGTGGTGGTCCCGAAGTACGGGTGCCGAACTGGTGGCCTATGTGCGCTTCAGCGAAGTTGCCAGCGCAAAGGGCAAGAGACTGATCGAGTCCGTCCGAGATGGTGGTGGTCTCCTCGAACCGCTTGACCGAGCAACGGAACAGCTGGTGGAGGCGCAACTCGTCTACGAGCGCAGTTTCTTCTGGGCAAAGCGACTGCCGCTGTTCGCGAACTGGCAAGTGGAAGCGCTTGCCTACGACCTTCTGCTGCTGCCGGATATTCAAAAGACCGTTGCAGGAGTGAACCGCGTGTCCGAAGTCGTGGGCTCGCTTCCCGCGCTCATGGATTCCAAGCAGCCCGCGCTGCTTGAATTGATGCAGGAGTATCAACGGTCGATGCAGGCGACAGCCACGACGCTCGATCGTGCGGCTCCTCTTGTCGATGGCGTACGCGGGGTGATGCAGGCGGGCGATGGCACACTCGGGCAAGTCAATGCGGTACTCGAGAAGCTCATCATGTTTCAAGCTGAGCGGCTCAAGGCTCAGGATCCAAATGCGCCAACTGCCAAGCCGATTGAAATGTCTGAGATCCTTGCTCTCCTTGCGGAGGCACGAACGACGCTCGTCGAGGCGCGACAGACCATCGAGGGCGGTGGACGACTGATCGGCTCTGCCGAGGTCGATCGTCGTCTTGCGGAAATCCAAGCGGCGGCAGACGCTTCGACCGATCGCATTTTCTGGCGTGTGTTGATTGTCGTGCTGACTGCCATCGGAGGGCTTGGATTGCTCATGTTCATCCGCACGCGGATCGGAGGTCATTCATGAGGCGCGTTCAGAAGGCCTGCTCAGCACGCGCAGCGCACGGCCTGCTCTTTTTGGTTGCCGCGTTCGTCAGCACGCTGACGCTTGGGCAACAACCCCCGCCGCCGTCCGAAGGCGCCGCGGCAGATGCGATTCGATTGGCGGTCCAGACGGTGCCCATACCGACCGATCCCTACGGCGCAAAGTTGAGTGCGATGGTCGAATCATTTCCTGTCTATCGGGGTGACGGTCGCATCATCACTGAAGACATCGTCATCTACGGAACCGAGTCGACGGCGTTGCTGCTCACGGAGGTGGGTCGTGCATGGACGAAGATGAATCCCGAGTCGATCGTCACTGTGTACCAAACAGCGCCCTCGAGCGACCTCGCAGCGCTTGAGCGCCCAGACACAAGTTTTGCGTCAGTCGCACGCCCGCTGACGGCGGGCGAACTCTCTCGTTTGCAGGCTCGTGGCAGCACAGTTCACCAAGTGCCGATCGCACGCGACGGTGTCGCGATCTACGTTCATGTGGACAACCCGATCGCCGGGCTCACCCGCCGTCAGTGCAACGGCATCGTGTCCGCGACGCACTCAATGCACCCCGAACTGGTGCTTGACTGGCGCGACCTTGATCCGAACTCACCGCTCGGCGATCAGCAGTTTCCGTTGTACATGCTTGACGCCCGCTCTTCAACGATGATCCGAATCACGGAGTGGTGCATGCCTGGCGAACCGATCACCACCATCGGCACGTTCATCGAACATAGCGCATCCTCGGTTGTCAATGCGTGCTGCGCGTACCGCACGGCCATGGGCATCGCCAGCACAAGTGCTCGGCAGCCGCGCGCGCGAATGGTCCCCCTCGCTGTGGAGGACGGTGGGCCCTTCGTGCCTCCCACTTCGCTCACCATCGCCGATGGCTCTTACCCCCTGACTCGATCCCTTAATCTCGTGTTCCGCACGCCAAAGGGAGGCGAAGTTCCGACCCACTTTCGCGAGTTCCTGCGCTTTCTGTGGAGCGAAGATGGACAAGATGTTGTGGCGAGATTGAAACTCGTTCCGCCCGATTCCGCGAGGATTCCTCCGCAACTCGGCAGCCCGATCGACGGCATTTGGAAGTGACTGCCCGCGTCCCTTTGCCGCGCCGCAAGCCCGTTGTCAGCCCTTGGGTCAGCCCCAGTTCGACAGCAGCGTTGTCAAGTCGGATCCGCCGACCATACCGTCTCGGTCGATGTCGGCGGCACAACTGGTGCAGGTACCCCATGCCCCGAGCAGTTCGGTCAGATCCGAACCGTTCACCGCACCATCGCCATTGATGTCGCCGGGGCGAACAGGCAACCCAGGCGTTCCCTCGATGATCAGCGTGGGTGCTGCACCGAAGCCGCCTGTCTGCCATGTCACGCCATCAGACTGCGAGATGACGGAAAACTGATTGCCGACTGAGGCGAAGTTCCAGACCGCGTTTTGCCCGGGCTGAACGGTCGACTGCGCCACGACCCAGTACTTCTGCCCCGACCGCAGCGCGACGCCGCCCGCCGACTGCAAGACTTCCTGCACTGGATTCCAACCAACGGCCTGAATGCTGACGGTCCACTCTGCCATGATCTCGCTCGACGGCAAGCTCTGCCCCGACCCAGATGCCGTCGACTGATCCGTGCGGAGCGTGATGCGAACCTGCGGATGTGCGCCGCCGCTGTTGTCCATGAACCATATCTTCACGCGCTCGAGCGTGAAATCTCCGTTTGGGATGAAGCGCGCCCCAACGCTCTGCTGCGCCGACACATCGGGACCCCAGACTCCGAAGAATCCGCCAAACGGACCTGCCGTTTGATGCACGAACGCTGCAGTTGCCACGGCAACCATCAACAGAGGTGCGATCCATGCAAACACGCGGACAGCTCTCATGTTCTCTAAAGTATCGCTGCGATGCAATGAGGCAAGGGAGATCCGCGACTTTCGCGCAATTCCTCCGCAGTCCTCAAACAAGGCGGGTGCGGTTATGGTGAACGCGTGCGCGTTGTGAGCCTGTTGCCGTCAGCGACTGAGATTCTTTGCCGAATCGGTGGCAGTTCGCTGCTCGTTGGACGAAGCCATGAATGCGACTTTCCTGTCGGGCTCGATCATGTGCCAATCCTGACGGGGCAGCGCACGCCCTCGTTCACTGGCGAGGGATCAAGTCTGGAAATCGACCGCTCCGTCCGCACAGCATTGGATGCGGGTGAATCGCTTTACACGCTTGATGTCGATCGACTCCGTGCGCTGAAGCCCGATGTCATCCTGACACAGGATCTCTGCGAGGTGTGTTCCATCGATTTGCCCACCGTGCAGCGCGTTGCGCACGAATTGAATCCGACACCGACTGTTGTGAGCCTCGACCCGAAGTCCGTGTGGGCCGTCTTGGATGATCTGCTCCGCGTCGGTGAAGCGGTCGGACTTGAACGCGAGGCTGAAGCAGCGATGGTCGAACTTCGAGAAGGCTGGTGGACGGCCATCGACTTTGTGAACCCCTACGAAGAAGGCCCCGAAGTGCTCTTTCTTGAGTGGATGAACCCGACCTTCGTTGGAGGTCACTGGACACCCGAACTGATTCAGGCTGCCGGTGCTCGCCACTCGCTGAATGCGGTGGGTTCGAAGAGCCGCGTGGCCTCCGCAGAGGAAATCGTCGCCGCTGCACCCGACCGTGTGATCATCTGCCCTTGCGGGCTTGCGCTGCCCGCGATTGAGTCAGAACTTCACGCACTCACCGCGCAGCGCTGGTGGCAGGTGTTGCCGGCCTCGCTCGAGAGTGGTCGGATCGCCTTGGTGGACGGCAACCAGATGTTCAACCGCCCTGGACCGCGGCTTGTGGATGCGTTCCGCTGGCTCGTGGGTTGGCTGCATGACCGCCCCGAGTTGATACCAAGCGGATTTCCCGTGATTTACCGTTGAATACGGTTGCTTTCATGGGCGGCTGCATCCGCAGAATGGTCGGCACGGAGATTGCTACGGCGGCTACTTCATGAACTTCGAACGCTTCACCACTCTTGCGCAAGGCGCCATTTCGCAAGCCCAGTCCGCTGCGGTTCGTGACCAGCACGGTGAGGTCACTTCGCTGCACTTGCTGACAGCACTGCTCGCAGAGAAGGATGGTCCTGCAGCCGGAGTACTCGCCAAGGCGGGGCTCGACGGATCTCGCGTTCTCGCCACCGCGCAGGCAGAACTCGCCAGACTGCCGAAGGTTCAGGGCGCCGCGCGCGGCGTCTCGCGCGATCTGACGGAAGCGCTTGGTGCAGCAGAACGACTCGCCCAGAAGATGAAGGATTCGTATGTGTCAAGCGACCATCTGTTGATCGCGTTGGCACAGGTGAAGGGAAGCGCACAAACTGTTCTTGCGGCAGTCGGTGCCGATGCCAAGACGCTTGAACGCGCTGCACTCGAAGTGAGGAAGTCCAGCGGCGTTCAGGGAATTCATGACGCGGGCGGCGAGAGTTCCCTCGAAGCACTCAAGAAGTACGGGAAGGACTTGAACGAGCTCGCGGCATCAGGCAAGCTCGACCCAGTGGTGGGGCGCGACGAGGAGATCCGCCGCTGCATGCAGGTGCTGTCGAGGCGATCCAAGAACAACCCGGTACTGATCGGCGAGCCTGGTGTCGGCAAGACCGCCATTGCCGAGGGACTTGCACAGCGGATTCTCAACGGTGACTGCCCGGAATCGATGCGTTCCGCCCGAATCGTGGCGCTTGATGTGGGCGCGCTGCTTGCGGGCGCGAAGTACCGCGGCGAGTTCGAGGAGCGGCTCAAGGCCGTGCTTCGCGAGGTCGCTGCCAGCGAGGGACGCATCATCCTGTTCATCGATGAACTTCACACGATCGTCGGCGCGGGCCAGGCCGAAGGCGCTGTGGGTGCGGGGCAGTTGCTCAAGCCTGCCCTTGCCCGCGGCGAACTGCACTGCATCGGTGCCACCACACTCGACGAGTACCGCAAACATGTCGAGAAGGACGCGGCCTTCGAGCGGCGCTTCAGCCCCGTCTACATCGGCGAGCCATCCGTGCAGGACACGATCGCGATTCTTCGCGGACTCAAGGAGCGGTACCAGGCACACCACGGCGTTCGCATTCAGGACAGCGCACTCGTGGCGGCGGCGCAGCTCAGCGATCGTTACATCAGCGATCGCTTCCTGCCCGACAAGGCGATCGATCTGCTCGATGAGGCCGCAAGTCGACTCCGCATCGAGAATGACTCGATGCCAACAGAACTCGATGCCATCCGTCGCAGCATCACCACACTCGAGATAGAGAAGGCAGCCCTGCAAATTGAAAAGGACCCCAAGAGTGCGCAACGACTCTCGGTCGTCGAGCAGGCACTCGCCGAGGAACGCGAGCGGGATCGAGCGATGACTGCACAGTGGGAAGTGGAGAAGGCGGACCTGGACGCGGTCAAGCACATCGACCGCGACATCGAGGCACGGAAGGTGGAGTTCGAGCAGGCCCAGCGGCGCGGCGACTTCGACCGCGCTGCACGCATCCAACATGGCGAAATCCGAGAACTCGAACGGCGACGCACCGAAGCGGAGACTGCGCTACGCAAGCGACTTGAGTCGGGCGCCGCACTTGTGAAGGAGGAAGTCGATCCGGAAGCTGTTGCCGAGGTGGTTGCCAAATGGACAGGCATTCCAATGTCCAAACTCGTTGAGAGCGAACGAGAAAAGTTGCTGCACATCGAAGAGTCCCTGCAACGACGGGTGATCGGACAAGACACGGCGGTTCGTGCGGTGGCGGAGGCGGTTCGCCGCAATCGCGCAGGACTTGGTGAACCCAACCGCCCCATCGGCTCGTTCCTGTTCCTCGGCCCGACTGGTGTGGGCAAGACCGAACTCTGCAAGGCGCTCGCCGAACTGCTCTTCGACTCTGCCGATGCTCTGGTGCGCATTGATATGAGTGAGTTCATGGAACAGCATGCTGTGGCGCGTCTCATCGGCGCACCGCCCGGCTATGTGGGCTATGACGAGGGCGGGAGACTGACCGAGGCGGTTCGGCGGCGGCCCTACTGCGTTGTGTTGTTCGACGAGTTTGAGAAGGCGCACCCTGATGTGAGCAATGTGCTGTTGCAAGTGCTCGACGATGGGCGGCTCACCGATGGACAGGGGCGCACGGTCAACTTCGCCAACACGATCATCGTGATGACGAGCAACATTGGATCATCGGCGATTGTTGACATGGGCGAGCGCGGCGAACCTGAGGAGATGATCGAGGCGCACGTTCGGAGGCTGCTCAAGGATCACTTGCGTCCAGAGTTGCTCAACCGCATCGACGAGACAGTGGTGTTCCAACAACTCACGCGCACCCAACTCACGTCCGTCACGAAGATTCAAGTGGAACTCCTTGCCCGCCGCCTGAAGCAGCGCGGCATCGGGCTCGATGTGTCCGACGATGCATTGAAGGCTCTCGCGTCCGAGGGCTACGACCCGCAGTATGGGGCGCGACCTCTGAAGCGCGTCGTACAGCAGCGTATTGAAAACCAGATCGCCTCCAGGATCCTCAGCGGAGCCTTCCAAGATGGTGACACGATCGCCGTGGGCTATCAGGGCAAGTCGTTCACCTTCGAGAAGTCGAACGGCGCACCTCAGACCGTGTGAGCCACGCGAGGCGTGCGTTCACTCGGCGCGCAGAAGGGGCACCAGCGCGGCCGCGCATGCCACCAAGTGCGCGGACTCATGATCGCTGTAGGTCCGTGGTGCGATGCAGGCGATGCCGATCACGCCCACGACATCGGCTGTCCGCGCATCGATCGCGGGGACCGTGATCGCGCCTTCCATGCCGGTCGCGCGCGCCCCTGGGCGCACATCACCCGACTGATCGCTCTGCAGATTGCAGACGGTCACGGGCACACGGCGCGATGCCGCGAGTCCGGCGAGTCCCTTGCCAAACGGAATCGTGCGGATCGCCTCGAGCACTGGCGGCGGAAACTGCCCAACGACTGCACGGAGATGAAGATGTCCATCCACGGCCGTGGCATGAACGGTGCCACTGTCGCATCCGAAATGGCGAACGACCGCTTCAAGTGCCTGCTGCAGGGTGAAGCGATCGCCAAGCGACGCGAGTGGTGCGGGCATCGACGTCATGCGGCAAAGAGTACGCGCGGGCCACTCGGCACTAGCGCCAACGGTCACTCCATGCCTGCAGCATCAGCATGGACCACACTTGGTGGCGCGGCGTGTCATCGCCTGCAAGCAGTCGTTGCCAAAGTTGCTGAACGCCGTCCACACGCAACAGCCCTGCGCGCGAAACTGCATTTCGCGAAAGGAGCGACTCCGCCCACGGACGAAGGGGACCGCGCAGCCACACGGCAATCGGAACGCCGAAACCCATCTTGGGGAGATCAGCAACCTCGGGCACCACGGAACGCGCAAGTTCGCGGGCTGCCCACTTGCACTTGAACGAACGCTGCTTTCGTCCAAAGCGAACCTTCGCAGCAATCGGCAGACGCCACGCCCACTCCACGAGATCACGGTCGAGAAACGGAGAACGCACTTCGAGAGCGACCGACATCGATGTGCGGTCCACCTTTACCAAGAGATCATCCACGAGTGCTCCCGCGAACTCTTCGCGCAGGACGCGGCGCAGAATGCCATCTGTGGTGATTGCATCATCCGCATCCTGCAGACGCGCCAACGGCTGTGCAGCCTTCGCGACCAGCGCTGCGCTCTCTGGCCCGATCGATGACAAGGCATCGATCGCCCCATCGAGCGATTCCGACAGGACGAGTGCGCGCATTTTCTCGAGCTTCTCATACGGGCGCACAGCGCTCCCCTGCCCAGTCAACTGTGGAACCCGCCGAAGGAGTCGCACCAGAAGCGGCGCCATCTGCCGCGAGAAGCCCGCCTGCATCCGTGCAACCCTTCCGCGACCACCAAGTCGTGCACTCCACCACGATGCGATCGCCGCACAACGCTCGTACCCGCCGAGCACCTCGTCTCCGCCGTCGCCGCTGAGAGCCACGGTGACCGATCCGCGCACAAACTCGCTGAGCAGCAGGAAGCCGATCTGACTGCTGTCTGCAAATGGCTCATCGTGCACCTGCGAGAGTCGAGTCGCCGCCGCAAGCACATCCGCGCCGCTGGCAATGCGCAGCGCATGCTTCGATCCGATCGCGCGCGCTGTGGACTGCGCTGCAGCGCTCTCGTCATAACCCTCCACATCGAAACCGAGCGTGAATGTTTGGATCGCAGAACCGGTCAACCGCGCAGCAGATGCCGCGATCAGGGCGCTGTCGATCCCTCCCGAAAGACATACACCAAGTGGAACATCCGAACGCAGCCGTCGTGCCACCGCCACATCGATGTGCTGCTGCAACTGCTGCGGCACCTGCGAAACATCGGTCGGCAGCGGATCAGATTCGCACGCGCGCGCCACACGAAGAGGGTTCCACCAATCGAGTCGCCGTGGCTCCGCACCCACCGCACCGTCGATGGACCACGACAGCACTGCACCTGGCGGAACACGAAAGATTCCCCGCAAGATCGTCTGCTCACCGGGCACGCAGCCATACCGCAGGAACGCCGCCACGGCTCCATCGTGCACAGGCGGCATCGACCTCCCCATGGCTCGCATCGCACGCAACTCGCTCGCGAAACCGAGAACGCCATCGACCCATCCCCACACCATCGGCTTCTTTCCCGCACCGTCGCGCATGAGGTGCAACACACGCCGCTCCAGATCGATGACGGCACCCGCGAACATGCCGCGCCAACGATCCACGGACCGCTCGATCCCCCACGCATCGAGCGTGGCGAGCATCGCTTCGGTGTCACTGTGTCCGCGCCATCTTTGCCCTCTCGCCTGATCGAGCTCCCTGCGCAGTTCAGTCGCGTTGTAAACCTCGCCGTTCCACGCAATCACATAACGACCTGACTCACTCGTCATCGGTTGATGGCCCGACGGTGAAAGATCGACTACCGCAAGCCTGCGATGCGACAAGCCAAGCGGGAGTGAAGGTTGCCACCACATCCCACTGTCATCGGGGCCACGGTGTTGAAGCGCATCCGACATCCGATCGAGTACGCCACGCGCATCTCGTACACGAGCACTCGGATCGAGGAAGCCCGCGATTCCGCACATGGCTCCGAGGATAGGGCGGCAGTCATCGATACCCCTAGACTGACTCCATGACGATCCACCCTCCCGCAGCGCAAGCCCAACCTGCCATCCGATCCCGCCTGCATTCACTTCTGCTGAGTGGAGCGCTTCTTCTCTCCATGGGCTGTGAACAGGTGAGCGACCGGCTGCCTGCCGCCGCCTGCTCTGCGACCACGACAAGCGCGGTGCGCATCTCGACAACCGGCAGCGACGCGACCGCAATGCAAGACAGCATCCAGACGCTCGCAGGCATCATGATGCGCTCCAAGATTCCTGTGGTTGTTCAGGCCTCGGGGCTGCTGCAACTGCAGGCCCTCGGGCTCGATCAACAGCCAGAGATGGTCAAGTACGGCAAGTCGCTGGCGGCGCTTCGCGCCATCGAAGGCAGCAACATCTTCCTGCTCGCCGAAGAGATCCCGAGTGTCGAAATCGCCGCAGGCGGACAAATGATGGATGACCCTGATGCAACGGTTCTCCTGGTACAGACCAAGAGGCTCGGCGCGGAGAAGGAAGTAGCGGCTGCGATGAATGAGTGGATGACGGACGCGTCGGTGGAGTCGATCGGTGGCGGTTGGTATTGGGTGAAACCCAAGGGCACGACTCGGACGCTTGGAGCCGGCGATGCCTCTGCAGCGGCCGCACTGGAGAACGCGCTCGCAGGTGTACCAGCGTCCTCCGTGACAATCGGACTGCGCGTCACCGACTCGATGCGTGACTCTATCGCCGAGGGAATGGACGA
>Ga0172367_10003362_pt1 | contig 20845 bp, 28 predicted proteins | sample Lak10m_FD_114542 | JGI IMG/M metagenome (GOLD analysis project Ga0172367, IMG submission 114542) | Freshwater microbial communities from Kabuno Bay, South-Kivu, Congo - kab_022012_10m | ecosystem: Environmental > Aquatic > Freshwater > Lake | place: Democratic Republic of the Congo: South-Kivu...
GAAAAATCCATAAGATTATGGAAACTTATTCTAAAAGATAAATCCGCTAAAATGGGTTTCAATACTTGGGGAATTCGACAAATCGAAAGAGGAAACCTACTACTAGTATTCCAACATAACCCAACCAGCGACTCCATAATGACTATCATGGATATTAATGATAATAACCATAATATCTATGAACTACATATAGGAATAAAACAATCACTACACGTTACAGAACTATTCGATAACGAAATGGATAAAAGAATGAGAGAATCTGAATTCAAAAAAAGAAATATTATTGAAACAGACCTAGATAAACTTCTTAACGAAGAAGAATGTAAATCTAAACCACTCCAAAATATTTAAAAAAAAACTCACCAAATCAGGTGAGTTTTTTTTCAAATTTAATTTTACCACAATCCCATATACGATAAATACCAATAGAATTCATATACTCACTCTCAGTACATTCATATTTTAATTTAGATTTTTTAAAATTAGACTTGTGCGTTCTAATAGACTCATAAAAATATTTATAATCCGGTCTACTCTCTTTTACCATAGTAAAGCCTAATTGATAATATAAACCACCATCAGACCAATCTCGATCCGCATAACTAATAATTCTAGTCGGTGAATAATTCTTGATAAAATAATTTAAGAGTTTTGAAGCCCCTCCAACTATATTAAATCCCCTCTTATTACAAAATCTAGATAAATTCCATCCACCCTCTTCCATCCTTTTTCGACCCTCAAATAGATCAAATGTCATAACTGAAACCAATTCACCACCATACAACAAACCTATTTTTAAACTACTCTTATCAACACCCTGTATGTGATTCACATTTAAAAAATCACTAACATTATCTAAAACCTTAACCTGGCACCTTCTAGCAAAAACCCTATTTGAACTTAATCCACACCAATTTAAAATCTGACTCTCCAATATCTCTCTACGAAAATCCCAATCATCCTCCCAAATATGTATGATCCTAATACCCCTCTCCCTAAAATAAAGAGTTTTATCTAAATGATAATTCTTTTCTTTCCACTCTTCAGAATGCCAGTAAAGACCATTAAATTCAAATCCTAATTTTAATTCTGGTAAATAAATATCTATTTCTAAAACATCTCGATAAGATTGTATAACCTCACCTGAGTAATTTGATTTAATCAATTTATATAAATCATCTTCCTTTAAAGAAGAACTTGTACCAATTGGATTACAAACTGTACAAAGAGGAGTTCTATTCTTTTTTCTAGTGGAATAATTTGAAGTGTTTATCATATAAATATGTCCATTATTACACATTAATTTAGATATTCCAGACCCCTCATATGAAATATAATTAGGATCACTTGTTATTTTAAATCTTTTTCTAGATTCATCAGACATTATTGGATTGGTAACTCCCCATTTCTCTAAAGATGTTTTAATAGCCTTTTCTTTAATTTCTCTATTTTGAAGAGTCCATTCAACTCCCCATTTTTCTAAATTTGTTTTTTTAACATTTTCTTTATATAAATCAGTTTTTGCATAATGATCTTCTCCCCACTTCTCTAAATTAGTTTTTTTATATTTCTCTCTTATTTCAGGACAAGATAATGGTGATTCAAATCCAAATTTTTCCAAATTAGTCTTTTTTATTTTATCATAAATACTTTTAACCTTTGATGGATGATCCTCTCCCCACTTCTCTTTAAATTTTTCACGAATCATCTTATTATCCATAAAGGGATTCTCAACACCAAATTTTTCTAAATTGGTTTTTTTTGCCTTATCTTTCAATTCATCAGATTGAAGAGCATACTCAACTCCCCACCTTTCTATCATAGTAGTTCTAAACTTTTCACCATATTCCTTAGTTTGTGAATAATATTCAACTCCCCATTTCTTTTTGTTATACTCTTTTATTTTAACATGTGAACACTTATCACATGTGTAAATAGGATATTCTGGACAAGAATTTATATTCTTTGTATAAGCCTGAAATTTTATATTCCTTTCAATACCACATATATCACACTTTGCATCTATTTTTTTACTACTTGACCTCTGTAATTTATTTGGATCTATTTGGATTATATCACCTAACTTTATATCTTTATGCCATTGTATATAATGATCTATGTTTTTTCTAGTAATTTTTAATTCTATAAATTCATTTAATATCATAAAACATTTTTAATTTTTTATATATACTATATATAAAATAAACTCACCGTAGTTTGTTAAGTTATAAAAAAAATTAAAAAAAAATTTGTTAATTTAAAATATAATAACTAAATTTGTAAATAATATAGTAAAATAAAGAAAAAAAATTATGGTAATTAAAAACATCCACGAAAAATTGTTGAATGGAATTCAACAAATGTTGATCAATACTCGTATAAATTTACCCTACTACGGTGAATTTAATCTACATATCAACTTCCATGAACAAGATACTATTGGAACCTGTGCAGTAAACGTAACCTCTAAAGGTATGAACTTCTTCTATTCTCCAAAGTTCCTAGCCGATATGTCCCAAAAAGAAGTAAACTTTATTACTCTACATGAAGATTTCCACTTACTATTTGATCACCCTAAAAGAACAGTAACAGGACAATATGACCATAAGATGTCCAACATCGTTCAAGATATGATTATCAACCATATTATTTGGGAAGATATTCCACACGCCTTCGTTGAAATTCCAAAATCTCCAGATGGCAAAAATATGGCTTTATTCGTTCCTAAAGAATACACAGGTAAACTTATCTTCGAAGAGTTGTATGAGTGGATGAAAGAAGAAAAAGAGAAATGGCAAAAAGAACAAAAAGCCAACTCTTGTAAATCTTGTAACGGCACTGGTAAGAAACAAGACCAGAATGGTGGTGGTCAAAAACCACAGGGAGAAGGACAAGGTGATGGTAAAGGAGAAGAACAAGAGGATGGAGGTCAACAACCAGGTGAAGGTCAAGGTAGTGGCCAAGGTGAGGAGCAAAATGAAGGTCAAGGCCAAGGTAATGGCGGTGGACATAACCACGGAGATGGAGAACCTTGTCCAGATTGTAATGGCACTGGTAGTGAAGGAGGTAATGACTCAACTGGTAAACCATCTTATGGACCTTATGGCCAAAACCCAAGAGGTAAAGGAGATTCATTAGATACTTGGTCTAAAGAACAAATCTTCCAAGATATGGAAAATGGTACTGGCGAGTACCTTGATAAACATATCGGTGATGATGTCCCTGAAGAAATGAGAAATGCTATGGTTAGAGACGTTATGGAAAGATTGGCTGCCAGAGGATTGTCAGCAGGTAACGTTGAAACCACTCTTAATAAATTAAGAAAGAAAAGAAAAGATTACCTTAAAGAAATTAAGAGAGCTGTATCAAATATGATCTTTGGTACTACTAAAGAAGCAACTATTGTTAAACCTAATAGAAAAGGTATCTCTGGGATAAAAGGTAATAGAAAAGTGAAAACTGCTATTAATGTAATTTTAGACACATCAGGTTCAATGGGTAATACCTTTGAGAAAGTTTTGAGTTATATTTATAGATCCGACATCCAAGTAAACATGATTCAAGCGGATACTCAAGTAAAATGGGTAGAGAAGTTTATGGATAAAAAGAAGATTGAGCGAATGAAAATTTCAGGATTAGGCGGAACCGTGTTACAACCTGCAGTCAATTTCTGTGCAGAGAACTTCAACAAGTATAACACAGTTTGTTTGACTGACGGATATTGTGATTCACTAGATCTAAGTAAGTTAAGTGGTAGAGTTTTAATTATCTCTATTGGTGTTAAAGTACCTATTTCTAAATCAAATGGTAAAGTAAAACAAATATGTGTTGATATAAATTCAGATAAGTAATTAATATATTAATTAATAAAAAACACCCAAAATTGTGATAATTTTGGGTGTTTTTTTTGATAGGGAGTTAACATATATTAATATATAAATAAAATATATAGATATTATGTTAAAGAGTCAAGAAGTTAGTATAGTTATAAATAGAGGAAATTTACCATTTTATAAAAAAAAATTAAATAAAGAATTAAAAATCGGAGATATTGTAGAGATTGAAATTTCTGAATTATCAATTGGATCAAAAATTGAAGTTTTCGCTATTTGTGATTTTTGTGAAAACGAATTAATGATTAAATATTCTCTTTATAATAAAAGTTTTATTAAGAATGGTACTTTTGCTTGTAGTAAAAAATGTGCAGCAGTCCGTACTAAAAAAATTTTAATGGAGAAGTATGGTGTTAAAAATATATCTCAAGTTCCAGCTGTTAAAGATAAGATAAAAAATAAAAATATAGAGAAATGGGGTTTTGAACATTATTTTTCATCTGATATAGCAAAGGATAAAAATAAAGAAATATTTATAGAAAAATATGGGGTGGATAATCCATTGAAATCTGAATTAGTAAAAGAAAAAATTATCAAAACCAATTTAGAAAAATGGGGAGTTGAATGGACTTTACAAAATAATGATATTCGTGATAGAATTAAAGAAACCAATTTAGAAAAATATGGTAGTGAGACACCATCAAAAGTACAATTTGTTAAAGATAAAATTATAAAAACCAATTTGGAGAAATGGGGTGGTAATTCACCAATGTGTAATGATCTTATAAAAGAAAAGTCAAAAAATACAACAATCGAAAATTGGGGTGTTGATAATCCAAATAAATCCATTATTATTAGAGAAAAAACTAAAAAAACTAATTTAGAAAAATGGGGAGTTGAATATCCAATTCAATCTGAAATAATTATTAATAAAATTAAAGAAAAAAATATAGAAAAGTGGGGAACTACTCATTTGCATCAGAGTGATCTTTATCGAAAAAATAACACAAAGATTGGATCACATAGTAATTATATAGAATATAAAGGAAACCAAACTTCTATATTCCATTGTGATTGTGGAGAAGATCACTCATTTGAAATCAATACTGATAATTTCTTCTCAAGAACTAGACAAAATATAAAATTGTGCACTATTTGCAATCCAATAAATTCAAGTATTTCATATTTAGAAATTGAATTATATAATTTTATTAAATATTCATATAATAATGAAGTTATACAATCATATAGAGATGGTTTAGAAATTGATATTTATTTACCAGATTTAAAATTAGGTTTTGAGTTTAATGGTCTTTATTGGCATTCTGAGGAACAGAAAAATAGGAGTTATCATATAGATAAAACAAATTACTTTAAAGATAGGGGAATAAAAATAATTCATGTGTGGGAAGATGATTGGAGAGATAAAAATGAAATTATAAAATCACAAATATTAAATTTAATTGGTAAAACTAAAAATAAAATATTTGCTAGAAAATGTGAGGTTAAAGAAGTTTCATTATCTGAATGTAGAGAATTCTTAGATAATAATCATGTACAGGGATATGTTAATTCAGGTGTTAAAATAGGTCTTTATTATAAAGATATTTTGGTTAGCTTAATGACATTTGATCAATTTGAAGGTCGTAAAAAAATGGAAGAAGGTGGTTGGAATTTAAATAGATTTTGTAATCTTATAGAAACTAATGTTATAGGTAGCGCATCTAAGCTTTTAAATTATTTTATTAAGAATTATTCACCGAGTAGAATTATTAGTTATGCTGATCGAGATTGGTCTGATGGTAATTTATATTTTATATTAAACTTCATATTGATAAGTTATAATAAACCAGATTATAAATATATTAAAAATAATACTAGAACACATAAATCAAATTTTAAAAAGTCAAAATTAAAATATGAGTCTACTGAAAATGAATGGGTTAAATTCAATAATATTTATAAAATATGGGATTGTGGTAAATTAAAATTTGAAAGAATAATAAAAAAAGAGGTCTAATTTAGACCTCTATAATAATTTAGAATTGGTACCCCCATCTAATTTGGTATATCCAAGTTAGTGGCATTGATCCATCTGGTGCTCCATAAGAGTGGAATCCTCCGAGTATTGTTATAGTGAACCAGTCTTTATAGTTATTTTTTTCTTTTCCGATAAGGAATTTATTTCCGACATCGAGGCTAGTTCCTAGGCTTGTAAATTTATCTCCGTTTAGGTCATTTTTAAAGTTTCCGCCGCCGAGTGCAAGTTGTAGGAAAGCTCCTTCACCTGATGAATTTTCAACGAAATAGAATCTACTATATCCCATTAGTCTCCATCCGTTGTAGTAGTATTTTAGAGTGTATAGGTTTAGTGTTGATCCGATAGTGATGTGTTTATTGGTTGTTTCTTTTTCTACATCTATTCTAAATTTGGATATTGATAGGTCAGCCAATTTTATTCCTACGGATGTGGATATGTTAAGGTTAAAGTTTTTTTGGTTATTTCGGTGGTTATATGAATAACTTTTTAGGTTATATACTTCTTTTTCTTTTGTTATAATTTCGGATGTTATTTGTGGTTTTTTATAATAGCAAACGTCATTATTTTTAATTTTGTAAGTTAATTTTTGTTCTTTGCAGTGATCTACTGTGTCGATGATTATTGGTTTTTCCAAATTAAATTTTGGGGTGTTAGTTTTCCAGTAGTCTTTGTTTTCTAATTTTAATTCTTGTCCTAGTACAAAGAAACTGGTTAAAGAAAAGGCTATTAACCAGAATAATTTTTTCATGTCAATTTTTATTTTTATTTTATATATTATATAAAATAACTAAATTCTTCTGGAAGCCTTGAAAAATAAGGATTTTTTAAGCCTCGATTATAAAATAATTTGAAAATTTATTCCAAAATTTGGGGATACATATGCTTTTCTATCGAACCATTCTATTTTGGGTCCAATATCAACATTTATACGTGTTCTGGTGAATTCTTTTGTTATTCCTATGCCTGTATAATTTTTCCATCCGGAAATTTCTGGGTTTAGTGTTAGGAAGTGTGAGTTTGATATATAAAAGTTTTTCAGAGGTTTTATTTTAATTCCGGTTGATGCGCTTATAAATCCTATACCGATTACGGTGCTAACTCCTTCTTTAAAGAAGGATCTTTCCCAGTTAATTCCCATAATTGGTGTAGATCCCCATATGGAGTATCCGATATAGTTTCTTTGTGAGTAGGCATTAAAACTTAGTAGTAGTAGGATTATAGTTAGTATTTTTTTCATTAGTAATTAACTTTTATTTTTATATCGTGTGGTGCGGTTTCATCACCACCGAAATAGGGCCAAAGATAGTAGTTATTGGTTTGAACATTTTTATCTCTTCTCATTTCAACGATTGTGCCATTACAGGTAAAGATATATTTATCGCTAAATTGGATAGTTCCGGTATATTCTTTTCCTATTTCTATATCTGTTATTTTTTCGAATTCAAAGTTTCCTTTCCAATGGGTATAAGCTAGTATTTCTAGTTTACCATTTAACCATCTCCAACCAAATCTGGCTGAATTTTTTTGATGAAGTCCGCCGTCACTAACTCCGATAAGTTTATTAACATCCCATTGATTAATTGGGTCTACTGATGTATAGATTGCTGAACTATCAAATTGGAATTTGAATTGCCATGTGCTTTTTCTTGTGAATTCTAGTGAATTAGATGAGCTATGATCTCCGCTATTTATTTTGAATATAGACCAATTCTCATCATCTTTTTTATTACATGATATTGTAAGGAGAGTTATAAGTATGAATATGAATAATTTCATTTTTCTTTTATATTTTTACTTATATATTCCAATAGATAGTGCGTAATTCACATTATTTTCATCTAATTCAATGAATTTCCAATCTATTAGTTTTTTATCTCTAAATCTCTTATATTGTGGGAGGTTTGGTATTTTTTCTAATCTTTCTGGTGTTATTTTTTTAGCAAGTTCCACCATTTCATCTCTATCATAAGCATCATAATTAGAAAAACATCTGTCACACCAGCCTTCGGTATAGATTATCATATCATCAATTTCTATTATTTTATTTGTTTCAGATGGTATATCTGAATCTGGAATTGAATCTATTATGGATTTGAGGTTAATTGTTTCATTTAAACTTTCACCAATTCTATCAACATCATCTAACTTAACATAGCCTGTTTTGTTGTCTAATTCTATGGTTATTGTATCATCTTCGATATCTATTATATCTAATGGTTTTTTTGGATCATTATCTGGTATATCTTCTATGATAGTTGCATAGATTTTTTGGCCACTATTTTTGGCTTTTATAATATCATTTGAGTTGATTAAATCTCCTTCTATGTTATTATTTTTAAATTCTTTAAAAAATTTTATCCATTTCATAATTTATATATTAAAAAATAAATATATAAGTTTATGAAATGGATAAAAACGTATAATGAAGCAATCGGTCCTAAACTAACTAAAAAGGTTTATGATGAAGAAAGTGGTTTGACACAATCAGTATCAGATATTGGAATGAAACCATCTGTATATAGAAGTGCTAGTTCAATCGCAACAAGTAATAGACAAAAAGAAAAGGTAAATTCAAGTACTGGTATTAATACATTGAAGAACTCTGGACTATTTTGGAGAAAAATTACAAATTAATTATGAAACATATAAAGAAATTTAATGAAGAGTTTTATCCACGTACATGGAAAAAAGCTGGTGAAGAGTTAAAGAAGAAAGGACATTGGGTAAAAGGTTCTGAGTTTATTAAACATGCTAAGTTTTTAGAAGATAGTGCTGATAGAAAACTATGGGAAAAATACAAAGCTAAATACTCAAAATATGGTGAGGTGAGTATTGTATTTACAACTAGTACTTCTGATAAAAAGATATTAAAAGCTTATCCTGTTTTCTCACTAGAAATAGCGGAGTTTCAAGATAGATTTATGTATAAAGAAGAGGTTGAGGATGCTGGATATGGTGAGTTTATAATAACTGAAGGATATGTAGTCTCTGATGAAGAAAGCTATAAATTTATTAGAGAAAATGTAGGGTTCTTAAATAGATTTGGAAACACAGAGGCTAAAAAGTTTATTGAAGGTGGTTATATACCTTGTAGAAGTATAACATTTACAATTGAATCATTTTCTGATGGTTTTAGAATTACGCCACCTAGAATAAGTGGTATTGATGTACAACCAGATTCAGATTACTTACTTGGTTTCAATAATAAATATGCTACAGATGGATTTATGATATCTGATTATAAAAATGCTGGTAAAATAAAAAATCTATTACTTAAATGTTTAACTGATGAAAATTTTGATTACCCATCTGATCCAGATGGATATGGTTCTCAATATGGTGGTACAATGTATAATGTTATACAAAGATTAATTATTACTAATTGGTCTAGTAATTTCGGTATAAATGATTCGGAAGATTTTGCTGATGAGTTTAAGAAAAAATATCCAAGTCCATTCGACATATTCAAAGAGATATGAAATACTTAAAAAGAATATTTGAAGGAGCTGAACTAAAACCAGATGAATGGGAAGATGTTAAGGATATTATTCAATCTGAAATATTGGATAAGTACCATATATCAATAGATGATGTTTCTGAAAGTCTATATTTGCGGAAATATGTTGTCTATGATCCAGTTTTTAGTATAAAATTTGATAATTTAGAATTATCTCCTTATGTGATAGATGATATTTATGCACTGAATAAGAGAGTTAAACAACTAACAGGTCATTTTATTTTAGCTAAGAATAATGTTAATATGCCTTCTAAAAAGAACATAGAGATTATCTTATCTAAAACACCAGATCAAAGAGTGGTTGGTGATCATTTTAATTTAGAAGAATGTGATACGGATAATACAATTGATAAGAAAAGAGGTTTACTTTGTAGTTATGAAGAGGCTGTTAAAATCCTCGAATGGTTGAATACATTTTATGGATTTTGTTATAGAACAGAGTTTGAAGCATTCAAATTAGCTTATGATACTTTACAAGAATTATATGATGTGGAAATTGTCTTTTCTATGCCAAAATTCGAGAATGAGAGATTTTCTCAAGTTGTTTGTTTTCAATTCATTCTAAGTGGTAATGAAAGATTTGATAATAGATTTCCAATATTTATAATTAATACAAATCATACAGATTCACCATATATTAGAAAACGAATGAATGGCTATAATTGGATAGATATACCATTCAATAAAAAGGAAAGATATATTGATTTCTTAAAAACAGAACAATTTTAATTAAAAATAACTATATTTGTGAGAATAATAACTAAATACCAAAAATTTTTGGAAACAACTAAAACAATGTTGGACATAATACCTCAGTCTGTTAAAGACTTGCATAAACTATTTGCTGCTAATGGTAAAAAGTTATACTTAGTTGGAGGTTCAGTTCGTGACTTCCTTACTGGTGATAAGCCAAAAGATTTTGACTTGGCTACTGATGCCTTGCCAGATGAAGTACTAGAAATATTAGGTGGTAAGTTTAGAACTAACTTACAGGGTAAAGCATTTGGAGTTGTTGTGGTTTTCACAAAAGATCAACCAGATGGTATGGAGATTGCTACATTTAGAGAAGATATCTATGATGATAAATTGGGTAAAACTAGAAATCCTGACGTTAAGTTTACTTCAATTGAAAATGATGTTCTTAGAAGAGATATTCGAATAAATGGTTTATTTTTTGATTTAGATAAAAATGAGATAGTTGACCTAGTTGGTGGTGTTGATGATATAAAAAATGGAATAATAGGGATGATTGGTGATCCAGACCTTAGAATAAAAGAAGATCCATTAAGGATTTTAAGAGCAATTAGAATGGCTTGTAGACTATAGTTAAATCTCTGCGATTAACATCTTTTCATATTTTAAATTTAATATATAAAATATGAAAAGTTGGATTATATTAAAGAGTAGAAATTGCAATATCTGTTATAAATCATATGAATATGATTCTAGACAAACAAATCCCAAATATTGCTCTAATTCTTGTAGATCATTAGCTAATTCACAAAAGAAAATATGTGGATTGGAAGGGATAGATTATGTGATATGTAAAATATGTGGGTTTAAATTTAAAGAAATAAATAATGATCATATTTCAAAACACAATATGACATGTGATGAATATGATGAGATGTTTAATTCTAGTAGAACTTGTGAGAAAACCAGATTGAAAAAAAATACATTATCTAGTATTATGGATGATGAGATGTCTAAGAGGTTATCAAAATCTCATACCATTGAAGGATATATAAATAAATACGGGTTAGAAAACGGTCATATTTTATATAATAAAATGATTGAAAATAAAAAATATAGAAATGGTAAGCAATCATATATTGATAAATATGGATTAGAAAAGGAGAGGAAATATACAATGATATTCAAAAGAAAAAAGTGATTACTTTAGAAAAATGTATAGATAGATATGGAGAAGAAGAAGGTAATAAAAGATATGAAGAATGGAAAAAATCACAAAAAAATAAAAACTTATTATCTTCTTATATTGAAAGACATGGATATGATATGGGATTAATCAAGTGGTTGGATAAAAATAATAAAATTTCTATAGCTAATTCTAAGATAAAAATTGAAGATAAAAATAAATTTAAAGAGTATATTTGTGAAGTTGATAAATATACTAGATTATCGATAGGTAATAAAAAATTAGATAATATTGAATTAAGAGGATTTGAATTTGGATATGATCTAGATCATAGATTCTCGAAAATAGATGGTTTTAAAAATAATATACCATCATATATAATTGGTCATATTTCGAATTTAAAAATAGTTGATAGTATCTATAATAGAAAAAAACAACATAACTCTGATATAGATGTTGAATTTATTATTAAAGAATTTGAAAATGACATTGAATATAAAAAAATAGTTACTGATATAGAAAAAGTAAAAAATAATAAAAATGGCTAAGATTGAAAAAGAAACATCTGAATCTATAATGAGAAATGCTCATTTATTGAATACAATATCAATGGAGAGAATATGGGAAGAAATTAAAAAGTCATATAATCAATCAAAAAATTTTAATCAATATTTGAATTATTTGTCTGATTTTGGTTTGTTAAAATATATATTCCCAGGAGTAAAAATCAATACTGAGGGTGTTGAAACTAAAAACTTTATTATCCATATTGCTAATTTATTTTTAGGTAACCCTACTGATAAGTTAGATGTGAAATTAGTTCAAGACTTTAAGATTGATGGTGAAACTGCTAAGAAAGTACAATTCTTATTAGAGTTATTAGATTTTAATCCGGAAAACGTTTTAGATACATACAAAAAGAGAGTTTCTTCATCTGTTGATGATTCTACAATCTTAGAATGGTTAAGAGTTACTGGTAATGAAAAAAATGAACTGATTAAGTTTGTTGATTACAAACCAAGTGTTAGTTCCAAAGAGCTTATAGATAAGGGTATAACTGGAAAAGAATTAGGTTTGGAAATAAAACGATTGGAGGTTGAAAAATTTAAACAAATGTTATTTATTCTATTTATCTGAAGATCATGAGTTAAGGTCAAAAGTTTCACAGACTTTAGAGTTAATAAAAAACGGTAATGATTTATACAAATCAGATTTATATAAAAAGATAGATACTTTGACAAAATTGGATTCAAATATTATTTTGAATAAAATGAACAAGTATGATGATTTTGGTCTTATTTTAGTTGATTTTATAAAAAATGTATTAAAAAGAAAAGGAAATTATATTAATATATTCAAATCATATATAAAATCTTCAAATAGATTATCTTTGAAATATAAAAAGAAAATGAATAGAGTTTTATATTTTTATGAGAATCCAGATTCTATCTTAGAAGAGAATATAATAAAAGATATAAATTACTTAGACTATATAGTAGATGAGTTATCTGAGAATAGAGAAATTTCAGATAAAAAAAAATTAAAAATATGAGAAATAAGATACCAGATGAAAAGAAAAAAGAAAAAATGACATTGACAATAGATGAGAATATTGCAGAAATTTTGGAAAAATACATAGAAGATAATAATATTAAAAACAAATCAAAGTATATTGAAAGTCTAATAAGAAAGGATATGCAAGAAAGAGGTAAAAATATTAATAGAGAGTTTTAATATATAGAAAATTATGGTATATTATGTTAATTATTTGAAGGATGTACTGGGAAACAACTATCTTGGTTTAGAAATACCAGTTAGTGTTATTCAACCCTACTTAAATGAACTCAAAGATATATTGGGTGAAGATGATTATGCAACTTTTACTGATAATCAAATTAAACGTGATGGTGGTCACTACCATATCACCGTGATAAATGTCATGGACTATAATCGATTATCCAAGTCTATGGGTGTTGATAAGTTTGTTAATTCATTAGATCCAATTTTTAAGTATCCAATCGATGATTTAAGAATGATGGGTGTAGGTAGAGCACAAAAGAATGAGAATGTTTCTTTCTTTGTAGTTTGCCTTTCAGAGAAATTGGATGCTGTTAGAGGGAGATTTGAATTAGGTAAACAAGACTTCCACGTAACTTTAGGTTTCAAATGGAAAGATGTGTTTGGTGTTCCTAAAAATGAATTATTCAAAAAAGAAAGTAAGTTTACTCAACTTTTAAGAAGTGAATTCTATAAAAATGAAAATTGGGGTTTTATTAGAAAGATTTCCAATTTTGATTTGGATTCAAAGGCTGAGATAATACCAGTTAAGTTAACAGATACTTATCTAAAAGTTAAGTGTGAGGGTTATTACTTAGACATTGGGTACCAAGAAGATGGAGAAAAGCTTCATATATACACTAAATATCCAGTTTTTGAAGATCTACCAAGACTTCCAGAGACTGAGATAAGTAGAATTTTGAAAAATTAAAAGTAAATATAATATGTTAGAAAAATGGTATTCGTTAGATGAGTGTACTAATAAGAAATTGGTAATTAAAAGGTTAAAAGAACTTGAAGGTCAGGGAAAAATTGAATATACAATTGAAAAAGCAACTGATATTTTTGAGATCGAAGATTTGGATTTAGAAGATTCAGATATTGATGAACTTTTAGATTTATTTGAAAAGAATGATGTTTTCCCTTATTTGGACAAAGATGAGGATGATGAGGAAGATGATTATGGGTATTATGATGATGAAGAAGATGATTATTAAAAAACAAGTAAGATATGGTAAATGATTATGAAAGATGGGATTTCTGGAACAGAGAAACAGAAGATGAAAATAAAGTAAACATCTTAAAAAGATTTTCTCACAAAATCTCCCAACAAACCGACTTAGATCCAGAGTATAATAAATTAGTTAATGATAACTTTTGGAAACTTGTAGAAGATGGAAAATAATTGAGAAGATCCGCTAATTAAGCGGATTTTTTTATTATATTTGTCTAATGGTAGTATTGTTTTTAGACATAGATGGCGTATTGAGAACTCACGAGAGTGATTGCTTCTGGTCGCAAAAATTGCAGAAACCTATACCACCATTTCATAAAAGATTCTTCTCTAAAGAAGCAATTGAAAATCTTAATTATATTGTTGCACTTACTGGTGCTAAAGTTGTTATTACTTCTACGTGGAGAATATACTATACACTTTCTGAATTGATTAATCTTTTTCGTGAAAGAGGTTTTAATGGTCAAATCATTGGAGTTACTGAAATATTACAAAATAGAGGCGATGAAATCATAGATTGGTTAAATAACCACACAATTAAAAACTATGTTGTTATTGATGATAATATTAGTGATATTATAGCTAAAATACCAGATTGTAAAATTGCTAAATGTCAATCAACAACTGGTCTTAACGATGAAGTTTTTGAGAGAGTATTAGAAGTAATTGGATAATTTTTGTATTTTTGTAAAAATATTTTATTATGGTTAGGATAGTTAATTTAGATGCTGCTGTTGAGTTTATTTCAAGTTTCTCTAAAGAGAATGCACAAAGCGTTCTACAAAAACATAAAAGATTCCATAGTGGAACTAAATTTTTCAATGTTCAGAAATTAGGTTTGAATAAACCGGCCTCAGTTGGTCATTATATTGAAACTGCCTTAAACATGAAATTAAACGAAGATACTTTTTCTGATGAAGAAAAGACTAAATTTGATGAATTACAAGTAAGGCATTCTAAACTATTTACTTTTATAGAATTAGTTAAGAGTGGTGAAACTGAATTAGATTTACATTTTGAGAATATATTTGATCTTTGTCCGGAAGGTAAAGAAGTTAAAAGATTGAAAATGAGAGCATATGAGTTCTTAGATGAAACAAATTCTTCCGAGTCAACATCTACATCATATTTCACTAGATCACCTTATACTAATAAAATATTAGAGGGTGTTGATATACCAAAACATCAGTTAGTACAAATACTTTTCGATTATCAAAAGTATATTAATAATTCTGAGTGGAGAAAGTATATTAAAGAAAAACAAAAAGAAGAATTGGAAAAAGAAAGAAGAAAGAATATTAAAAAAACTTTCACACAATGGCTAAGCACGAGGACTTTATAAGAATACACTTAATTAACCGAATAATTCAGATGTCTGTCAACTTGACTAGAGATCAAAGACTTGCGGTTGTTATTGGTTTTGATGATTATCTGGAATTAAGTCGTCAACCTAAATTTAAGATTTATGGGTTGAAGCAGAATGGTGTACCTATCACAAAAATGAAAATTAATATTGGTTGGTATTCATTTACAAACTTAGAAGTTTTAGAGATATATAAAAAGTTAAGAAACGGTGATTGTTACTTAACAGATTTTTTTGAATAATTAAAAATAATCACTATATTTATAAAAAATTAAAAATTAAATGAAGGGATTTATTTATCTTACAAAAGAGTTCAATTCAGATGGTGTTGAATTATTACATAATGGATTAACTAAAATTGGTATTGGTAAAACAAATGACTTGAGTCGTAGGTTTTATGAACACCATAATAAAGGTAGTAAATCAACTACTGAGGTTGATTTTATAAAGACATTCGAAGTTTCTGATATGGATTATGTGGAAAGTAAACTACATAAAATATTAAAATCAATTGGATATGTGGTTGTTACAAGAACTTCTATTTTTGACGATTATAAAATTGAGTCTAGAACAGAGGTTTTTAGTGGTAGACATATTGACACTGGTGAGGAAATTTCGGAATTGCTAATAATTAAAATATTAGAATCTATTGTCAGTGGTGATGAGTTTATTAAAATAACAAAAAAGGAATTTAAGCCTCACTTCTTACAAGAGGTGGTGTTGAGACAAATAATTGACTCTATTGAAAATGAAGAAGAAGATAGTGTCAATTTGATTGCTGAGTTATGTGCTAGATTTGGTAAAACACTAACATATTTAGAGTTATTTCATAGATTAGAAAATGATATTATGATTATACCATCATATGTTCATACTGTTTTTACTTCATTTGGTAATGAAATTCTTGGTGATTATAATGATGAGAGTGTTGGTAAATGGTCTAATTTTAATGGATTTAAAATAATTGATACTACGGTTGATGGTAATAACTGGGATAAAAAGTTTGAAGAAAATATAGGTAAATCAAAAATGGTTGTTTTTATATCTTTACAAACAAGAGAGGATTCCTTTAGTAAATTTAATATTATTAAAAATATTGAAAGTAATAGAAAGTTTGTTGTTATAGACGAAGCTGATTATGGAGCATGGACTGAAAATTCACAAAAAGTAGTTGATTACTTAATATAATATTATTATATTTATACTATGAGCAAGTTTATAAAAATAGTCACATCAGGAACAGGTATCGAAAAGGCTTCTAAGTCTTTAGTTGATCAAAAAATAAGTGATGTTATTAGTGTTTCATATACTGAAATGTTATTAACAAAATCAGGTAATACTAAATACTTAAATGATGAGTATTTAGATGAATTAGATCCTCGAAAAAATAAAAATCTTATAAATTTTTTAAAAAGTATAGATTCTAAAGATAATTGTAAGAAGTCTTTAGAATATGCACCTGGTATTAATTTCTTTAAGTTGGTTTTACCAGAGAAACATAGAAAATTAATACATTCTGAGTTAGAAGATGATGATTTAACTGGTTGGTCGAAAATATTATCAGATGTTAATAAAAATCAAAATATTATAAAATCAATTATTGATGGACTTTGGGGTAAGGCTGGTATAAAAGATGATATTTTAAATACTTTATCTATATCAAACGCAATTGAAAAACAAGCTAAAGTTGTACAGTTCTTTGTGGCTACGCCAACTAATAAAGAATTATCAAAATTGGGATTTATATTTAAAAATTGTCTCCCAAATCATATTATTAGGATATTATCTGGTGGTGATGATGCTACAAATAAAACATCAGAAGCTTTAGTTGAAGCTGATATAGAAAGATGTAAAAAAGAAGGTTTAGATGGAGTTATTGTAATTTCAAAAGATATGGGATCTAGATCATTTTCAGTATCAGAAACAGATGCGGTTGTTCTTATGTTTGATAATGGATCGGTTGGTGCTATGATACAAAAGATATCAAGAGCTCTAACAGGTGGGTTAACATATGACGGTTTAGAGAAAACTGAGGGTAATGTAATATCATTGTCACTTGATCCAAATAGAGTTGATTCAGTTGATATTTATTTAGTTGAGGAAGCCCAAAAAAATAAAACGAAATCAGAAAGCTTTAACTCTGTTTTAAAGAGAATTAGAAGATCTGTAAATATCTTCTCTATTAATGAGAATGGAGATAAAGAATCTCTTTTAGGAAAAGATGAATATTATAGTGAGTTGATTGATAAATTTTCATTTGAAAGATTGAAGAACTCTCAAATTGATATAACTCCATTATTAACTGATGAGGATTTAAGAAACTCATTATTAGATATAAATAGTTCAGAATTAGCTAAAAAGGAGTCTAAAGTAAAACAATTAAAGGGCAAGGGTAAGAAATACTTAGATAGTGTATCAGATAATTCAGATGTAGATGTGGATACTTCAGAAGAGGTACAAGTTGAGAAGGTTGATATTGAATTATTAAGACAAGCAGTATTAACAATAAATAATTCAATTTTAAGTATTATAGGTATTGATAATTCAATTGATGATAAATCGAAATCTTTTAGAAGTATTTTAAAGTCAATTGATTCTAATATTGATAAGATTAAAGAGTTTTATGAATTGTATGGTATCAGACCTTCTGTTGTTGTGAAGTTACTTGATAGAGGTGTTATTAATGAAAATATCATTGATATTTGTCTTTCTAAGATCTAATAACTATATTTGTTATATGAAACATAAAGAATTAAAAGAATTTGTTTATAACAATGTCTATCAAAATGCCTCAAGTGGTTATGTCCTAACGCCATCACCTCTTGCATTTGAAATGGTATCTACGTTACCTAAATCTGTTTTTGAATCAGAAACTACAACCTTTTTAGAACCTATCTGTAAAAGTGGGACATTTCTTTTTGAAATAGTTGAAAATTTATATGATGAAGGACATTCTATTAAAAATATAGAGTCGAGAGTTTATACGATTGATAGTAATTCACATTCGTTAAATGTCGCCCAATCATACATTCGTAAAATACTAAATAAAGAAAGTGGTGGATTTAAACCAGACTATAAATATGACTTTGTTGAGAAATACTATAACTATTTAATTTACAAGGTTAGTGGTGGAAAATACAAAACTTTAGATCATTTTTTGAGTATAATTATATTGGATAAAAAATATAAATACTTGATGAATGATTTAAAAAATAATATTTCAGAATTTATTTCTAAATATGAAAAGGTTTCTAAGTTAGAAAGTAAATTATTTGGAGAGGTTTTCACACCTCGTCAATTAATTGACGAAATGTTGAATACTCTACCTAAAGAGGTTTGGACTAATCCAGATTTAAAATGGTTAGACCCTGCGGTTGGTATTGGTAACTTCCCAGCTGTTATATTAGATAGACTAATGGTTGGTTTAGAAAGTGTAATTTCTAATGAGGATGAAAGAAGAAAACATATTTTAGAAGAAATGCTTTATTTCTGTGATATATCAACTAAAAATCTATTTCTTCTTTATATGTTGTTTGATAAGAACAATGAGTTTAAATTGAATGTTTATCGTGGGTCTTTCTTAGAAAGTACTGGAGATAAAATAAGTGATGGTTTTATAAACTTTCTTGGTGGTAAAAAAATAGATGTAATAGTTGGTAACCCACCTTATAATTGGAGTGATGGTGATAATCAAAGAAAAAATAACAGAGAAAATTTATGGACTAGATTTGTAGTTCATGGTTTTAATTTATTATGCAATAATGGTTATATGTGTTTTGTTACTCCAAAATCTTGGATGAGTCCATCCGCTGATTATGGTAAAGTACATATTTTAGATATTTTCTCTAAAAATAACCCTATACATGTAAATATTGATAAGTGTTCAAAATATTTTAATGTTGGATCTTCTTTTTCATATTATACTATACAAAAGTGTGAGAATAAGAAAAACAGTACAGTTGAAACAATAGATTCTGTTTTTAAATTTGATTTCTCATCTCAACAAATTTTTGATGTACCAACTTTATTTAATCATTTGACGATATCTATTTCTAAAAAGTTTTTTTCTACTAAAAATACTTTTTCTTTCAAACAAAAGGGTATAAATACAAGAGGTGAAGAGTTCAAAACTTATCCTGAAGGTGAGTTTACAAATGAATGCTTTCATACTCATTCAAAAAAAGTTTTATACTCCAGATTTATCTCAGATGAAAAGTCCTTAAAAAAAGCTATAATTTGCTTGAGTGGTTTGTATAAAGCGGTAATTGATGAAGAAGGTGTTATATCACAAACTGGAATGAACTGTGTTCATATTTTCGATGAAAATGATAATATTAAAAATATCGATATTCAACTTAATTCAAAGTTATATAAATTTATAATGAATGTGTTATATAAGTATAACGGATGGGTTAATATGAGGTGTGTTTATAAATTACCAAAAATAGAAATTGATACTGAGTTGGATAATAATGAAATATATAAATATTTTAATCTAACTGAAGAAGAAATCGATTTGATAGAAAAAACAATTAAGGACTAATGACACTGAACGAATACTACGATATAATCATCGATAAATATAATTCCGGTGAGTATAAATTAAAAGTTGCTAAAAAATCAACTGAAAAAAAAGAAGTAAATGAAAAAGAGTTTCCATTATATGCTCTCAATTATCTTATATTTGAATATTTAAAGGATAATAAAGATGATAGATGGAAACTTCTTATTGACTTCGTTTTAGTTCCAAATGGAGTTAATCAAGAAGGGTGTGATGTTGATTTTACAAAAGTAGATTTTGAAGAATTTTTCTACTTTATGTTGAGTGTGAAAAATTAAAATAATATATGATATACACAATATTTACAAATCTACAAACAAACGATAAAGTTCTAATATTAGAAGGTAATAATGATGAAGATTTAGTATGTAGTATATCAAATTGGGATAAAATACATACTAAACACGAGCATTTTGAAACCCAATATACTCCATCATTTGATGATGATGAATTACACATGTTTAACAAACAAGGTGTTTTAATATCTAAATACGAAATTAAACATAGGCTCGATGATGGCAAAAATGTATATATTGAAATAACAACCCAAAACACAAGAAACAAAAAATTAAATATATTAGGAATATAATGGACTTTTTATTTTTACAATTTTACATAAAAAAGAAATATAACCAAGATATTTCAGAATACTTTAATATAGGTAAGCAATCAGCCTCTGATTGGAGAAGATCTGGGAAAATACCACCTCAAAGATTACTAGAGTTCTTAGAAAAAGAAGGATCTTTAGAACCAAAAGATTTAATATCAAAGATATATTAGACTATATTTTCATAGGGAAAGACTATAATTTTATATATACCTCTAAACAGAGGTCTTAACAGGTTTGATTTCCTCAACTC
>Ga0172367_10003365_pt1 | contig 20830 bp, 17 predicted proteins | sample Lak10m_FD_114542 | JGI IMG/M metagenome (GOLD analysis project Ga0172367, IMG submission 114542) | Freshwater microbial communities from Kabuno Bay, South-Kivu, Congo - kab_022012_10m | ecosystem: Environmental > Aquatic > Freshwater > Lake | place: Democratic Republic of the Congo: South-Kivu...
CTCCGTGCCACCTCCTCCAAAGGAGGACAATTACTATCCCAATTTACTGTTATTAATCTAGTAATGTATCTATCCCTTCTGTCGACGATAACCTCATCTCATACAAAGTCTTGTAAAAATCTAAATTTTGTGGTATAATTAGTATTAGATTATTGTGCCTTCATTTTCTAATTATGAAATGTATCATAATATATCATATTATTAACTAACTTTGGACACTTTATAAAAATATGGCAAAAGATATTAATGTAATGGAGACTTTACTCCAAAATCACCCTCTTAATCTACCTGTAGCTGGGGAAGATATACAAGGAACTGTGCTAGATATTGGAACTAATGCAATGTATATTGACCTAGGTCCTATTGGAACTGGAATTGTATTAGGAGAAGAACTTCATGATGGATTTGGAACTATCAAAACCCTTAAAAAAGGTGATGAAGTGACTGCTACTGTAATCACTACTAATACTGAAGATGGATATATAGAATTATCTCTAAAACAAGCTTCTGAGGATAAAGTTTGGGAAGATTTATTGGCAAAACAAGCCTCTGAGGAACCTGTAGATGTAAAAATCATCGATGCCAATAAAGGTGGTTTATTAGTGTCAATCAATGGAATCAATGGTTTCTTACCTGTATCTCAATTGGCTTATGACCATTATCCAAGAGTTGACGGTGGAGATAAGACTAAAATTCTAGGTAGATTAAAAGAATATACAGGAGAAATTTTCCGTGTATCTATTATCAATGTGAACAGAGAAGATAATAAATTGATTGTATCTGAAAAAGCTGCCCGCAAAAACGAAGAGATGAATCTAGTTAATAGCTATGAAAAGGGAGATACTGTAGAAGGCGAAGTGACTGGAGTTGTTGACTTCGGAGTATTTATGAAATTTGGAAAAAATGGTCAAAAACTAGAAGGTTTGGTGCATATTTCTGAATTATCTTGGCAATTAGTAGAAAATCCTCGTGACTTATACAAAGAAGGAGATAAAGTGAAAGCTCAAGTAATTGAAATCGTCAATGGTAAAGTATCTCTTTCTATCAAAGCTTTGACTGAAGATCCTTGGAATAAAATTGCTGAGAAATTCAAACCTGACCAAGTTGTAGATGGAAAAGTAGTCAAAACCAATCACTTTGGGATATTCGTACAATTAGATTCTGAAGTTAGAGGACTTATTCATAACTCTGAGATTGAAAAAGACCGACCTAAATATACAGACCTAAAAGAAGGTACTGAAACTAAATTCAAAGTTTTGTCCGTAGACCCTGAGGAGCATCGTATTAGCCTTGTTCTGAACTAAATAATTTAAACTCAAATTTGCTATATGAAAAAATTTACCAAAAACATTCTATCCGGACTGTTATCAATTTTGGCTATTATAGTAATATTTGGGTATTTAGTTACCCAAAATGGGAATAAAGTTAGCAAAGTCGCTTTATCCGATATAGTCCAAGATATTCAAAATGATAATATTACTGAGATAGTAGTCTCCAATAATAATATAAAAGCTACTCTCAAAGATAATAGTGTCAAAGAAGCTCAAAAAGAACCCTCTGGGACATTCATAGAATCGCTCAAAGCCTATGGAATATCTGAGGAGAAGGTCAAAAATCTCAAAATTGAAATTAAGAATAATGAGGGTAGTAGTTTGGCTCTATCTATATTCTTAAATTTGCTATTCCCTATTCTGTTAATTGGAGGTTTATTATGGTTTACCTTAAGACAAGCTCAAAAAGGTAATTCTCAAGCTATGATGTTTGGCCGCTCAATGGCAAAAGTTATTATGCCCGACAAAGACCGTAAAAAAATGATAACTTTTGCTGATGTCGCAGGACTCAAAGAAGCTAAAGAAGAATTAGAGGAAATTGTAGAATTCCTCAAAAACCCGCAAAAATACACCGATATCGGAGCTAAAATTCCAAAAGGAGTATTATTAGTAGGTCCTCCAGGAACCGGTAAGACTTTACTCGCAAGAGCCGTAGCTAATGAAGCTGAAGTCCCATTTTTCTTTACCTCTGGATCTGAATTCGTAGAGATGTTTGTTGGAGTTGGAGCTAGTCGTATTCGAGATTTATTCAAAACCGCCGAGAAAAATTCCCCTGCTCTGATATTTATTGATGAGCTAGATGCAGTAGGAAGATCACGAGGAACTGGAATTGGTGGAGGTAATGATGAGAGAGAACAAACTTTGAATCAAATTCTAGTTGAAATGGATGGATTTGAAGCTAATAAGGGTCTTATTGTACTAGCAGCTACCAATAGACCAGATGTATTAGACTCAGCCTTGATGCGACCGGGAAGATTTGATAGAAGAGTGACTCTAGATTTACCAGATATCAAAGAGCGGGAACAAATTCTAAAAGTTCATGCTAAAGGAAAACCACTAGATAAAAAAGTCAATCTAAGAACAATAGCTGAGCGAACTCCAGGATTTTCAGGAGCAGATTTATCTAATCTCTTAAATGAAGCTGCTATTCTAAGTGCTAGAAATAATAAAAAAACTGTATCTGAGGATAATATCTTAATGTCCATAGACAAAGTTTTGATGGGACCAGAGCGAAAAAGCCGAGTCATCAGTGAGAAAGAAAAGAAAATTGTAGCCTATCATGAAGCGGGTCACGCTGTGACAGGACATTTCTTAGAACAATCTGACCCTATTCAAAAAGTGACCATAATCCCTCGTGGACGAGCTGGAGGATATACCCTCAAGATGCCAACTGAAGACAGAAGATTAATCTCTAAATCACATTTTGAAGCCGATATGGCAGTAGCTCTGGGAGGATATGTGGCTGAGGAGATGATATTCGGAGAGATGACCACGGGAGCCTCCAATGATATACAACAATTAACTCAAATTGCCGAGCAATATGTCAGATATTATGGAATGAGCAATTTAGGACCTATACATTATTCTGATTATCGGAATAATCGAACTGGTGAGATTGCCAATCACAGTGAAAAGACTTTACAAGAAATAGACGATGCCGTCAAAGCTATCATAGATAAAGCCTATACAACTTGTAAAAAAACTCTCATTGATAATCAAGACAAATTAGAATTATTAGCCCAAGAGCTAATCAAAAATGAGACCATTGAAAGAGCTGAATTTGAAGCTATAATGAATGGGATTGAGACTAAATCAGAGGTGATTGAACCTCAAGCAGATGAGTCAAATTAAAATAAAAATACTAGTATTTTCATATAATTTTATGATATACTAGTATGAATGGATGTGTAGCTCAGCTGGTTAGAGCAGTCGTCTTATAAGCGACAGGTCGGTGGTTCAAGTCCACCCATATCCACCATAAAAAATATAATCTTTATGGTTCCACCTATTCAAATACACAGAAGATGGAGTTTATTACTCAAAACCATACCTTTTATTTTGATGATATTATTAGCTAAGTATCTTATTTACCTTTTGGGTTATGAATTTTTACAATTCAGTGCTTTATTTACAGCGATTATATCGGCTAATATTTTCTTGATTAGTTTTTTGATTTCAGGTGTGCTGTCAGATTATAAAGAAAGTGAGAAAATTCCCTCCGATATGGCTTCAGCTGTTATTTCTCTATCTGATGAAGCTATGATTATAATGCAAAAAGAAAAAACCGAGCAAGAAAAGGCTCGTGAATACCTCAAACATATTATATCTATCAATCAAGCTTATTTAGATTGGTTTCATCAGAAAAAAACTACCCTTGCGATTATGAAAGAGTTAAGTGTATTAAATTTACATTTTCATACTCTGAGCCCCTATATCGCCCCACCATCTCTGGCTCGCTTAAAACAAGAGCAGAATACTCTAAGAAGATTATTGAATCGATCTGATACAATTCGGGAGACATCTTTTTTAGGTACTGGTTATGCAATTGTTGAGACTATTAGTGTAATTTTGATTCTAACTATACTATTTATAAAGTTTAATCCAATTTATGAGGGACTAATTTTTACAGCTTTTGTAAGTTTGATTTTAATTTATATGATATTTTTTATAAAAGACTTGGATAATCCTTTTGGTTATTCGCAAGATGAAATCTTAACTGAAGAGGTATCTTTGAGACCCTTGCTTGAAAATAAAAATATTCTCAAAAAATATTTAGACTAGATTTTTTTGATAAAGTTCTTACAAAAAGTGACTCTATGTATATCTGAGAGGCCATACTTTCGAATAACTTCTATATGAGATTTGGTGCCATAGCCTTTGTGTTTATTAAAATTATAATTTAGATACTGTGTGTGATACACAGACATTAAGTTATCTCGATGCACTTTGGCATAAATTGAGGCTGAGGCAATACTCAGATGTTTATTATCTCCTTTTATTATTGCTTGATGTGGGTATTCTATACCTGTTGGGATGGTATTGCCATCGATTAAAACCCCAATTTTGGCTTCTAGAGGTAATTGTATAAGGCATTGGTCTAGAGCTTCTATCCAAGCTAATTTACTGGCTTCCAAAATATTGATTGTGTCAATGGTGTTAGCTGAGATAACTCCTAGCCCGATTGTATATTTATCTTGAATTTGATTATATATGGCTTGTCTCCTAGCTGGGGTGACTTTTTTGGAGTCTTTGGTATATTTAAGTGGAACTTCTTGCCAAATTTCTGCTAACAAATCTTCTGGACTAAATGCTATTGCAGCTGCTACGACTGGACCAGCCAGAGTTCCCCTACCAGCTTCATCTATTCCTATAATATATTCTAAATCCCATTTTTTAATATATTCCCTGTCTCCTGCCTGTAAAATGGCTATCATATTAGAGTACTTTTAGCTCAATAAAAGCTTGTTTATAAATTTCAATAGCTTGTTTAGCCTTATTATCTGTCAAGACAAATTCACTAGTATGTACAAGATGATTTCTGAGTTTATGTACCTTCCAAACATTATCTATACTAGGTAGTTGTGAAACTGGGATTGCTTTTAGCCTCTCTCCCATGGTAGAGCCTGGAATAGTTAATTTTTTTAAGACTGTATCTAAAAGTTTATCTGCTTCTATCACAGCTAATTTATGATTAGCTTCATCATTAGCTTCTAGTCTCTTTAGAATATTTTCCCATTCCCTAGTTACTTTTAGACTATGATCAGTATCTACTTTGGGTAATTTACGAAAACCTATAAAAATATTATAAATTTTCTTTTGCCAAAACTCAGTTTTAATAGCAAAATACATAATCAATACAAACATGATCCAAGAGGAAACCCCTGCTATTATCTGTATCCACAAAAAGACATTATTGATTATTGAATTTATCATATCTAATTTTATCTATAGCTTGAGATAAAGTTAATAGTTTTTGTTCTTGGAAATGATTACTCATTAGCTGAAATCCAATTGGAAGTCCTGAATTAGAGAGAGTAGGCACAGAAATCCCTGGGATACCAGCTAAATTGGTCGCTACTGTGAATATATCCTCCAAATACATAGCCACTGGATCATTGACTTTTTCTCCAATATTAAAGGCTGTGTGGGGGCTAGTAGGAGTAATAATTGCATCTACTTGTTTGAATACATCCGTAAAATCTTGTCTTATCATAGCTTGCACTTGTTTAGCTTTACCATAATATGAAGCATAATATCCACTAGACAATACATAAGTTCCTAGCATTATTCTTCTTAAGGGTTCATTGCCAAAACCTTTAGCTCGGCTAGCTCGATACACTTCTTGCAAATCTTTAGAATTTTGCAATTCGGACAGACCATATCTAATTCCATCAAAACGAGCTAAATTAGTACTTACCTCAGCCGGCATAATAATATAATAAGTAGGTACAGCATATTCAGTATGCGGCAGACTTACCTCTACGAATTCTACTCCCAGAGTTTTATAAGTCTCTATTATTTCATCTATTGCTTTTCTGACATCAGCATCTATACCATCTATAAAATATTCTTTTGGGATACCAACTCTCATACCTTTGACATCGGCTTGTTGGATTTTAGCAATATCTAAGAGTTGACTAGAATCTAATTGAGCTGAGGTGGCATCCATCTCATCCTTACCTTCTATTGTTTGTAGGATATGAGCTGTATCTACAACTCTCTGGGCAAATGGTCCAATCTGGTCTAGAGATGATGCCATCGCAATCAAACCAAATCTTGAGACTCTGCCATAAGTTGGCTTCAACCCAACTGTCCCAGTCAACGAAGCTGGCTGACGAATTGAACCTCCTGTATCTGAGCCAATTGAAATCACTGCCATATCTCCTGCAACACTAGCTGCCGAACCTCCAGATGACCCTCCTGGGACTTTATTAGTGTCAGCCGGATTGCGAGTAGCTCCAAAAGCAGAGTTTTCTGTAGAGGCTCCCATCGCGAATTCATCTAAATTAGTTTTTCCTAAAAATATAACTCCAGCTTGTTTTAATTTAGCAATTACCGTAGCATCATAAGTAGCGGTATAATCCTCCAACATCCGAGAAGAGGCTGTAGCTTTATGACCCTCTATTAAAATTGCATCTTTGACTGAGATAGGGATACCTTCTAGCAACCCTAATTTTTCACCTCTAGCTAATTTGGCATCTAATTTTTCAGCCTGTGCCATAGCTTCAGCATTAAAAACTTCAGTATAAGAGTTGATTTCTGTATCCTTAGCTTGAATAGTAGCTAGAATATCCTCTACTACTTTTTTGACTGTAGTATTGGAATTATTATAGGATTGATTAATTTGTTCTATAGATGGCAACATATTATTTTTTCAAAACTGATTTAACTACTAAATACCCATCTTCTACTAATGGCATTTCTTGGATAATATTTTGTTTAATATTCTTACTAAATCTTGGATTATTATCCAGAGCTACATCTTCTCGCAAAGTTTCAGTATGATAAGTAGGAATTGTCTGATCTTCTAAATTAAGGCTAGTTAAGGTTTTGACATAATCTAGAATATTACCAAAATCTTGATTTAGCATAGTATCTCTCTCATTAGATAGATTAATATGAGCTAATTTAGCAATATTTTGTATATCGTAAGCCATATTTTAATCTTTCATCAATAATTTGAACTCTTCTACCATATCTACAGGAGTTGGGTCAATTCCATAGGCAAGAGCCAAATAATAAGCAGTCCAATCTCCAATTAAAGTCATGGCTACCACATTAGCTAATTTATTACCAAAATCTGGGACTACTATTTTGCTAACCGCTAATCTCCTACTCTCAAATAATTGCTGTAATTTTTCAAATCTCTTGATATTGCGAGAAGTCTCCACTTTATTTTGTAATAGTATAAATTGGAAATTAGCCTGTGGATTAGTAAATCCTACCATTTCATTATGATTAAGCTCTGGTACATAATTCCAAAAACAAGGGGTCTTAGCATTTTCATTGATTTTAATTTTCCACAGATGAGCGGATAATTTATAATCACCAGTTGCATATATAACTGGAGTTTTACCTTTGATTAACTCAGCTAAACTCTGCCCCTGAGATTCAAAATTCTCTGGCTTGACTTGGCTTAGTAAACTTACAACTTTGTCTCTGGCTTCCGCTGACAAAACTCCAAATTGAATTAATACCTCAATCAAGGCTTTGAGAATATACAGAGTAGCATATCTTGGCTGAAAATCAGGACTAGGATTAGGGATGACAACATAAGGTTTCCCTAGCTCTCGAGCACGATCAATCAAAGCTCCCCCAGCTGCCATCGCAATTACTATTCTATTCTCTGCTACTGCAGTTTCATAAGCTGACAAAGTTTCCTCCGTATTCCCAGAATAGCTAATTGCAAAAATTATAGAGAAATCTGTAATATATCTAGATTTACCATAATCTCTATGAATATAAACTGGTAAAACCCCAGAAGCTGATGAATATTCAGATAAAGTCTCAGACAATAATTCAGCTGGAAGAGCAGACCCTCCCATACCATTAATTATTATATTGTCAAACTTGAATGCTTGCACTTGAGGTAAATTTTCAACTGTATAATCATAGTTAATCTGATCTACTGCTTCTAAAATTACTTGTCTTAAATTAAATTTATCTAATATATTATTCATACTTATATATTTCTTATTATACTTATTTATTATAACATAAAATTTTTAAAAGACCACCTTGAAAACATCATCAAAGTCTTCAGCTAATACAAAATTTATATCTGACCTCACATTAGCTGGTATTTGATCCAAATCAACTTTATTAGCTTTAGGGATAATAATTGTCTTGATCCCTGCTCTATGAGCTCCTAGGACTTTATTTTTCAAACCTCCAATTTTGAGAGCTTTACCTCTGATATTAATCTCTCCAGTCATAGCTACTGTACGCTTGACTTTTTGCTTTGTCAAAGCCGAGAGTATTGAGGTAGCAATAGCCAGTCCAGCGGATGGACCATCTTTTTGTACCGCTCCTGATGGAAGATGTACATGAATAGTATGTGATTTCAGAACTTTCTCATCAATATTATATTTTTTAGCATTGGCTTTGAGATAAGATAAAGCAGCCTGTACAGATTCCTGCATCACCTTAGTAGCATTACCTGTCACTTGCAAATTAGGCTCACCTTTGAAAATGTTAGTTTCAATCATCAATATATCTCCTCCATAAGGATGCCACCCAAGCCCAGTTGAGACTCCAATTTCATCTTTTTTGTTAATACGACTTTCCTCATATTTCTCACCTTTGAGATATTTTTCTAGTATTTCAGGTTGAATATTAATAGCTAGTTTTTTATCTGCTTTTAATAATAATTCTTTAGCAACTTTACGAGCAATTTTATATAATTCTCGCTCAAAACTTCTAAGTCCAGCCTCAAAAGTATATTTAGTAATAATAGTCATTATAGCTGAATCTGTAAATTTTAGCTGTTTTTCAGTAAGTCCACTTTTATTCAAAACTCTTGGGATTAAATATTTTTTAGCAATATTAAGCTTCTCGACATCAGTATAACCACTGAATTCAATAATTTCCATACGGTCAAATAATGGTTCTGGGATTGAGCCCAAATCATTGGCTGTAGTGATAAATATAATATCTGACAAGTCATACTCAGTATCCAGATAGTGATCCACAAAAGCATTATTCTGAGCTGGGTCCAAGACTTCTAATAGCGCTGCTGATGGGTCTCCTCTAAAGTCAGATCCTAATTTATCTATTTCATCCAACATAAAGACTGGATTAGTAGTCTTAATATTACGAAGCCCTTGAATAATTCTTCCAGGCATAGCTCCAACATAAGTTCTTCTGTGTCCTCTGATTTCAGTCTCATCTCTTACTCCCCCCAAAGACACTTTCACAAATTCTCTACCGGTGGCTCTGGCAATAGACTCTCCAATCGAGGTTTTACCAGTTCCGGGAGGTCCATAAAAACACAAAATAGTACCTTGTGGTTTTTGTGTTAATTGTTCTACAGCTAAATATTCTGTAATTCTCTCTTTAACCTCACTCAAACCATAATGTTCTTGGTCTAAAATAGCCTCAGCCTCAATTATATTTCTTTTAACTTTAGCTTTTTTATGCCATGGGATAGTAGATAATACTTCCAAATAATTTTGAATATATGAACTTTCCGGAGAAAAGGGTGGCATTTTTTCTAATCTAGATAGCTCATTCATTGCCTTTTTATTTACATTGGCTGGCATTTTGGCTAATTTTAATTTTTTCTTTAAGTCAGCAAATTCACTTTGTTCTGAGCCCATACCTAATTCTTTTTCTATGGCCTTCATTTGTTCTCTTAGCATTGCTTCCTTAGCAAATTTACCAACTTGTTTTTGAGTTTCTTTTTGAACCTTTTGACCAACTTCTAGAATTTCTCGCTCTTTGGTAATATATACATTAATTTTCTTTAATCTGTCAATTAAATTAGGATTTTCTAATAAAGCCTGTTTGTCTTTATTACTAATTGATAAGATTGAGACAATCAAATAAGATAGCATAAAGGGATCAACGCTGTCATTAACAATTTCATTCATCACGGCTAAAGGGATAGAAACTCCCATATTCACAATATCTCGAAATATACTAGTAATACTTCTAGTCAAAGCATCTATTTCAACACTTGATTTAAAATCATCATGCAGTAAATCATCATATTTAGCTATCAGACCTTGGTCTGTCTCTTCAATTTCTTGAATTCCTACTACTGCTATCCCTTCTACCAAAACCCCAGTCGGGCCTTCTGGCATTTGCCAGACTCGAATTACTTTACCAATAGTACCAACTTTATATAGCTTTTTGATATCAATATTATGTCCATCTGATTTTTGTAATACAAAGATAGGATTGACTTTAGAGTCAATAGCATTATTGAGAGCTAAAAGTGATTGTTCTCGCTCAAAAATCAGAGATGCTACTTCTCCAGGAAATAAAACTTTATTTTTAAGAGCAATTAGAGGTGCGGATTTTATCAGTTTCATAGCTTAAAGTTAAGAGTTAATTTTTAAATAAACAGCATAATCTTGATTTATAAAATCACAAGACTCTGTAATATATTTTTGTATCAATTCACAATAATCTGTAATCTCTAATTGCTTTGTAGTTATCATATACATAATTTTAGAAAAATCTAATTCCTGATTCAAAGCAATAGGATTATGTAGTATAGAAAATATTTTTTCTCTATCTATCATTTCTAATTCATTCTTATAATCTTCTAAATCTAAATTTTTATCTTGCCAGATAGCTGTATCAATTTCAGTTAATTTAGTATGAGCTAAAAATACATCAGTTATACCATTATCTATATCTTCCAAAATATGAAAACTCATTACTTTCACTATTGTATGCTTATACTCATATAAAAACTATTATATCTCATATTATTTAATAATACAATAGACTGTATTAACCCTGTTTTTGTAAGCGATTAGAGATATCTTTTACTCTTCGACTAGAAAAAGTATCATTTGGTTTTAATTTTAAAACATATTCAAAGGCCTCTAAAGCATCCTTATAATTCCTCATATCTACATATAAGTTCCCTAATTTTTTATAAGCCTCTATATCCTTATTATTATTTAATATTCTATCAATATATCTTTTTTCCATATATTCATAATAATAAGTATCCGAAATATCTTCATCTGTAGATGATTCAGAAATACCATCTACTTCAGATAAAAGTTGTTCCACAAAATCAGTAGCCTTAGATTCAGGATTAGAATTTATAGAATTAACTTTAGATCCCTCAGTAGCAATTATATTTTCTTTATTAATAGCCTTATTATCAATTTCAAAATGAGAGGTATCTATATCTTTTTCTAAATTATTTTTATTTTGTAACTCTAATTCTTGAGTTTCTTGATCCAATCTAATAACTTCTTGAATAGCTTTTTCTTTTTCTTTAATTTTTTCAGCTTGTCTTTTTTGATATTTAATTTTAAGTTGATTTAATTTTTTTACTTGATTATTCAAAGTATTATAGATAGTACTTACTAGTATTGCAAACTTAGCTTTCAAATTAGATTTTTTTATAGTATCTTCATCTATCGTATAATTCTCTTGTTGAGAATATACCATATTAAAGTCACTAATCACTCCTTCCTCAGCATAATCTTGAGAATCTGAATCAGAGACATGAGAAAGTTTTCTTATTAAAAAGAATAAGCCTACACTTAACAATAGAATTAAAATGACAATAATTATAGCTGTTGTCATAATTTCTTTATTTGAAATTAATTATGGATTTTATAAAGATATTTTCTTAAAACCAACAATTTGAATGTTTTCTCCTAAAATTCCAATTTTAGTTTTTAATAATTGAGCAATAGTCATACTAGGATCTTTAATATAATTAGAATTTAGTATATCTTGGATTTCAGCATCCTCTGAGATTAAAGCTGTTATATGCAAAGCTATATTTTGAGCTAATTCTCTAAACTCTTCATTACGAGCTACAAAGTCAGTCTCACAAGCTAAAGCCACTAGAGAAGCTGATTTTCCATTATGTACATAAGTACCAATAAAACCTTCTCCTGTTTCTCTGTCAGCTTTTTTCTCAGCTTTTTCAGCATATTTAGCTTGCAGTACTTCTTTAGCTTTATCAAAGTCTCCATTAGACTCTTCTAAAGCTTTTTTGGCATCCATCATACCAGCACCTGTAATTTGTCTTAATTTTGCAACATCTTGAGCAGTAATCATAAGTTTATTCTTCGTTATTAGCTTGATTCTCTGTAGCTGGAGCTACTCTTTTAGCTTTAGCTTCTGTTATAGCCTGCCCAACTAAATTGTAAATATATTGAATGGAACTAATGGCATCATCATTAGCTGGAATTGCATAATTTACTAATTCTGGATTAGCATTGGTATCAGTCAAAGCAATAACTGGGATATTCAAATCTTGAGCTTCTTTGATAGCTAAATAATCTTTAATAACATCTTGCACAAAAACAGCTCCTGGTAAAGATTTTAAGTCCTTAATTCCAGCAAAAACTTTATTTCCCTTTTCAACTTTATCAGCAAATACTTTTCGCTCTTTTTTGGTATAAGATTTCAATTCATTGGCCTCTAATTTCTCTTCCAAAACAACCAATTGCTTAACTCTTTTATTCACTATTTTAAAATTGGTAAATACTCCACCTACCCATCTTCTAACCATATATGGCATACCTACCTCCTCGGCAACAGATTTCACCACAGGTATAGATTGTTTTTTTGTTGCTACAAATAAGATATCTTTACCTGATGCTACCGTTTGAGATATAAAATCTAAAGCTATTTCTAATTTTTCCTTAGTACTATTAAGATCTATAATATGAATAGAGTTTTTACTACCATAAATATAGTTTTGCATTTTAGGGTGCCATTTTGAAGTATGATGTCCAAAATGTACTCCAGCTTTTGCCATGTCATCAAGAGAAATTGTAGGTAATGTATTCGCCATAAATAGTGTAAATTATTACTAAATTTATAAATTAAGTATATTATTAATATATATTACCATATTTATAATAAAAATCAAGTGTATGTATAAGCTAAGTATTTCTATACTTACTAATATTGGCTATTATCCCGAATAAAGCACAAAATACCATCATAGAGGTACCCCCCTCACTAACAAAAGGTAATGGAACTCCCGTCACAGGGGCTAATTGAATTGTAGGGGCAATATTGACTAAAGTCTGTGTTGTAAACCAAGTCACTCCTCCAATCAGAATATATCGCCCAAAATCATCACTAATCTGAGTATATAAAAATAAAATTCTAAATATAATCGTCAAAAATAAAGCTAATAATAAAATTACTCCCACAAATCCTGCTTCTTCTGCGAATACCGCAAAGATAGAATCAGTACTAGCTTCTGGTAAATAGAAGAATTTCTGCCTACTTTCCCCCAACCCAACTCCTAAAATTCCTCCCGAGCCCACTGCAATCATATTATTGTCGGTCTGATATTTTTCATCTAATGAGCTTACCTGTTCTGGCTTTAATAATGTTTTAATTCTCTTTAGACGATAATTATCTGGGGGATAAAAAATAGACACAATAATTGTAATAAGAGTTATAATAGCAAAAATAGCAATAAATTTAAATTTTATCTTAGATTGAAATAACATACTCAAAGCAATCGCAATTAAAATTATTCCATTACTAAGACTAGATTGACCAATAATTACTATACCAGCGCTAATCCCTATAACAAAAGTTATCCATAATAATGATTGGACTCGGTTTATATTCTTACCCAAATGGAATAAAATAGTAGCCATACATATAAGCAAAGCTAATTTCAAAAACTCAGCTGGTTGAACTCTTAGGACCCCAATTTCAAGCCATCTTCTAGCACCATTTACCTCTACACCTATACCCGGCATCCAAACTAAAACATTTAATCCTATCATAGTAATCCAACCCAAAATAGATAATTTTCTTAACCATTTTAAACTAAAATTAGCAAATATAAGAAATAAAAATAATCCGGGTAAAACACCTTTTTGCAATTGACTTATAAAATCAGTGTATGCATTACCAAAAAACTTATACGAACTAGGTCCACTAGCTGACTGCAAAATTACCAACCCAACTAATAACAATAATCCTGTAGCAATTAGAATTACTAAGTCAACTCCTTTTAATACATTATTTTGTTTCATTATTATATTCTGATTTTTTAGATTCTATTAAAGCTACAAATTTATCTCCTCTATCAAATTCATTTAAGAATAAACCAAAGCTAGTAGCTCCTGGGGAAAACACAATTCTCTCATCAGGACTAGATAGTTCAAAAGCCTTATCAACAGCTTCTGCTAAAGTTTTGACTTCATATAAATTACCAACTTGCTCCTGCATATATTTTTTGATCAATATACTAGCTGAGCCAGGTAAAAGTATAATTGCCTTGAGATTCTGATGTATATGATTGGATAAATCTGAGTAATCTAAACCCTTGTCTTCTCCGCCACAAATCAAGACATAGTGTTTATCCTTAAAAGTATCCAAAGCTACTGTCAAAGCAACTGGCATTGTGCTTGTAGTATCATTGATAATCTCTATACCCTTCACAAAACCAAGAGATTGTTGTCTGCCTGTAATACCTCGGAAAGTTTGTATAGAGGCTATGATATTGTCTGCTGGGATACTAGAACTCAAAGCAACTCCTATTGCCGCCATTACATTATATTTATTATGGTCTCCATATAACGCTATTTTATCTGTATGCATAAATTGTACTCCTGCTTGGATAATATAGTCTCTATCTATATGAATATCTGCTTCTGAATTATCAAAAGAATAAGTAATAACTTTGGATTGCAATTGAGTAGCTAGATTTTTGATTCTATCATTATCTATATTCAAAACCGCTATATCATTCTTGGATTGAAATTTAACAATATGAGTTTTAGACTCAAAATACTCTTCTATAGAATTATATCTATCCAAATGGTCAGCAAAAAAAGAGGTAAATACTCCAATATGGGGAGAATTTTTGATATAATCTAATTGAAAACTAGATAGTTCTAGCACAATATAACTATCTTTTTGTATTTTATCTAAAAAATTAAATATAGATTTACGGATATTTCCACCCAATAAAACTTTATCTTGACCATAATAATCACTCAGTATATGATAAATCAAGGCTGTAGTAGTAGATTTACCTCTAGTGCCTGTAATCCCGATTACTTGTGGCTTATAATCTAGAGAGTTAATATGCCCAAAGAATAATTCTATGTCACTCGTAATCACTACTCCTGCTTTTCTCGCAGCTTCTAAATAGGGTGATTCATTAGGTACTCCTGGGTTTTTGATCAGAATATCAACTTGAGTATAATCTTCTATTTTCTGATCACCTAGAATATATTTGATTGGAATATTATGTATGGGTAAGGCTTGGATTTTGTCTATAGTTGGCTTTAATATATCGGCTGACTTAAAATCCGTAATCAATAATTCAGATGCATTTTGGGAGATAGCGTATTTGACAGAACCGAGGCCCCCATCATTTAGCCCCAGTCCCATTACCATTACCTTTTTATTGACTAAAGTCGTCATATATTTAAGATTTAATAATTTGTCCTGCTAAATGTAGAATTTCCTCTCCATTTTGTAATACAATTTCACCATTTATAATAACAGTTTCAATACCTGTAGAATATTGCATTGGTTGTTGAAAGTTAGCACAGGATTTGAGATTATTAGGATCTAGAATTACAATATCTGCTTGCATATTTTCTCTCAATAGTCCTCTATTCTCTATCCCGAAAACTTTAGCTGGAATAGAGGTGATTTTAGGAATAGCATTTTGCCAATCAAGATATTCAGTCAAGACAAAATCCTCTAAAAATTTGGTAAAAGCCCCAAAAGATCTAGGATGCTCATAACTTTTTGATTTCATCAAATTATCATCATATCCTGCTGAGTCAGAGCCAATAATACAATTCTCAAAAGCTATCAATTCCTTAATATGCTTATCTGAAATAGAATCTACAATCACTCTAACCCTCCCCTCAGAGGCTATCACTAATTGTATCACAGCATCCTCTACTCCCATATTTTGATTTTTGGCTATTTCTACTATACTTTTGCCAATAATAGACTTCTTCATAGGACTGTCTGAGACTATAATTCTACTATAATCATAAGAATTAGACTTCATTTCTTGGACTAGATTTTCTCTAATACTAGTATCTTTTAAGTTTTCTAGTAGAACTCGTCTTCCTCCCAAAGACACCCAATTTGGTAATAATAAATAAGCTACTGTATTATTAGCAGTATATGGAAATATATCAAAGGTTAATGGTAATTTATCTAATATAACTTTATCTATTATTTCACTTAATTCTTGGGCATATTTCCAATTCTTTCTACCAAGTATTTTTAAGTGATTGATATGAGTTTTGACCTTAGTAATATTCACAATATCTATAATTTCTTGTATAGAATCTATTACTTTTTCTCCATCATTACGAGTATGTACTGCTAGAATTTTATTGTATTTTTTAATAATATTAGCTAATTTTAATAATTCTTTTTTATCAACCGCCTGCATATGAGAAAAGGCCAAACCTATAGACAGTCCCATAGCTCCTTCTGCTAAAGACTTCTCTACTATATTTGCTATTACTGTAAGCTCCGCTTCAGTCAAAGCTCTATTAGAATCCCCAATCAAACCCCTTCTAATGGTATCATAACCCATTAAACTAGCAAAATTAGGGGCAAAAGATTTTTTATTTAAAACTTCTAAATATTCCCTAAAAGTATGCCAATCTATATTTATATTAGACATATCTGTCCACTTTTGAATTGAAGCAATAGCAGAATTACTAATTAGAGGAGCAAGAGATGCCCCGCAATTACCTCCAATCAAAGTTGTCACCCCTTGTGTAATCAGACTTTTTTGAGATGGAGCTGAGAATAAAGTGAGATAGGTATCAGAGTGATTACTAACATCAATAAATCCAGGAGTAATAATTTTACCTTTTGCAGATATTTCAATTTGTCCTTTATAACCATTATCTTTGGAAGTAATTTTGGTAATTTTGCCTTTATTAACAACAATAATTCCTTTATATGGCTTGTTTTTACCCGTACCATCTACAATTAAACCATCTCTGATAATAATATCATACATAATTATAAACCTAATAATCCAATAGTAAGGCCAATAACACTCATCACCAAAGATATAATCCAAAATCTCATCACAATTTTGGTCTCAGGCCAACCAAGTGCTTGAAAATGATGATGAATGGGAGCTGCCAAAAATATTTTTCGCTTGAGAAATTTTTTGGATAACATCTGTATAATAGATGAGAATCCTTCTACAAAAAATAGAAATCCAATAATAGGCAAAATCACCAGAGAGTTAGTTAACATAGCTCCTACAGCTAATACGGAACCTAAAGCAAAAGCACCAGTACCTCCCATAAAAAATCTAGCTGGATGAATATTAAACCACAAAAAAGCTACTAAAGCCCCAATCAAAGTACCCATAAATATGGCCAAGGATACATTACCTTGAGCTAAAGCCAAAGCAGACAATACCCCCAAAGGAGGAACTATGGAACCTGCCAGAAGACCATCTAGACCATCAGTAATATCAACTGCATTCATAATGAATACAACCAATATCATAAATACTGGTATATACCAAAGTCCTAACTCAACATCTGTAGGCAAACCTAAGACAGCCCCTCCCGGGATATGAAAAGAAGTCCAATTCAACTTAAAAGTAAACCAATAAGCTCCAAAACCTGCAATCAATAATTGCAAACCTAACTTTAACTTTACACCTAAGCCTTTAATTTTACCAATACCTCTAATATTGGCAATATCATCAATAGCTCCTAATAACCCCGCCGAGACCAAAAAAGTAAGAGGTAAAAAAGTTTCAGAACGAGTTAGATTAAAAACTAAAGTCAATACAGCTGTAATAATCCAGAATAATATACCCGCCATAGTGGGAGTCCCTTGTTTATGCTGATGAAATTTATTAAATACAGGTGTCTTACTATTATCCCAAGACTCTTCACGAATATTCTTCCCCAATTTAGTACGAAAGAGAAAGTCCGTCAAAAACGGAGTTAATATAATCCCAATAATAAAAGCCAAAACCGCAAATCCAAAGATTCTAACAACCGCTATTACTGTATTTATATCTTGAATATACTCCATATATATTTATATTAAGAATTAAATTTATTATATCAAATAAAAACTTAAAATACAATATTATATACTAGATGAGGTGATAGTAGACAAAAGGGATTATGTACATTAATAGACTAATAACTGTAAATTGGATAGTAATTGTCATCCTTTGGAGGAGGTGGCACGGAGTACCGGAGGTGGATTGAATTTTGTAACTTGTATTTCTGTCTCCCTTTGGAGGGAGTACCCGTAGGGGGAGGGTGGATAAGGTTAAAAATATAGTATACCCTAAAAATTATCCACCCTCCCCATCGCAAATGAGATTTGCTCCTGTCCTCCTCCGTTCACTCCCAAACTAAAGTATAGGAGTGACCACCTCCCCCAAGGGAGGACAGTTTATACTATATATCTACGATGTTATATTATTGTAATTTGTCCAATTTGAGACGAGCAGGCTCAGCATTCGGGTCTAACTCCAAGACTTTATTATAATTTTGCTTCGCTAAATCATTCTTTTTCTGAGCCTCATATATTTCTCCAAGATTAAAGTATACATTAGTATAATCTGGGAAGTTTTCTAATAATTTATTATAATATATAATAGATTCACTATATTGCTTATTGTTTTTATAAGCTAAAGCTAAATTATAAACTAAATTTTGGTCAGCTATCAAATTTTTATCTATAATTGCATTTACATATTTATTCAAAATATTAATTTGCTCAGAATATTCTTGATTAAGAGCTAGAATATCATAATAATCCTGATAAGCCTTCACAAAATATACATTTTTTTCTATTACAGACTTTAAGATTGACTTAGCTTTATCAATTTGCTCTACATTCAGTTTTTTATCTTTTTGAGCTTGCTTGGCATAATATTGAGCCTCATAAATATCCCAATACAGTGAATTTTTTTGTAATTCTTCACCTTTAGTAATTAGTGACAAATATTCACTCTCATCAATTACCCCATACCTTTGAATAGTTGAATATAAATCTAATTTCCAATATATAATTCTGGCATCTGATGGGAAATCTTTCTTATAGTTATCAATAATAGCTTGAGTAGAAGTGATTTTATTTTGTAAATTACTTTGTTTTTCAGAATCTATATTACTAGTATCAGACTCTTTGGTGGAACTTGAAAGTTCAATAGCATCTCTATCAATTTGTTGAATAAGTGCCGGAATATATAATTGAGCATATTCAATAATATACGGAGACTTATTTTGAGCTTTAGCTAACAAATCAACCTGTTCTGTAAAATTATCCTGCACCTGACTAGCCTTTACAATATATTCTTGTGATTTTATAATATTATAAAACCTTGTAGAGACAAATAATACTGTAGCAATACCAAATAATATAATAAAAGTCAATAAAGATGAAATAGAAGCTGGAACTTTAATAATATCTAAATTTAAGTTAAAGATAGGTTTGAAATATTTAGATATAATATTACTCCACAAAAGCAAAATCATAATAAATAAAACCTTTGTAATTACAGTAAACGGGATCAAGAATAAGCCAATAATAGCTATTCCTAGGGTATATATTTCAATAGGAATAGTCTTATGAATAAACAATAGTCGTAAAATTCCACCCAAAGTCCAAATGCCCAAAACTAAAATTATAGTACTAACTATCACTCCATTACGAACCACTATGTTGGCTATCTCATTATATAATGTCTCAAAACTAAAGTCTGAAATTTGTGTTTCAATCACAGAAGGAGTAAATTTATTCCACGCATATATTATATTACCACTACCAAGCCAAGTATCTGTCTGTAAACTTTGTTTAGCAATGGATAAAGTAGTATCAATATTAGGTACAGTTAAAGTTGAATATTCTGGAAATTGTGAATTATTTTGAAATGGTCTAATTATAGATAAGGATATCAATAATATACCAATAATTCCATATATAAAAGATACTCTACTAATAATTAATCTCTTATTCTGGGATATATTATTTTTCATTAATTTATTTATATAAAATATAGTATTAATTACTAAAGTTACTACAGTCATAATATACATAGAATAATCTGGCAATCTAATTAATATTACAATATGTGTAAATAAAGCTAGATAATATAAAAATGCTAAGATTTTAGCTGATATATTCCTAGACTGATTCTGAAAGAAAAATATAAAAATAATATTAAAGACCAATAAACTAATAAATATTAATTCCTGAGGAGCTTCAGTCAACCATGACCCTGTAGTCTGTAACTTAGTTAGAATTGGTAATAAAGAAGTGAATTTTGGAATATAAATTGCAATAGCTCCAACTAATAATCCAATCAAAGATATGCAAGAGAAAGAAAATAATAAAATATCAAATGTTTTTTTCTCAAAGAAAACTTTCAATAATATATACAATAAAATCAAAAATCCAATAAATATACCAGCATCAAAAATACGAGTTATACTACCCCAAAAAGCAATTTGATTAGGGTTAACAAAAGATATAATCAGCACAACTAATCCAAATATAAATAAAATAATATCCCCTAAATTGATACTGACAATATGTTTAATTCCACCAAATATCCATAACACACTAGACAATATCAAAAGTCCAGCTACCCCAAATACAAATCCAATAGACTTAGGCAATTGCCAAATATTAGCCCAATCTATAACTACAATAGCAGATAATATAGCTAAGAATATCGTTGTATAAATTAACAATATCCATTGTGGTTTAGATAATTTATCATTCTGAGTTTTCTCAGATATTATATCAGGATTTTGTTTAAGAACATTTTTCTCATCAGAAAA
>Ga0172367_10003366_pt1 | contig 20816 bp, 23 predicted proteins | sample Lak10m_FD_114542 | JGI IMG/M metagenome (GOLD analysis project Ga0172367, IMG submission 114542) | Freshwater microbial communities from Kabuno Bay, South-Kivu, Congo - kab_022012_10m | ecosystem: Environmental > Aquatic > Freshwater > Lake | place: Democratic Republic of the Congo: South-Kivu...
ATCTGGGTCGCTTTGATCTACGAGTTGAAAAAGTAAGAGCAGATGATCCTTGGCGCGGTTTCTATCTTCGCCCTTAAACCTGGATACAGCGCGCAATAAACGTTCAAAGCCTTCTTTATGTCTACCCGATGCAACTTCTACATCGGCCGCCATTAGCTGATGTTGCAACGAATCTGGATTTGCGTCACCATCTTTGAGAGTTCTGACAAAATCTAACGAGGAAATCCGAAGAGCAAGTTCGCACTGAGCTAAACCTAATTTAGCCATCTGTTGATTGGGGCTTCGCTGTAGCCAATTCTTGAAGGCCATCGCCGCTCCAGAGTAATCGCCTTTCTCCATAGCGGAGAGCGCGGCAATCTCTTCTGGTTCCATCTTTGGTTCCGGAATTTCCGGAACATTTACCGGCAATCCACGCTCGCTTGCGATTTTGAAAACTTGAGCCAACAGAATTCTTATTTGATCTTCGCGTGCTGGTATTTCTGGAAGCGGGAGAACTTGTTCAGCAATAAATGCGAAGGCTGCAGGTAGTGATTGGATTCTCAAGGCCTGAACTAACTGCGGCTCCGTCTCAATATTTACGCCGCCAAATTTCCATGATTCGCCATCATTTTTACTCAATTTAGCGAGTAAATCTCTTAATTCAAGAGTTTGCGGAGCTCGATCGGTGTAGGCAACAAGAAGCACTGGTTTGGTCTTAGATATCTGCACAAAATCTGTGAGAAAGTTTTCCGCAGTTGCTTCGTGAGCCGTTACTGCCGAAGTCGCTTTAGTTTTTCCTAGAGAGCTAAGATCGAAAGCCCTACCAAAGTTTGCAGGAAGCGATGAACTCATATCTTGCCTCCCATCGCGCCTGAATCTAGTCGGTTCGGCAGAATCTCACGAATGTAATCCGCAGTTGCAAAATCAAGGCCAGAGTCATGTCCGTTGCGTTCTCCCAGATACCAACGATGTTCAAGCACTTCATGGAAGAACTGAGCGTCCTCTACTCGACCAGCTAAATGATCTGGGACGGAATTAACAACTTTATAAAAAACCTCTTTTAGCCAACGTTGAGCAGCCTTACCTCGATCGGGCGTCTTCACAATCTCGCGAGAGCGGAAGCGATCAAATGAAGCGAGAATTCGCTTTGCTTGTAACTCCTCGACATCTAGGCCCATTAATTCTTTCAAGCGAAGTGAGTGGTAATTAGGTGCTACCAATTTCGGAGTGAACTTCAAAGTTCCGTTATCACCTTGTACCTGCAAATCTACTTCCTCGACAGCAAAACCAAGATCTTGAAGAGAACGCATCGCGCGCTCCACTGCATGACGATCATTTGCTGGGAGTACTTGAGGCTCGCTCAGTGCGCTCCAAATTCTGCGATATCGCTTGATTACAGACTCACTCGCACGAATTGGTTCCATACCTGGAAACAGGACACCAGAGAGTCGAAGATCTTCCAATTCTGCAGCTACATTGAAACGCGCGATATCTAGATCGTGTTCGCGCTGTCCATCACTTAATTTCTTTTGAAACTCTCCAGTTTCGGCATCGACTAAATAAGCAACAAAGCCCTCGGCATCCCTGCGAAACAGAGCATTTGAAAGAGAGCAATCGCCCCACCAAAATCCAAGTAAATGGAGTCTTACCAGCAAATATGCAAGAGCGTTTGCCATATTGAAAACTTCGTGCACTGTAACGTTTCCACTTAATAAAACACGATATGGCAATGAAAATGGCAGAAATCGAGTAACTATTGCACATGGAAGTTCTTCGCCAGAATCCGTTCTTCGGCCATCAACGATTGCTACTTGAGCAACGGACGGTGCACCTCTTTGACCAAGTTCACGGAGCGCTTCATATTCTCTCTTCGCAAATTCAGGCACCGTCTCTTTAACGGCATAGATTTCACTCTCGTGCATCTCGTCAGCACGAACTAGTCGCACTATGTGTCGAGAAATTCCGCGCTGCGATGCCAGCGAAGGGTCCTCCGGCCATTCTTCTAGCGGAAGATGCCAAGGCAATCGAGAGAGCGCGGCAATTTCTTCACCTAAGCCGGTGATTCGTAATTGGGCGCTCGCGTTGGACATAGGCGTAATTATTTCAGGCTCTAGACTTATGTCATGGCGCAAATTAGAAGAGTCTTCCGCAAATCAAGTGATAAATCTCCCCAATCGAAGAAATCTGAAGTTGATTTTGGTAAATCTGGATCTCCGATAAATACTTCTCACCCCTTTTATTTTGGATTTTTAGCGGCAACTGGCGCCCTGGTTGCGATCGCAATTCTTCAGGCTCTTCAATCAGCGAGCCAAGTATTTATCCTCTTAATTATTTCCCTTTTCTTGGCGATGGGTCTAAATCCAGCGGTTTCTTTTCTAGAAGCGAGAACTAGAAAACGTGGTCTTTCGGTCAGCTTAGTTGTCGTGGGAGTTCTGCTAGTTGTTACTACCGCGGCTCTCGTTGTAATTCCCCCCGTTTTCAATCAAATAAATGATTTTGTAGCTGGTGCGCCGCAATTAATTGATTCGCTTCGCAATAACCAAACTATTTTGAAGCTAGATCAAGATTATGGACTTATCAAATCTCTTCAAGATAAATTCCAAACTTGGTTCGCAGATGGCAAGATTCTTACTGGCGCTTTTGGCGGTGTCTTAGGAGTAGGCAAGACAGTACTTTCTGGAGCCTTCGCCACACTCACAGTTCTCGTTCTAACTCTTTATTTCCTTTACTCACTACCTTCGGTAACTAAAGTCTTTTACCGATTAACCCCAGCTTCACGACGAGATCGTGTTTCTAAAATTGGCGATGCGATCATCGCTCGCATCGGTTCCTTTGTCGGCAGCCAAATCTTGATTGCTTTCTTCGCCTCAATCTTTGTCTTCTTCCTCGGCCTAGCGCTTTCCTTGCCATATGCCGCAGCGCTTGGCACCTTAATTCTTTTTGTTGCTCTCATTCCACTCGTAGGTCATTTCATCGGAAGCGCGATTGTTACCCTGGTTGCTCTTACTCAATCGCCAACAAAGGCCTTGCTTGCCCTAATTCTTTACACCGCCTATGTTCAAATTGAAAACTACATCATCACTCCGCGCATAATGCGTCGTACTCTTGCTATTCCCGGACTCGTGACTATCGTGGCTGCGCTACTTGGTACCTCGTTGCTCGGATTAGTTGGCGGTGTTTTAGCGGTGCCAATTGCTGCGGCCGTTTTATTGATAATGGATGAAGTGGTATTTAAGAAGACTGATAATTCTTAATTCTATTACTTTGCCCACTCATATTTTCGCTCAACCCTCACTATCTGAAACTCATACCAAGTGTAAAAATGAGTCCTACCAAGCTCCTGCGAAACTCTATGCTCTGGGTGTTCTCGCCATTGCTTAATTGATTCCAGAGATTCAAAGTAAGAAACGGTTATGCCTTCTCTTGTATCTGAGTCGCGCTGACTGTGGTGACTTATATAACCCTTGATAGTTTTCACCAATTTTTCCATTTTTTCCGAATGCTCTTGATACAAATCTTCATGGTGCGGAGTCCTGGTGGAGCGAAAAATCACTGCATACATAAGTAAGACTCTAGTGATTATCTGGTCGTCCATCTATTACCCTGCCCGCCAACTAGTGCTCTATAGCGCAGTTGGTAAGGGCAACTTTGCCGGATTGACGTATTTAACAATCTCGCTGAGTACCCGGTGTACAAATGGCTCGCCCACCCAGAGATGTTTGGCGCCTTCTACTGGGATTAGATTCACTGTAGTCAGATCTTTAAATCTTTCGCTTGCCGCAGCCGGATTTAAAAATTCATCATGTTCAGGAACAAGTGCAATAACTGGCCGGCCATCTTCGCTCCAATATTTTAGATGCTCAGAAGTGGTAGTAAGTAGCGGCGGCGATAGCAGAATCAATCCGCGAATTCGTTTATCGGTTGCGTACTGGAGCGCTAAATCAGTGCCAAAAGACCAACCAACGATCCAGAGGTTCTCAACATTTAGCTCATTAAATGCGTAATTAGTTGCGGCGATAACATCCAATTTTTCTGTGACACCATTTCCAAACTCGCCTTCGCTCTTTCCTTGCGGGCTCTCCGTTCCTCTAGTGTTAAAACGGATGACTGTTATATCTGCCATCGCAGGAAGTCGGTTAGCGGCCTTCTTGTAGATATGGCTATCCATCATGCCGCCATGAGTTGGACGCGGGTGCAGGCAGAGAATTGCATGGCTCAGGTCACCGGATAGTGGAGTGGCGACTTCTCCGACTAATTTCAGCCCATCTTCAGTCTGGAATGTTATTGGGAAACGTGTTGCCGGCAGAACTGTGCTCGGTCGAATCAACTCAGACACGGTTTAGAGTTTAGTCTTATCCAATGGCAACTTACTCAACGACCTTCGAATCTCTTAATCCCGCGACTGGCGAGATTGTTGGCACCTTTCCAATTCAGGGAAAAGCGGAGGTTGAAGAGGCGGTCTCCCTTGCGCAACGAGCTTTTGAAAATTGGTACCAACTTGGTTTTCGTGGTCGTCATATAGTGCTGCGAGATTTTGCTTCAATATTGACGAAAGAGATAGATCTAGCTGCAAACTTAATCCATAACGAAACTGGAAAACCTTTCAGCGATGCCAAGCTTGAAGTAGCTCTAGCTATTGAACATATCGGTTGGTCAAGTAAGAACGCTGCTAGAGTTCTTGGAAAGCAGAATCGTCCATCTGGGCTATTTATGTTCAATATGGCTTCGCAAGTTCAACATGTTCCATTTGGCGTAGTTGGTGTTATTGGTCCCTGGAACTATCCGATCTTTACCCCGATTGGATCTATTGCGTATGCCCTAGCCTCTGGAAATACCGTAGTTTTCAAACCAAGTGAATACACACCAGCTATCGCAAAATTCATCGAAGAGCTCTGGAATCGAATTGCGCCATTTAGTGGAATTTTCCAAGTAGTTACCGGAAGCGGAGATACCGGTGTTGCGCTAACGCAATCTCGAGTTGGAAAGATTTCTTTTACCGGCTCAACTAGAACTGCTAAGAAAGTTGCAGCCGCTTGCGCCGAGAATATGACTCCCGTAATTCTTGAGTGCGGTGGCAAAGATGCAGTATTAGTTGATCAAGATACCAATATTAAAAAAGCTGCAGAACTCACCCTCTGGCATGCCATGTCTAATGCGGGTCAATCTTGCATCGGAGCCGAACGGGTTTATGTACATCGAGCTGTCTCAGCGAAATTCAAAGAAGAAATTGTCCAACTAGCTAGAGAACTTAAACCTGGCTTTGCTGGAGATGCAAAGTATGGACCAGCCACTATGCCCTCTCAGTTGAAAGTTATACAGCGCCATCTAGATGACGCCGCTGAGCGCGGTGGAAAATTCTTACTCGGTGATATTAATTCCATAAAAGGAGGCTATGTAGAGCCGGTAATAATCGAAGATGTCCCTGAGGATTCAAGCGCGGTCACAGAAGAAACTTTCGGACCGATTCTGATAATTAATACAGTAAATAACATGGATGAAGCAGTCGACTTGGCAAATGCCACAGGTTATGGACTCGGCGCTGCTGTCTGGTCAAAGAAGAATGGAAAACGGATTGCGTCACTTCTTGAGTGTGGCATGGTTTCCATTAATTCCGCATTCTCATTTGCTGCTGTTGGATCACTGCCGTTTGGAGGTGTGAAAGATAGTGGTTATGGGCGAATTCATGGTGCGGAAGGACTCCTTGAATTTACTTATCCACGCACGGTAATTCGACCTAAGTTCAGGATTCCTCTCGAATTTACTTCGTTTCAGAGGAGTAAATTTGCAGATCAAATCTTGGTTAGATTAGTGCGAATACTTCATAAGCGCCGAATCAGAAAAAAGTAATTTAATATCTGGGAGCGTTGCGAGTTCTTTCGATATTTGGTTTTCGTTTATCTCGTTTATTCCAACAAGGCGTATGCCAATGTCGACGTGACTCAACATCGCCCTCTATCCATGCCACAGTATGTGGCGTAGCAGTTCGAATTAATTGATCACATCCGGGACAGCGATACGGCTTAGTGGAACTCGAGCCGGTAATACGCCGTACTCGGTAGATACCCTCTTCATGCTCCTCGATCGTCTCGTGCGATGTAGCGATATCCCGCTCGGGCCTTACTGAATTTTTACGACCTTTCGCAGGTTTTCTTCGCGGGCTCACAGGGAGATTCTCACCCATTTCAGGCAAGATGGAACCATGATTCGCCGCCTAATTGCGCTATCACTAGCCTTTTTCGTTTTGGCCCTACCCTCGGTTGAAGCAGCAACAAAGAAGCGAGTTCCCAATCCACCGCCAAGAGAGACCTGGCCTCCGGAAGGTTTCCGTGAGAAAGATGGCGTATTTGCCAAGGTTCCAAAGTGGCGCGAAGTTGTTGGTCAACTTTCCTCAAAAAAGTTTCCGCAACGAGATGTTGCTGCCTGTAAAGAGTTTGCTTGTGGCGCCGTATTGGTAGCAGCTGAGACTGGGTGTGAATGGTGGGAAGTCAACTCATCAGTTCGAAAATTAGATCCAATTACTCAAAATAGAGATCGGGTCGGAACCCTGGTAACAATTTCTAAAGGAACCAAAGAACGTCAATTAGCAACTCTTATTTTAGTTAGCGGTGAACCTCTTGATAGCAGTATTTCAATAGGTGGAATTAAAGTTATTTGCCATCGCGAACCAGGGGCTAAACCGAAACCCGGAAATGTATACAACCCGGTGAATCGAAGTAGTTGATGCTTGGCGGGATAAATAACGAACTCTTTCTCAAATCACTTGCTGGTTTTGCGGTAATGGGAGTTCTCATGATTCTCTTGAGATGGGCTTTCGCACGAGGTAAATCTGTAGTGGAGAGACCTCGAGAGATGGGCGAAGATGATAAGTATGGGATGTTAAGAGTTGCAGCTAAGCCAAAGAATCATATTGAGGGAGAGATGATTCGTCAGAAACTTCTGGAAAATGGCATTAAAGCAAATCTAACCCAGACCAAAGACGGACCTCGGGTATTTGTATTTCCAGAAGAATTGAAAGCGGCCGAAGCGATACTTAGAAGTTAGCGATTCTTCCCAGGAACCCAGAGTTGATCGCCCAGAGTTTTATTTTCATATCTGGCAAGAACGAACAACAAATCTGAGAGACGATTTAAATATTTCGCTGTTAACTTATTTACACCTTCTCCAAAACCATGGATAGCTAACCAAGTTTTGCGCTCAGCGCGTCGCACAATGGTTCGAGCTACGTGAAGATGGGCAGCGGCCGGTGTGCCAGATGGAAGAACAAATGATTGCAAAGGCTTTAAGTGCGAGTTGTACTTATCAATCTGTTCTTCGATATATGTAACTTGAGATTCAAGCACTCGTAGTGGTTCATGCTTTGGCTCGTCTACGACTGGAGTGCATAAGTCTGCTCCTACATCGAATAAATCATTTTGGATTCGAACAAGTAGCTTGCGGATATCGCCATCTAATGACTCAACTGTGAGAACTACTCCTAGATATGAGTTGGCCTCATCAACGGTGGCATATGCTTCAAGCCGCGCATCATTCTTCGAGGTCCGACTCATATCGCCAAGCGAAGTTGTTCCATCATCGCCAGTTTTTGTGTAAATCCGTGTCAGATTAACCATGGGGTGAGCCTATTGGACTGACTACCATGTGACCACTTGAGCGCCGAGGAGCATTGATGTCCGAGCAGGTTAAAGACCGATTCCAAATCATCGGCGGCTCCCATCTAACTGGTGAAGTTTCAATTTCTGGTGCCAAGAACTCAATTTTGAAATTGATGGCGGTCTCCCTCATGGCGGCGGGAAAATATCGTTTGGGTAATGTCCCTGCGATCGCTGATGTAACCATGATGGGTGAATTACTTGAAAGTCTAGGTTGCCAAGTTATTCACGATGAAAGCAAATCTGAACTGTTAATAGAAGTTCCAGATCAACCTGGCTATAAAGCAGACTACCAATTTGTTAGAAAGCTCCGCGCCTCCATAAATGTATTAGGGCCTCTAGTTGCAAAACTTGGTCGCGCTGAAGTGGCTCTTCCTGGCGGCGATGCGATTGGCTCGCGCGGTTTAGATTTTCATACCAGAGGTTTAAAGGAACTAGGTGCAGTAACCCAGAGTGAACATGGTTATATTGTCGCAACCGCTCCGGATGGATTGAAGGGAGCGAAAGTTGAGCTGGAGTTTCCTAGCGTTGGTGCCACTGAAAACTTACTTACTGCAGCCGTCTTAGCAAAAGGCACTACAGTTTTGGAAAATGCTGCGCGCGAACCTGATCTAGTAGATATTGGAAACTTCCTAAATGCAATGGGCGCCAAGATTCAGGGATTAGGAACTCCAACATTAGTTATTGAAGGTGTTTCTAAGTTATACCCAATCGACTATGTTGCGATTCCGGACCGAATCGTTACCGGTACTTGGGCATTTGCCGCAGCAATTACTCAAGGTGATATCACCATAAAAAACGCCAACGCAAGCCATTTAGAGTTGCCGTTAGAGAAATTAACTTCAGCGGGTGCAGTCGTAACGACAACTGCGGATGGGCTACGTGTAAAGATGTCGCGCCGCCCTAGCGCTATCGATATTTCTACTCTTCCCTACCCTGGTTTTCCGACCGACCTCCAACCCTTTGCCATCACACTAAATTCAATAGCAGAGGGCGATGCGCTAGTGACTGAAAATGTCTTTGAAGGACGATTTATGTTTGTTAATGAGTTGATGCGACTGGGTGCGAATATTCGAGTCGATGGACATCATGCCTCAATCATCGGCATCCCAAAACTCTCCTCAGCTCCGGTAGCAGCCTCAGATATCCGGGCAGGAGCTGGCTTGGTTCTAGCTGGTCTAGTAGCTGAAGGCACGACATTTGTGGAAGGCGCTTTCCATGTAGATCGCGGCTACCCAAAGTTTGCCGAACAACTTAGAGCTCTTGGCGCAGATGTAACTAGAGTTGATTAACCAATAGTTATTTCAGTTATTTGACCTTTCTTAACGAATGCATTAATACGATTAGTTCTGTAATCCTTGGTTGCAGGTAAATCTTTGCCATCACGTTGAATAGTACGAAAAATCCAATTATTCAAGGAAGCACAGATCTCTCCAGCTCTCTCCGAGATTCCAATAAGTTGTGAACCACGTTCGGTGGAGATTTCACTCTCAGTTTCAATCCTCTTTGGACAAGTACCTCTGGAAGATCCAATATTTAAAACTTCGCCACGGATTTCGCGAGTTCCTACGGCAAGTATCGCTGTTGATTTAGCTCTGGCGCTAACTTCAACTGTGTAAACCCCCGGTTCGCCAATTTGGTCAGTCCGTGCAAGAAAAAAATAATTCTGCCCACCATAAGGTTCATAAAAAGTTGTGCGCTCTGAGATTTTCAATCTTGAAACTTTTCCGCTGGGGGAAGTAACTGTAACTATCGGCAACCTTTTATTTGATAATCGATTTTCTGGGGCGCGGTCAAGAATCAGATACTCAAGCCGCATCCGCTCATTAGGATTTAAAGCAAATCTAAAATGTTTCTTCTCGGCTTTACGATTAAAACTAGCCGTAACCGCAAACGAAATTGTTCCCTCGACCAGCACCGGACTTAGGCTTGCATTCTTGCTCTCTGGAGATAGAAAGACCGGTTGGTGTGCGCAGCTCATTGAGCTCGCACCGATCAAAAGTGCGAGCGTAATTATTGAACTCTTAAGCGCCCGCTTCGCCGAGAATCGAGACGCGATTATTAGCAACGGAGAGGAAGCCACCGTGAACTTCAAATTCTTCATTAGCTCCATCAGCTCCCTTAATAGTTACTTTTCCATCGACCAAAGCTCCGAGCAACGGTGAGTGGTTAGGCAAGATTCCCAGATCGCCCTCGAGTGTGCGAGCTGAAACCATCTTTGCTTGACCAGACCAGACGCGAGCTTCTGGAGTTACAAATTCGACGGTGAGTAATGAATCGCTCATTAGTTCTTTGCCAATTCCTTAGCCTTACGTTCAACATCCTCTAAGCCACCGCACATAAAGAAGGCCTGCTCAGGGATGTGGTCGTAATCGCCATTTGCAAGAGCATCAAATGATGCGATGGTCTCGGTAAGTGGTACGAATGATCCATCAATTCCGGTAAAGACTTTCGCAACGAAGGTGTTCTGGGAGAGGAAGCGCTGGATGCGACGGGCGCGACCAACGAGGATTCGATCCTCTTCTGAGAGTTCATCGATACCGAGAATTGCGATGATGTCTTGGAGATCTTTATATCTCTGGAGGATTTGCTTCACCCGGTTTGCAACTCGGAAGTGATTCTCGCCGATATAGCGCGGGTCCAAAATACGTGAAGTGGAATCGAGTGGATCCACCGCAGGATAAATACCCAACTCAGAGATCGGACGAGAAAGAACAGTCGTTGCATCAAGGTGGGTAAAGGTGGTGTGTGGTGCTGGATCGGTAATGTCATCGGCAGGAACATAAATCGCCTGCATCGAGGTGATTGAGTTTCCACGAGTTGAAGTAATGCGCTCTTGGAGAACTCCCATCTCATCAGCAAGCGTTGGCTGGTATCCCACAGCAGATGGCATACGGCCAAGAAGTGTTGAAACCTCAGAGCCAGCTTGAGTAAAGCGGAAGATGTTGTCGATGAATAGGAGCACATCTTGCTTCTGAACATCGCGGAAGTATTCCGCCATAGTTAGCGCAGATAACGCAACGCGAAGACGGGTCCCGGGTGGTTCATCCATCTGACCGAAGACGAGCGCAGTTTTATTAATAACTCCGGTCTCGGTCATTTCCAAGAAGAGATCGTTACCTTCACGAGTACGTTCACCGACGCCAGCGAATACAGATACGCCACCGAAGTTTTCAGCGACGCGATAGATCATCTCTTGAATCAAAACGGTTTTACCAACGCCGGCGCCGCCAAATAGACCAATTTTTCCACCTTTTACATAAGGGGTAAGTAGATCGATAACTTTGATACCCGTTTCGAAAGTCTCTGTCTTTGATTCAAGTTGATCGAAATCAGGAGCGGCACGGTGAATTGGCCACCGTTCCTTTACCTGCAGGGATGAGGTTGGAACATCAAGTGATTCGCCGAGAGCGTTAAATACATGGCCTTTTGTTACATCGCCAACAGGTACTGATATCGCAGCACCAGTATCGCGAACTTCTACACCGCGCACCATGCCGTCAGTTGGTTGCATGGAGATGGCACGGACCATGTTGTCGCCAATGTGCTGAGCGACCTCCAAGGTCAACATGCGCTTCTCACCACCAATCTCAATATCGATTTGTAGCGCGTTGTAGATCGATGGCATCGAATCCGATGGGAATTCGATATCAACGACCGGTCCAATCACTCGCGCGACGCGTCCGGTTGCTGTCTTGGTTGTCATCATTCGCTCCCTGCGTTTGCTGAGGACAGCGCATCTGCGCCACCCACGATTTCACTTATTTCTTGCGTAATTTCGGCCTGTCGAGCCGCATTTGCAAGTCTGGTCAACGACTTAATTAATTCATCAGCATTATCGGTTGCTGATTTCATCGCGCGACGTCGCGCTGCATGCTCCGATGCAGCTGACTGAAGTAGCGCGTTATAAACGCGCGATTCGATATATCGAGGCAGAAGTGCGTTGAGAACTTCCCCCGCATTTGGTTCAAATTCATACATCGGAAGCAGGCCGGCAGGAGCCGGTCCATCTGATTCAACAACTTCCAACGGCAACATTCTCTTATTTAGCGCAATCTGAGTAACCATCGACTTAAATTCAGTAAAGACAATATGCAATTCATCAACGCCTTCGTTATCTATGGCGGCATCTTTTAAGAACGCTGCAATCAATTCTGTTGAAATCTCTTTTGCGTTTGCATAAGTTGGCTTGTCAGAGAAGCCGGTCCACGAATTCTTGACAGCTCGATTGCGGAACTTGTAATAGTTAACGGCTTTTCTACCAACTACATAGGTAAGGACTTGAAGACCTCGCGCCTTAAGCGTCACGATTAGGCCTTCTGCCTCCTTTATGGCATTCGTAGAGTATGCGCCGGCCATGCCTCGATCTGCAGTAACAATCAAAACTGCAGCGCGTTTTGGTTCGGCTGATTCCGTGGTTAATGGATGATTTGTATTGGAAAATGTAGCAACAGCGCTTACGGCGCGAGTCAACTCGTTGGCATACGGAGTCGAGGCGGCAACTCGCTGTTGCGCCTTGACGATCCTAGAGGCAGAGATTAACTCCATCGCTCTAGTGATCTTCTTCGTCGACTTAACGGAGCGAATCCGTCGCCGATAGATACGTAGTTGTGCGCCCATTTTCTACTTCTTAAACCTCGTAATCTGTTCGGTGCCATCGCTGCCTTGCGCTTCTGCTTCCGCCTCATTTACCTGCTTTGCAACAGATGAGACGAACTCATTCTTAAATGAGTTGATGGCTGAAGTTAACTTTGCAACGGTGTCATCGTTAAGTTCTTTTGTTTCTGAGATGACATCAAAGATGCCTTTGTGAGAACGTGAAACGTACTCTAAGAATTCGCTCTCAAAACGGCGAATATCCTGGACTGCAACGGAATCTAATTGGCCGGTTGTACCAGCCCAGATTGAGACGACCATGCGCTCCAATGAATAAGGGGTGTATTGCGCCTGCTTTAGTAGTTCAACTAGTCGAGAGCCTCGCTCTAACTGAGCCTTTGAAGCTGCATCAAGATCGGAGCCGAAAGCAGCGAATGCTTCCAATTCACGGAACTGTGCAAGATCAAGTCGAAGTCGACCGGCAATTTTCTTCATCGCTTTCGTTTGTGCTGAACCGCCAACGCGCGATACCGAGATACCGACGTTGATTGCAGGTCTTACGCCTGAGTTAAACAAATCTGTTTCAAGGAAGCACTGACCATCGGTAATTGAGATTACGTTTGTCGGAATGAAGGCGGATACGTCATTACCTTTAGTTTCAATGATTGGTAAACCTGTCATTGAACCGCCACCCATTTCATCTGAGAGCTTTGCGCAGCGCTCGAGGAGACGTGAATGTAAATAGAAGACATCGCCAGGGTAAGCCTCGCGACCTGGTGGACGGCGAAGCAAGAGCGAGACTGCGCGATAAGCCTCTGCTTGTTTTGATAGGTCATCAAAAACGATTAGAACGTGCTCGCCTTTATACATCCAGTGCTGTCCAATTGCAGAACCAGTGTAAGGCGCCAAATATTTAAAGCCAGCTGGATCAGAAGCCGGAGCCGCAACGATAGTTGTGTACTCCATGGCACCAGCTTCTTCTAGCGCACCTCTTACAGATGCAATAGTTGAACCTTTCTGACCGATTGCGACGTAGATGCACTTAACTTGTTTCTTCTTATCGCCGCTCCTCCAGTTATCTCGCTGATTAATAATCGTATCGATTGCAACTGCGGTCTTTCCGGTCTGGCGATCGCCAATGATTAACTGACGCTGTCCGCGGCCGATAGCGGTCATTGCATCAATTGCCTTGATACCGGTTGCTAGTGGTTCTTTAACTGGTTGACGTTGTACAACAGAAGGGGCCTGAAGTTCGAGTGCTCGCATACCTTCCGATTTAATTTCACCCTTGCCATCTATTGGGCGGCCAAGTGGATCGACTACTCGACCTAAGAAGCCATCGCCAACAGGTACTGAGAGAATTTCGCCAGTTCTGCGAACTGTTTGGCCCTCTTCAATGCCACTGAAATCACCAAGAACAACAACGCCGATTTCACGAACGTCTAGGTTTAGTGCGATTCCTAGCGTGCCATCGTCGAACTTCAATAGCTCATTTGTCATCGTGGAAGGTAGACCGGAGATTCGCGCGATGCCATCTGCGGCCTCGACTACGGTTCCGATCTCATCACGTGAGGCTTTGCTGGGCTCATATGACTTAACGAAGTTCGCTAAGGCATCACGGATCTCTTCAGGTTTGATCGTGAGCTCTGCCATGGTTTTTTCTCCCTATCCTGCGAGCGCTCGGCTCGCGTCGGCCAAACGATTGACGATTGTGGCGTCAATCAATTCATCTGCAAATCGGACTGAAATTCCGCCAATGACTGACGGATTAATCTCGACATTTAATCGGACCGGTTGTCCAATTTTTGCTGCAAGAGTTGCGGCTAGCTTCTCTCGCTGTTGCTCTGAAATAGCGATTGCCGTCTTCACGACAGCAATCATGCGATTGCGGCGTGCGGCGGTCGCCTTGATATAAAAATCAATTGTGGCTTCTAAACTTCGGCCACGTAATCCGCTGACAAGATGGCCCAACATCCGACCGGTAATCTGTGAAACTTTCCCGCCGAATAATTTGGCAACCAGAACCCGCTTACCTTCAGCTGAATAAGCTCTTGAACTTAGCGCCTGTCGAAGTTCGATATCGCCAGCAACAATTCTGGAGAAGGCAAAAAGCTCCTCTTCAAGACGATCTAACTCCCCGCCGACATTAGCGGCAGAAGCCTCCGCCTCGACGGCAAGATGCTCCAAAGTATCAACTAAATCGTTGGGCTTGGACCACTTAAGAGCGCTCAACTCGCCGATTAATCCCGCCGCAACTGGTGCGCCTTTGCCAAAGACATCGCTTACCAATTTCGACTTATCTTTCGCATCGCGCGAAACATCAGTCATGGAACGGCGTAGTGGCGCAGAAGAATCGAGCGCAGAGAGCGCGGTAAATAACTCTGAGGCGAATTTTGAAATATCTGCTTCAGATTTACCTCTCAACGCGAGATCAAGGGCAGACCGAGCAGCCAGAATCGCTTGGCGACTCGTACCACCCATCTCCGTTAATTCGCGCGTCATTTAATTGCTCCGCTTTATCTCAGACTTTTCAAGATCAGAGAGGAATCGATCCACGATTCTTGATTGTCGGACCTGGTCATCCAACGCCTCTCCAACAATCTTCGATGCTAATTCAGTTGCCAGTGCACCCACTTCATTTCTAAGTGAATTAACTGCCTGTTGTCGTTCAGCTTCAATGGCTGCTTGGGCTTGTGAAGTTATTCGAGCGGCTTCTTCTTGGGCTTTGCTTCTCATCTCTTCGATGATTGCTGCGCCTTGAACTCGAGCCTCTTCCCTAATTACTTGCGCTTCACCGCGAGCATCAGCAAGTTGAGTTTTGTATTGATTTAACGCAACTTCCGCTTCTCGCTGCGCTTGTTCTGCTCGCTCCATACCACCTTGAATCGCATCAGTGCGGGCTGCAAAAGCTTTTTCAAACCTTGGTACGACCGCTCTGCGAAGAAGTATGTATAGAAGTGAGAAGGCGATGAATCCAGCGATGATTTCCGCGGTATGCGGAATCAGCGGATTCAACTCTTCGGCTGCCAATTCAATCGAATTCATAAATAAATCCGTAATGGGCCGATTAGAGTACGAATGCTAGAACTAGACCAAAAAGCGCCAACGCTTCAGCAAGTGCGAAGCCTAAGAACGCGATCGGCTGTAGGACGTTTCGTGCCTCAGGTTGACGAGCTACGCCATTGATATAAGCGGCGAAGATCATTCCCGTTGCAATACCCGGGCCAATCGCTGCGAGGCCAAAACCGACCAGGTTGAGTGTGCCTTCCATGTTTCTTACCTTTCTATCTACTCCCGCATTCCGGTTGGAATGGGAAACTTGTTAGTGCTCATCTGCTAGCGCGCCAGCAATGTAGAGCGCTGTCAGAAGTGTGAATATGTATGCCTGTAGGCACTGGACCATAAATTCGAAGAAGGTTAGTGCAATACCAATGGCAAAAGAGAATGGGCTAATCAACTTTAGGCCGATTACTCCTTGCAATAGATGTTCACCGCCCAAGAAGAAAACTAGAAGTAAAAGATGGCCTGCGAACATATTTGCGAATAGACGGAGACTTAAAGTGAGTGGGCGTACTAAGAAATACGTTGCTAATTCTAGCGGCGTGATAAGCACATACGCCGGCTTTGGTACTCCCGGAATGAACATAATCCCCTTCAAATAGGAGATCAGGCCATGTCGTTTTATGCCAACATAATGGAATACAAAGAAGGTAAACGCTGCCAACACATATGGGAATGAAATGCGCGACATCGTTGGAAATTGAATTAATGGCACAATGCCGAAGAGATTGTTGACGAGAATAAATGTAAAGAGCGTGAAGAGATATGGAACAAAGCGCATAAACTCGTGACCGATTACATCTCTTCCTAAATCATTGCGGACAAAGGTGTAAACGCTCTCGCCAGCGAACTGCAGCTTCGAAGGTACAACCGAGGCTTTTCTTGCGGCGAGGATAAAGAAAGTTGCAATAAGTAATACAGATAAAAATGCTAAAAGGATTGGTTTGGTCGCGAATACATTTCCTTCAATAAATGGAGGGAGGTTGAAGTCACCAGCGTCGGGAGGATTGAAACCCTCACCCTCGACACCTTTCGTAGCGGCTAGAACGCGCAACACGACTCCTTGAAACGATGGTTGTGCAACCCTATTAGGAAGTCGCCAGGTCAGAGAAATCGAAAAGAGATGCTCAGTGACCTCAGTTACGCCCGAAGCGGAGCCAGATCAGATAGAGGGATGAACCCATACCAAGCAGGAGTCCGCCCAGAAGAAAGAAGCCAGACCCCAACCATCGGTCGAGGCCATATCCAATACCACCCCAGATTAGAAGTCCTGAGAGTAAATAGCCGAAGATTGTCCAGAATGCATTTTCATCATTTCGGGGAGACATCATTTTCTCCTTTTCTCTCTAGATTACTGCCTAGGTTACTGCTCTGGTTTCGGTGAATTCTCAGGAAGGGGCAACTGTAACCGGAGGCGGAAGAAGGCACGAATCTCGCCTCCAAGCCATGCGATAGCTATCAGAAGCGCGCTCACGCCAAAGGCGGTTCGATCAACGTCACCGGGATCTGTCAATCTGGTCACCAAAATCAAGAATAAGGCCATCAAAATTAGCTTTGAAAAGTATGAAAACATCGCAAGCGCCATCGTCGTAATTGGATTGGCATCTTTAGTTAATCGGGAAACTAGCATCGAGACTGAGAAGAAAATTACGACCGTAGTAGCGGCCAAGAGCGCACCCCAAAAACCCGGAAGGTTCCTAAGTATTGATGAAATAATTATTGTTAATAGAGAAACAATTAGCGAGGGTGTTAATGCACCTCGCCAAAGAGCTGAATTTGAATTTGCAATATTCATATAGGTTACTTAACTAGATCTCGCTTTCGCTTTGTTAACGAAAGCGCAATAAGAAAGAGTAGGGGTCCGCTCAGAAGGGCGAGCCACATCGGAAAGAATGCCGAGAGCATTGCGGGAAATGCCAACATAGCTGTTGCAAAGTAGAGGATTACTGCCGTTCTCTGTTGCGAGTTGCCTAATTCCATCAATTTATGATGAAGATGTTCCTTATCCGGAGCAAATGGTGATTTTCCCTTACGAAGACGGCGCAATACTGCAAGTCCAAAATCCAGAAGCGGAACCGCAAGAACTGCCAGCGGAAGCAGTAATGGCAAAGCGGCAGGGCCAATCTCTTCAGCGAAAACTGCATTCGCATCTATCTGGCCCATCAGGGTGATGGCTGAAGCTGCAAGTAATAATCCAAGAAACATGGAACCGGAATCACCCATAAAAATTCGAGCTGGATGAAGATTATGTGGCAAGAAACCAAGACAGGCGCCAATCATTACCGCCGAAATTAGTGAGGGGGCGCCGGCGCGACTAAAACCATTTTCAATAGCTAGCAGATAGGAGAATCCAAAGAAGGCGGCAGCCGATATGGAGACAATTCCTGTTGCTAGGCCATCAAGACCGTCCACGAAATTAACTGCATTTATTATCACTATTACTATAAGAACTGTCAGAAATTGTCCGATATTTGTGGGGAGAATGAGAATTCCATTTATCGGAAGCCAGAGCAGTTGAATTCCAAAAATCAGCAGGATTCCTGCAGCAAGTCCCTGTCCAGCCAGCTTCGTTATGGCATCTAATTCGAAACGATCATCGAGCGCGCCAATAAGAAGTACAAAACTTCCAGCAAGGAAGATTCCTAACAGCTCTCGACCATAGGCTTTTCCGACCAGGTTGAGATTTTGAACAGCAATTAAAGTAGCTCCAGTTGCTAACCACATCGCGACGCCGCCCCAGCGCGCCGTTGCTTCTTGATGAATATCGCGCTCTCTAACTGTTGCGACAGCTCGAAACTTTAAAGCTAAATCTCTAACGATTGGAGTCAACATATAAGTTAACGCCGCAGCAATTAGTAGCGCTAGTGAATATTCGCGCATTACCTGGGATAGGCCGGAAACTTTGAAGTCAAAGCGCTTACTTCCTTTTTAATTGCGGCGGCCTTTCCTTCATTTTCGCCATCTCTAATTGCGCGCGAAATCAAGGAGGCAATCTCAGGCATCTCACTCGTTTTCATTCCCTGAGTAGTTACCGCAGGAGTTCCAACTCTTATTCCGCTGGTTACTGCGGGTGTTTCTGGATCGTATGGGATTGCATTCTTATTTAAGGTAATTCCTGATTTACCGCATCTCTCATCTGCAACTTTGCCTGTTACTCCGGTACTTCTGACATCGATTAGAGCCAGATGCGTATCTGTTCCTCCAGATACCGCTCGCATTCCCTCTTTCTCTAGCGCGCTTGCTAGAGCTCTGGCATTTTCAATTACCTGTTTTGCGTAAGCTTGATAAGCAGGCTGAAGACATTCTTTAAGTGCTACCGCTTTTGCCGCGACCGCGCTCATAACGGGGCCGCCTTGCATTCCAGGAAAGACCGCTTTATCAACGGCGGCGGCATGCTCGGCTTTAGCCAGAATCATTCCGCCTCTTGGGCCGCGAAGAACTTTATGGGTCGTGAAGGAGACGACATCTGCATAAGGAACCGGCGAAGGAATCGCCTTACCTGCGACGAGGCCAATGAAGTGCGCCGCATCTACCCACATGATTGCGCCAACTTCATCGCAGATCTCGCGAATCTTTTTAAAGTCAATCAATCTTGGGTATGCGGTAGCACCTGAACAAATCATTCTCGGCTTTACCCGCTTAGCAGTTTCACGCAGTTCATCGTAATCAATTAGTTCATCTTCACTTCGAACGCCGTAGGATTCAATATTGAACCATTTGCCGGAGAAATTAACTTTGGAACCATGAGTGAGATGGCCACCGTGCGGTAGTGACATCGCAAGAACGGTATCGCCTGGTTTTGTGAAAGCTAGATAGACCGCAACATTTGCACTTGCGCCAGAATGCGGTTGGAGATTTGCGTGCTCGGCTCCAAATAATTCTTTGGCACGCTCAATTCCGATTATTTCAACTTTATCTACTTCTTCGCACCCGCCGTAATAACGCTTTCCTGGATAGCCTTCCGCATACTTATTGGAGAGCGTAGATCCCATTGCAGCCAGAACAGCCGGTGATGTTAAATTCTCACTTGCGATTAACTGAAGATTTGTTCTTAAGCGGGCCAGTTCTGACAATAAAACTTCTGCAATATCCGGATCTTGTGAACTTAACGCATCAAAGTCTGGTCCGTAGAACTCGGTCATACCGGAATCCTAAGCCGGAATTGCGATATTTGGAGTGACAGTTCGAAGTTCTTCGAGAGAAATTGCGCCCTGACGCACCAGCGTGAGCCCATCAGATTTAACTGAGATAACTGTAGATGGCGGACCGTCCGGCAATTCACCGGCATCAAAGAAAAATGCATAGTCCGCATCTAGTGCCGGGAAGAGTCGACCTTTTCGATTAGGCGGGGTTCCAGTTCTACTAGCTGAAGCCACGGCGAGCGGTCCAGTTGCTAACGCGACTTCTCGGAGAAAATCAGAGGAGGGAACGCGGAGCGCAATTTCTTCGAGAGAGCGACCATCACCTAGATCCCAAACTAAACCTTGTGCTGGTGCGATCTTTAACGTCAGTAAACCTGGCCAGAATTTTTCACATAAACTCTTCGTGGTATTTCCAAATTCATTTGTTACACCAGTAGCCGTTTTGATATCGCCAACGATAACTTGTGCAGCTACACCGCGGTCATCACCACGCATAATATGCATCTTTTTTACCGCACCATGATTAAATGCATCTACGACAAATACATACCCATGCTCTAATGGCGCAATGAGAAGTTTACCTTCGCGAAGCGCATTACTTGCGCTAAAGATTTGTGAATCTCTCTGTTGCAAATCTAGTTTCAGAGTCTCAGCCATTTGAAACCGATCTTGCTAACCTTCTTGCTGAAATCCATCGAGGTCTTTGATTTAGATCATTAAAAGAAACCAAATCATTGAAATCAAGATAAATCTTCTCTGAGAGGGCCGCTAATTGGGTTTCATGATGTTCCATCAATAACAAACCGCTATTTTTGAGAATTCGACTAGCAGCATCGATAAAAGCAAATGGAGCATCAAGGCCATCTCTGCCTCCGTATAAAGAAGTAATTGGCTCAAAACTCAGCTCTTTTGGCAGATCAATTCCTATCTTCAGTTCGCTAGGAATATACGGTGGATTGGCAATCACCAGATCACATTTCACATCTGGTAGCGCAGTTTCAACTCGACTTTCGACAACGCGTACATCTACTTCATGTTTAGCGATATTTTGTTTTAGCCAAGATAACGCCTCAGTCTCACTTTCGACCGCGACTACCTGGACGGGCATTCCTCGCAGCTCTGCCTCATAAGCGATGGAAATCGCAATTGCGCCGCTTCCAGATCCGAGATCCACAATGGAAGTCGGTTGCTGACTCCAATTGAGCGCCGCCTGAATCCGCTCGATTTCAACTAGCGCGGCATCTACGAGAAGTTCCGTCTCAGGTCTTGGAATCAAAACGCCTGGACCAACTTGAAAATCTAAATGCCGAAATGGCGCGGTACCCGTTAAATACTGGAGCGGAATTCCCTTGAGCCGCTGCTCCAACAATTCTTCAAATTCCCTCTCTTG
>Ga0172367_10003367_pt1 | contig 20801 bp, 16 predicted proteins | sample Lak10m_FD_114542 | JGI IMG/M metagenome (GOLD analysis project Ga0172367, IMG submission 114542) | Freshwater microbial communities from Kabuno Bay, South-Kivu, Congo - kab_022012_10m | ecosystem: Environmental > Aquatic > Freshwater > Lake | place: Democratic Republic of the Congo: South-Kivu...
ATAAAATAAAATCGGATGGCGAAAATAAACCAAGGAGAAAATGGTAAAGGAAAAAACTAAAATATTTAGTCGTTGCCAAGTTTCAAGACCTTCAAGGATTAATAATCCTTGAAGGTCTTGAAACTCAACTCTCCAACGATAGATTACATATTCCTTCTATACTGCCCGCCCACCTCAAACAACGCTTCCGTCACCTGTCCAAGCGAACAATACTTCACCGTTTCCATCAAGCCCTCGAAACCGTTTTGATTTCGTATCGCAGCATCCTGAAGTTTGGCAAGAGATATTTTTCCTCGCTCTTCATTTGCTTTATGCAGATTGTTGAGCATGGAGATCTGATAATCCTTCTCTTCTTTCGTTGCGCGGATTACTTCTTTCGGCGTAACTGTCGGCGAACCTTTTGATGAAAGGAATGTATTCACTCCGATTAACGGATATTCACCGGTATGTTTCAGTGTTTCGTAATACAATGACTCTTCCTGAATCTTTCCGCGCTGATACATGGTTTCCATTGCGCCGAGAACTCCGCCACGCTCGCTGATCTTATCGAATTCAGAAAGAACTGCTTCTTCCACGAGATCTGTCAGTTCTTCGATGATGAAGGAGCCTTGCAGCGGATTCTCATTCTTCGCCAATCCCAACTCGCGGTTAATGATCAACTGAATCGCCATTGCACGTCGCACACTTTCTTCCGTAGGTGTTGTGATCGCTTCGTCATACGCATTCGTGTGAAGCGAATTACAGTTGTCATAAATCGCGTATAATGCCTGAAGCGTTGTGCGGATATCATTGAAATCGATTTCCTGAGCGTGCAATGAACGACCCGAAGTCTGAATGTGATATTTCAGCATCTGCGAACGCTCGTTGCCGTTGTATTTGAACTTCATCGCTTTCGCCCAAATACGGCGCGACACACGACCGAGTACAGAATATTCAGGATCCATTCCGTTCGAGAAGAAGAACGAAAGGTTCGGCGCGAAATCATCAATGTGCATTCCGCGGGAGAGATAATACTCAACAAACGTAAATCCGTTAGACAACGTCAATGCCAACTGCGTAATCGGATTTGCACCGGCTTCTGCAATGTGGTAACCTGAAATAGAAACGGAATAGAAGTTGCGGACTTTCTTGTCAATGAAATATTGCTGCACATCTCCCATCAATCGCAACGAAAACTCTGTAGAGAAGATGCACGTATTCTGCGCCTGATCTTCTTTCAGAATATCTGCCTGAACGGTTCCGCGTACTTGTGAAAGCGTTTCCGCTTTGATTTTTTCATACACTTCTTTCGGCAGCACCTGATCGCCTGTGATACCCAACAACATCAATCCCAATCCATCGTTGCCTTCTGGAAGTTCACCCTGATAACGTGGACGCGCAATTCCTGTGTCTTCCCAAAGCGCTTTCAACTTCTTCTCCACTTCCGCTTCGAGTCCGTTCGCTTTGATATACTTTTCACATTGCTGATCAATCGCCGCATTCATGAAGAAAGCAGCAATCGTTGGCGCAGGTCCGTTGATCGTCATTGACACCGACGTTTTCGGATCAGCAAGATCAAAGCCGGAATACAATTTCTTCGCATCGTCGAGACAACAAATGGAAACACCGGAGTTACCGATCTTACCGTAAATATCAGGACGCAAATCCGGATCGCGACCGTAAAGTGTCACAGAGTCAAACGCAGTAGACAAACGTTTCGCAGGCATTCCCAACGAAACGTAGTGGAAACGTTTATTCGTTCTTTCAGGTCCGCCTTCACCAGCGAACATACGCGTAGGATCTTCTCCTTCACGTTTGAACGGATAAATTCCTGAAGCGTACGGAAACTCTCCCGGAATATTTTCCTGTCCGAGCCACATCAGCAAATCTCCCCAACCTTCGTAACGCGGTGTGGAAACTTTCGGAACCATTGTATGCGACAAAGATTCGTAATGCGTTTTGATTTTAATTTCCTTATCGCGAACCTTGAAGATGTAATATTCGTTCTTGTACAGTTGCGCTTTATCCGGAAACTCCTCAATCATTTTCATGTTGCGCTGATCAAGATCCAGCTTCATACGATCGAAAGTGGATTCAAGATGTTTGATCACTTCATCATTCGCCGCTTTCCTATCAGACTTCAAAGTTTCAATCGACTTACGCAACGCGTACAACTTCTGCGCGATCGCTGCCTGCTCACGCAACTTACGATCATAACTTCTGTTGTTGTCCGTGATTTCAGAAAGATAACGTGAACGCGCAGGCGGAATGATGTAAATTTTCTCCGACATTTCCGGAGTGATCTTCATTGTGGAAGTGAAATTCGCACCGGCTTTCTCATTCATTGTTTTCAGAATCAACTGATACAACTGATTCATGCCGGGATCATTGAACTGAGACGCGATGGTTCCTACAACAGGAAGTTTCTCGTCTTCGGTTTCCCACAGCTGATGATTGCGCTTGTATTGCTTACGTACATCACGCAAAGCATCGAGTGCTCCGCGCTTGTCGAACTTGTTCAATGCGATTACATCAGCAAAATCAAGCATGTCGATTTTTTCAAGCTGTGTCGCTGCACCGTATTCAGGCGTCATCACATACAGACTCATATTGCTGTGCTCGATGATCTCCGTATCACTTTGTCCGATTCCGGATGTTTCCAGAATGATCAGATCAAAGTCAGCGGCTTTCAATACATCAACGGCTTCCTTCACGTGCTTCGACAACGCGAGGTTGCTCTGACGTGTTGCAAGCGAACGCATATACACGCGCGGATTATTAATCGCATTCATTCGGATACGATCTCCTAGCAATGCGCCACCTGTTTTTCTCTTAGAAGGATCAACAGAAATAATTCCTATCGTTTTATCTTGGAAGTCAATGATGAAACGACGCACCAACTCATCCACCAATGATGATTTTCCTGCACCGCCCGTTCCTGTAATTCCCAAAACAGGAGTTTTTGATTTTGCAGCAAGAGCTTTGATCTCAGTAAGCGCCACATCGCTCTGATCACCGAAATTTTCCGCAGCAGAAATAACACGTGCAATTGCGTAGTGGTCTTTGCTGTTGATGCGTTTCACTTCACCGTTCAGATTCGCACCTGTTGCGTAATCGCACTTCTCCATAAGATCGTTGATCATGCCCTGCAATCCCATTGCACGACCGTCATCCGGATGATAGATGCGCGTAATTCCGTATTCGTGAAGTTCAGTGATTTCCTCAGGAAGAATTGTTCCGCCACCTCCACCGAAAATGCGGATATGTCCGCAATCACGTTCTTTCAGCAAATCAAACATGTACTTGAAGAATTCCATGTGACCGCCCTGATAAGAAGTGATCGCAATAGCGTTCGCATCTTCCTGCACAGCGCAATTCACAATCTCCGCAACGCTTCTGTCGTGACCAAGATGAATTACTTCAGCGCCGCTGGACTGAATAATCCGGCGCATGATGTTGATTGCGGCATCGTGACCGTCGAACAATGAAGCCGCGGTTACAATTCTGATTTTATTCTTGGGTTGATATGGTTGTACTTCCTGCATAAATCATTGATAATTTTCGGAACGTACAAAGTTAAAACTATGCCCCACTCAGGAGAACTTTTTGAGCAATTCACCAAGATAAATTCGCAGATTTTGACCAGATTTCAGGAAATCCAGTTCAAAATCACTCTGCTTACCGGAGTAACGCACGTAATTCATCAGAATGGTGTTGCCGGATTTGTCCAGATGTTTACGCAAAAGTAATGCGTATGTCGAATCCGATTTCAGTGGAAGTCGAGAGGCGCGCGCAGCAATTGTATCAAACAAACGTATGCGCGTTTTTATCCGGAACATCGTTTCTGCCTTCGCAGGAATGGATGCATAAATGCTGTCGGCATATTTTGCACACGACAACATGAAATCAGTTCTTAGATCAGCGTCAGATCCTGCATCAATGTACTCTCGATATTCCTGAGAATCTTTTCCGTAAACCGAAGACAGATACCACACAGCACCTGTTACTCCAACAAAAGTTGCGAGATTCTCGTTGTACTCCGCGCTATCAGGAATGAAAACTGTGCCGTGCGTTAACTCGTGAATGATAAGTTCTGCCAATTCTCCTTCGGGTAACTTCAGCATCTGAGAAAGCACAGGATCATTAAACCATCCGAGCGTTGACCAACCGGATGCATTGCCCACGTTTACATCATAACCTAACGACTTCAGTCGATTCTCTTCCGTCTGCGCTTCAACTTTTTTGAAATAACCTTTGTATGGTAATGTACCCACAACAGGAAAACTCCATTCATGCGGTTGCAGTTTGAATTTCTCACAAGCCGTAACAACGAAAATGATCTGATCTTCCGGCTGCTGATAAAAACCCGAATAATTATCACTCTTCTTCAGCCCGATGGAATCGTATGCAAATTGTTTGATACGCTCTATCGTGCGCAGCTTCTCTTTCACAGAAAGATCCACTTCAGGATCATCATAAACTTCTTCGAATGGACGCGCATTGAGAATAATCGCAGCTTGCCCTTTTCCCATTTTCAAAGCGTACACGAGAAGAGATGGATTGAGCAGGCATAAAGCAAAGACCGGAATGAGAATTACATCCGCAATAACCGCTCTTGCTTTTTGAATAATCATGCTGTAAAAATACAGCATGTAATGTGGCGAATGACATTAATTGGCAAATCGTACATTTACACAATGTTTTTCTTTCTCTCCAAAGTACTCGCCTTTCTCGTGATGCCTTACACTTGGGCTATCGTGTTGCTTCTGCTTGCGTGGAGAACAAAAAACGAAATGCGGAAGCGAAAATTCTTTATTGCGGGAATTACCATTTTACTTGTGTTTTCGAACCGATTCATTCTGAATCAGGCGATGATGGCTTGGGAGATCAGTCCAGTAAAAGATCCGGCTCCGCAAAGCTATGATGCAATAATTGTCCTTGGAGGATTCAGCACGTACAATGAAGAATTTGATCGCACAAATTTCACAGGCAGCGCCGATAGATTGATGCAGGGAATTCGTCTCGCGGAAAACGGTGTGGCACCGAAACTGATTGTAAGCGGCGGAAGCGGCAGCATCACATTCGCTGATCATTTAGAAGGCGTGCGAACGGCGAAGTATCTGAACGATGTCGGATTCCCGGATTCATTACTGCTCACTGAAAACATCTCCAAGAATACACATGAGAATGCAGTTTACACAGCGGAGCTCCTGAAGAAAAACAACATCAAAGGGAAATACCTTCTCATTACTTCCGGTTGTCACATGCGCCGTTCCCTCGGTTGTTTTGCCAAGCAAGGTTTAATTTGCGATCCATACAGCGTAGACATGCATGGCGGTGAAGGACGTGCCAGCATAGATTATTTTCTTCTTCCGGAAGTAAGCGTTCTGGCCGAATGGAATATTCTCATTCACGAATGGGTCGGCTGCGTTACTTATAAATTGAGCGGCTATTTGTAAGTTATGAGAAAACTCTAATATTTCACTCGTACACTTTTGTGTCTCCTTTTCACCTTTCTCGTTTTGTTAAACTTAACGAGAACGTTACTTGCAATTTCAACAGGAAATGATGCTTCTACTGTAGTCATGAGTGGCGTTTTCATTGGCTCCAATGTATCTAATGTCGAAGTTCCAGTTCTTATTACAATCGGAAGGGCGAAACCTGTATTGGTGAAATCGCCATTCCACATGTAATAGAATTTATCCCCGTCCTGATAATAATCTAACTGTGGGACAAATCTGTTGTTCAGATACTGCGCAAAGAACCATGAATAATCTGATTTCGTTTTCTCATTCACAACTGAAATAAAATCCTGCGAACGAACATTCTTCATTCGATATCGCGTTGCGAATGTTTTTATGATATCGAAGAAAACAGAATCGTTCGCGATCGTTTCACGCAATGTGTGTAACACCCATGCGCCTTTCGTATAAATGTCGCCGTCCTTGTAATTGAAATAACGAATCCCGTACGGACCAACAAGCGGACGACGATTGATAATGCTCCAACGGTAAATCTTCATGTAATCGAGATACTGCTGGCGACCGTACTTTTCTTCAACGTAAATCGCTTCCGAATAAGTCGCAAATCCTTCATGCAACCATCCGTCAGCGAGATCATATGCTGTTAACGAATTCCCCCACCATTCATGCGCAGTTTCATGCAGTATGATGTAATCGAATCCGAGGTAATTGTTCTTGAATTTATTTCCGTACGCTATTGCAGTCTGGTGTTCCATTCCGGCATAAGGTGATTCAACAAGCTTGAATCCATCATCAGCAAACGGATATCCTCCGAAATATTTTTCGTAGACCGCAAGATGATCTTTCAACTGAGCAAAATGCGACTTCGCCTTTTCAAAATTCGGCTCCAGCACAAAATGATTCAATGCGATTGTCTGTCCCGAAACTTTGCTCTTGTACTCATCTTTGATCTCGCGAAACTTCCCGACGTAAAAAGTGATGTTGTACAAGTTGATCGGATATGAAACGTGCCAACTGAACTTCTTTGCTGACGAATCGGAAGTAATATTTTCATGAACAAACCTTCCGTTGCTCACTGCTGTGTATCCCGGGGGAACTTCAAACTCCAGATCACATGACATCGGTTCATCATTCACCACATCTTTGCATGGCCACCATGTACTTGCACCTTCACTCTGGCATGCAACGCCCCACCAATGATTCCCCGATTCATCTTTCTTTCGAACGAATCCGCCCTTCCATGGTGCACGATCTGCATCCGGAGGAATGCCTTTGTAAGAAATAATCACTGAAATCAATTCCGATTTTTTCACGCGCGAATTAAAGACAACAAAAAGTGCGCCTTTTCTTCTCGTATATTTCAATGCAACAGGCGTACTCTCACAACTGATTCCTGTAGTTGCCTGTCCGTTAAAACTTACGCCAATCACTGATGTGATGTTCAGATTCTCTGCAGCATCAATCTGAATAGTATCAAGATCTGCCAACGCTATTGCACGCATCTCAACAACACCGCGAATTCCTTTTTCCTTACTCAGATCTTTTCCGAATTCAACATGTAACTTGTAGTAAGTAACGTCGTAGTTGGACCGATACTTCGAATCCTGATCTCCCAACAAAGTCAACGCTTCCGTCGGTTGCGGATACTTCCCCGCTCGATTCGGATTGTGCAGTTTGAAATGCACACCGACAATTGAACAAGCCGAAATAAAAATCACAATGCTTAGGAATGCAACAGCTTTTTTCATCATGATGAATTCAAATCTATTCCACGAAGTTCACAGCTCTCCCGTCCATCCTTTGTCAGACTGAGCGTAGCCGAAGGATGACACCACCTACAAATTCGCAAGCTGCGCTTCGATCGCCTTGATCTTAGCCTCCGCGTCACTCATCTTCTTCTTCTCCACATCAATTACTTCAGGCTTCGCATTCTGTACGAATCTTTCGTTCGCGAGTTTCTTCTGTACGGACAACAAAAATCCTTTGTTGTATTCCAGATCTTTCTTCAGTCGTTCGCGTTCTTCTTCCACATCTATGTTTCCACCAACAGGAATGAAGTATTGCGCTTGTCCCGCAACGAATGAGAATGCATTGTCCGTCGCTTCCTTCACCACTTCAACTGAAGAAATGTTAGCGAGTTTCTGAATTGTAGGGAAGAAACGCTGATCTGTTACATTCATCGCCTTCAACTCCAATGCTTCTTTCGGAGAAAGTTTCTTCTGTGAACGGAAAGTGCGTACAGTTGCAATGACTTGTTGCGCCAAATCAAATTCTGCAACTACTGATGCGTCGAAAGATTTTGCTTCAGGCCATTTCGCAACAATAACAGCATCGTTATCCGCTCGTTCGCCGATCAGATGATACAACTCTTCCGAGATGAAAGGCATAAACGGATGAACAATCTTCAGAATATTCTCAAGGAAGGCAGATGCCTGCTCGTATGTTTTCGTGTCAATTGGATTTGCAACGCCGTCAACAAAATCGGGCTTGATCATTTCCAGATAGAATGAACAGAAGTCATCCCACACGAGCTTGTATGTTGCCATCAATGCATCCGACAAACGGAATTTATTGAAATGCTCATTGATGTCCGCAAGCTGCTGATTGAAACGTGAATCAAACCACTCCGAAGCGATGTTCGATGAAGGTGATTGTTCCAGCTTTGTATCCACTGCAAATCCACGAATGAGTCGCGAAGCATTCCAGATTTTATTCCAGAAGTTTCTGCCTTGCTCGCACATCGATTCATCAAACGGCAAATCGTTTCCTGCAGGTGAACACAAAAGCATTCCTACACGAACTCCGTCGGCACCGTATTTCTCAATCAGTCCAAGCGGATCCGGTGAATTCCCCAACGACTTCGACATTTTTCTTCCTTGCTTGTCGCGTACAATTCCAGTAAGATATACATTGGAAAACGGACGCTCACCTACATACTCGTAACCTGCGATGATCATTCGAGCTACCCAGAAGAATAGGATTTCCGGAGCAGTTACAAGATCGTTCGTCGGATAATAATATTTCAAATCGGCATTACCGTTTCCTTTTCCATTGCGGATCGCAGCAGGATCGAAAACCGTTATCGGCCAAAGCCATGAAGAGAACCAGGTATCCACTACGTCTTCATCTTGAAATATAGTTCCGGGTTTCTTGTTCAACGTGCGTTCAAATTGCTCACGCGCTTCTGCTTCAGTTTTTGCAACGACAAAATTTCCGCTTTCATCATACCATGCAGGAATACGTTGTCCCCACCACAACTGACGTGAGATGCACCAGTCCTGAACATTCTCCATCCAATACTTGTAGGTATTGATGAACTTATCAGGAATGAGATTCACTTCACCGTTCACAACAGCACTATATGCAGGTTTCGAAAATTCTTTCATGGCAACAAACCACTGCGGAGAAAGTCGCGGTTCAATAACAACATTCGTTCTTTCAGAATATCCGATGTTGTTTTTGATTTCTTCCACTTTCACAATGTGACCGGCTTCTTCGAGATCTTTCACGATTGCTTTACGGCAATGGAAGCGATCCTGTCCAACATACAATTGCGCCGCAGCACTCATTGTTCCGTCAGGATTCAGAATGTCGATTGTATCGAGTTTGTGTTTCTTGCCGAGTTCGTAGTCATTCTTATCGTGAGCCGGTGTAACTTTCAACGCACCTGTTCCGAAAGATTTATCTACGTATTCATCTGCGATGATGATTACCGCACGATTGATCAGCGGCACTAACGCTTTCTTCCCAACGAGTTTCGTATAACGTTCATCTTCAGGATGAACACAGATCGCCGTATCGCCGAGAATGGTTTCCGGTCGTGTTGTTGCAATCGTGATCGTGTCTTCACTTCCTTCAATCTTGTACGTAACATAGTACAATTTTGAAGTTGCTTCTTTCATGAATACTTCTTCGTCAGAAACAGCAGTTAGCGCCGCCGGATCCCAGTTCACCATTCGTGTTCCGCGATAGATGTAACCTTTCTTATACAGATCGATAAAAACATCAATAACCGATTCGCTCAACTCTTCTTCCATTGTGAATCGAGTACGATCCCAATCGCAGGAAGCCCCGAGTTTCTTTAACTGCTCAAGTATAATTCCGCCGTATTTCTCTTTCCAACTCCACGCATGTTTAAGAAACTCTTCACGGCTCAGATCTTTTTTATTGATTCCCTGTTCTTTCAGGAGGATTACCACTTTCGCTTCTGTAGCAATTGATGCGTGATCGGTTCCCGGCACCCAGCAGGCGTTTTTTCCTTGCATACGTGCGCGACGAATCAATACATCCTGAATCGTATTATTCAGCATATGCCCCATGTGAAGGACTCCTGTGACGTTCGGTGGCGGAATTACAATTGTATAAGGCTCACGATCATCGGGAACAGAACGGAAATATCCGTTTTCCATCCACCATGCGTACCATTTGTCTTCAGCCGACTTCGGGTCGTAATTTTTGGGGATCTCCATTTGTTGCATTATCTTCGTTATTCGTGCCTGCCGGATTCAGCTCCGGAACTCAGGGTAGCAAATTTACTAAAAATGAGCGCTTTTAAAGTGTAAACTGGCACGATTTTGGATACTAAAACGCTAACACAACCAAGAAACGATCTAAAAAAATCAAATCATGAAAAAATTACTTCTTCTGCCCGTATTTGCTTTGACAGTGCTGGTGGCAAATGCTCAAGCTCCAACTACTTCAGGTGTAGAACGCCAGAACGGACCTGTGATGAAATTCGATGAATTGGAGTTTAACTTCGGTACAATCAAACAGGGCGAGTCGGTAACTCACGAATTCCGTTTTAAAAACGCTGGAAAAGAGCCTTTGCTGATCAACAATGCTGTTGGATCATGCGGATGCACAGTTCCTGATTACCCGAAAGAGCCGATTAAGCCAAACACAAGCGGTGTAATCAAAGTTACTTTCAATTCTGCTGGCAAATCAGGTCCGCAAGACAAAACAGTTACTATTACATATGATACAGACAAGACGATTGTTCTTCATATGAAAGGAACTGTTGAAGTACCTGCTGTAACTCCGGCTCAAACAACTCCGGCTCCTGCAGCACCTGCTACTGATAAAAAAGAAGCTCCGGTTGTAACGCCTAAGTCTTCTACACCGGCTCCGGCTCCAAAAGCTCCGGCTACAGCTCCGAAAGTAGTTGCTACACCAGCGCCAGCTCCGGCATCTGCTGAGAAGAAAGAAGCAGCTCCTGCAGCTGTTGAAGCAAAACCAAAAAACTAATCGCGTAATTTTTTTCGATATGAAAAAGTTTGGATCAATGTTCGTTGCGCTGTTGTTCTGCGGAGCAGTAGCAGCACAAACACCGGCTAAGACTACTCCGGCTGCTAAACCTGCACCGGCTAAACCAGCAACAGCGTCAAGCGCTCCGGCGTCTGCTCCTGCTGCTCAAACTGAGCCGGGATACAAATTCGATAAGTTGGATCACGATTACGGTACAATTGCAAAAGGCGCTGAGCCTTATTGCGAATTCAGACTCACAAATACAGGCAAAACTCCGCTGGTAATTGCGAGCGCTGTTGGTTCCTGCGGATGTACAGTTCCTGAATATCCAAAAGAGCCAATCGCTCCGGGACAAACCGTAATCATCAAAGTTCGTTACGACACCCAGCGTATCGGTCATTTCGAAAAACAAGTAACCGTTACTTTCGCAGGAATAGCGCAACCAACGTATCTGAAGATTCACGGAACTGTTGAAGCTCCGCCGGCTGAACAACCATTCCCTGCTCCCGGTAACGGAACCGGAAATACAGGCGCTCCTGTAAACAACTGATCTCAATTGTAACATGAAAAAAGCAATCGCAATACTTGCCGTTCTGTTCGCTGCTATTCAGATGCACGCGCAGGGCGCTCCGTCAGAAGGCCCGAAAATTACTTTCGAAGCGGATGTGATTGATTTTGGAAATGTTGCTCAGGGATCTGAACAAATCAGAACTTTTAAATTCACCAACACCGGTACTGCACCTCTGGTGATTCAGAGTATCAAAGGTCAATGCGGATGCACAAGCATTCCGGATAGCTGGCCGAAAGGTCCGATTCCTCCGGGTGGTACGGGAACTTTTCAGGTGAAATACGACACAACAGTACGTGTTGGAATGTTCGACAAGAAAATCAGCATCACTTCAAATGCCGTAAATGGTGTTACGGAAGTGAAAATAAAAGGCAACGTTCTTCCTTCCGGTTCGGGAGGGTAATCACACGCCTGATTAAAATTGAAAAGCGTCCTGAACAGGGCGCTTTTTTTATTGTTTCATTCTGCACGTTTGGCGCAATTCTTGCGCCTGAAACAGTATCAAACACTACTTATGAAACGTATTGCAACCCTCATCGCAATCCTTTTCGCAGCACTAACAGCGGCGAACACTCAACCGGTATCATCAGAAATTGATGATCCGAACGGACCTGTGATAAAATTTGAAACGGAAACGATCAGTTTCGATAGCGCAACACAGGGAACTGTTGTAGTCAAAGAATACAAATTCACGAATACCGGAAAATCACCTTTGATAATTTCCGGCGCAACAGGTTCATGCAGTTGTACTATCCCTGATTACCCGAAGCAACCTATTGCACCTGGTAAAAGCGACGTTATTCGTGTTGAATTTAAATCTGAAGGTAAGATGGGCTATCAGGATAAAACAGCAACGATTACGTCAAACGCTAACAATGGAGTAGTTGTTCTGCATTTGAAAGGAAAAATTGTTGCGGCACCTCCTGTGAAAAAGTAGAACGGGCTGATACGTTATGAAAGATTACATTTACAAAAATGAAACTTCAAAGTGCCATATTAATTTTAATAGCCGTTGCAGCTCTTTCATTCAGAACTGTTTCTGGACCTTCATTACACTTTGAGGAAACGAAATATAATTTCGGATTCATTCGTCAGGGAGAAATAGTAACGCACGAATATTCATTCACAAATAATGGCGACGCCCCTGTGGTGATCTCTGAATGTGAAGTTGCATGCGAATGCACCAAAGTAGAATTTCCGAAAGAGCCGATCATGCCGAAAGCTAACGGAAAGATCAAAGTCACTTTCGATTCGAAAAGTGCCATGGATCGTCAGGAACGAACTGTAATTGTAAAATCCAATGCAGTGAATTCACCGGTAACGCTCGTGTTCAAATGCGTTGTGCTAAAGCCGAAGAATTAGTTAAACGTTCACCGTTTCTTTGTTCATCGTTATTTTGTTCATCGTTATTTTGTTCACCGTTGTTTAGTTCACCGTTATTCGTTCACCGTTTCTTTGTTCATCGTTATTTTGTTCACCGTTGTTTAGTTCACCGTTATTCGTTCACCGTTATTCGTTCACCGTTATTCGTTAATGGCTAAACGATAAAATATGAAGCCGTAAACACTTGAACAGTAAACGGTGAACCGTGAATGCTTGAACCGTGAACAGTAAACCCTGAACGGTGAACATTAGAACGGTGAACGATAAAACCCCTCGGTTGAACGGAAAACCGGGAACTTTTCCGACCTTTGGCTCTCATCATTTTACCTATGCCGAAGATTTCAATTAAGGCCGGCTCAATGCCTGCATCTCCGATTCGCAAACTTGTTCCTTTCGCCGATAAAGCAAAAAAAGAAGGAAAGAAAATTTATCATCTCAATATTGGGCAACCGGACATTGAAACTCCGGAAGTGATGTTGAATGCTATTAAGAATTCGGACATCAAAGTAATCGAATACACGCATTCTGCAGGTAACGAAAGTTATCGCAGGAAACTGGCAGCTTACTATCAGAAATTCAACATGCCCGTTAACACGGAAGATGTGATGATTACCACGGGCGGATCAGAAGCAATTGAAATTGCAATGATGACGTGCTTTAATGCGGGCGATGAAATCATTATACCTGAACCATTCTATGCTAACTACAATGGATTCTCTTGCGCAGCTGATCTTGTTGTAAAGCCGATTCGATCTTACATCGAAACTGGATTTGCGCTTCCGCCGATCTCGGAATTCGAGAAGCTGATCACTCCGAAAACAAAAGGAATCATGATTTGCAATCCGGGAAATCCAACCGGTTATCTGTATACCCGCGAAGAACTTGAGGCATTGAAAGAGCTTGTTAAGAAATACGATCTCTTCCTGCTTTCAGATGAAGTGTATCGCGAATTCTGCTACGACAACAAACAATATGTTTCCGTAATGCATCTTGATGGAATCGATAACAATATTGTATTGCTTGATTCGATTTCCAAACGATACAGCGCTTGCGGAGCCAGAATCGGTGCGCTCATTTCGAAGAATAAAGAAGTAATGGCAGGTGCAATGAAATTTGCGCAGGCGCGACTTTCTCCTCCAACCTTCGGGCAAGTAGGCGCAGAAGCTGCATTGGAAACACCGCAATCGTATTTCGACGCTGTAACGAAAGAATATACCGCACGTCGCGATTTCGTTATTGAGGCGATCAATAACTTGGACGGAGCTTTCTGTCCGAAACCGAGCGGTGCTTTCTATTGCATTGCACGTTTACCGATTGACAATGCAGATAAATTCTGTCAGTGGTTACTCGAAAGTTTCAATCATAAAAATCAAACGGTGATGCTCGCACCTGCAACCGGATTTTACTCAACAGCCGGAGCAGGGACAAACGAAGTGCGCATCGCGTATGTTTTGAATCTTACAGATCTGCACAACGCGATGGAGTGTCTTGACGAAGCATTGAAAGTTTATCCCGGCAGAACTGTTGCATCGCCTGCTGCAGCAGCAGATATACACTGATGTAATGAGAAAAAGTTTCGCGTTCCTTGTAGCCATCCTGTTGCTTGCAGGTTTAAATCTGCATTCTCAGAATGCTGACATCAGAATTCTTCGCGAAGTACATTTGCCCGTTAATCCCGGATTGGATAAGTCGATGAAAATTGTTTCCGGAAGTGTGTTGCCGGCAATGATCATCACACCTGTTTCCATTCTGATTTACAACAGACAAACTACAGGTTCGTTCACAGAGAAAAAAGAACCGTACATCATCGCTGCTTCAATGGTGGCAAGCTCTGCAATTACAATCGGCTTGAAGTATGGTGTTAACAGAACAAGACCGTTTGTAACTTATCCGGATATTCAGCAACGCGATTCGCATGCCGGACCGTATTCATTTCCATCGGGGCATACATCATCTGCATTCGCTCTTGCAACATCGTTAACTTTCTGTTATCAGAAATGGTATGTTGCCGTTCCTGCGTTTGCGTGGGCTGTGACTGTTGGATATTCACGCATGCGACTTGGTGTGCACTTTCCCACTGATGTACTTGCCGGCGCAATTATCGGAGCAGGATGCGGCGCAGCATCCTATTACATCTCAAAAAGACTGCTGAACTGACGAATAATTGTCAAACAACTGTCTGAACTAATACTTATTCTTAGGTCACGATCTGTGCTGCACAATTAAAAAGCAAGTGGTGTGAATAGATTTTACGGTTGATATTCAGCTGTTTAAAATTAGTCCGCAGACTAGAAGTTATTTGAATTAGTGCTACATTGCACACACAATAAGCAAACCTTAAACCAATACACATGCTAAAAAAACCTCTTCTCGTTCTGGGTGTGGTTGCTGGCTTTACGGTAATTGGTCGGGCGCAATCTGTAACTCCGGATGTCCTTGCATCTTCAGGAGATTATTTCTTTCAGAGTGGCGTTGGATCAGTGTCGTGGACATTGGGTGAACCTATGGGTGAAACCTATATGCAGACCAACAATCACATCACGCAGGGTTTTCAGCAACCTTGGGATTTTGGTACAGGTGTAGCAGCTGCTCCGACTCCGGTCAGTGCGGATGTTTATCCTAACCCAACCAATGATGTTGTGAATCTTCAGTTCGGTGACAATTCAACTGGACTCTATGTGATCGAAGTGTTTAACACACTTGGTCAGCGACTGAGTGCTACACAGTTTGCGGCCAGTCCGTCTGCGCGCACCTCAGTTTCCTTGTCAGATTATGCTGACGGAATTTACTTCGTAACTGTTCGCAAGATCGACGGTAATGAAGCCTCTACGTTTAAGATTACCAAAAACTCTTAACCCTTAATTTCTCACATGAAAAAAATCACTACACTCGTCATTGCTCTCTTCACTGCAGGCATGATGTATGCACAGGCTCCACAGGCTGTGAAATATCAAGGTGTTGCTCGTGATGCTGCAGGTGCAGTTATCGCAGGTCAGCCTATTCAGATCCGTTTGTCAGTTCGTCAAACAACTGCTTCAGGAACTGTTGTTTATCAGGAAGAACATGCAACAACAACCAACATGTATGGTTTGTTCTCTGTAAATCTTGGTTCGGGAACAGTTGTATCAGGAACGTTCAACACTATTAGCTGGGGAACAGATTCATACTTCCTGGAAACAGAAATGGATCCGACAAACACTTCAACATACACTTCAATGGGTACAGCACAAATGTTGTCTGTTCCTTACGCATTGTATGCAGCTACTTCCGGTAACGGTCAAGGTCCGGTAGGTCCAACAGGTCCTTCAGGTGATCCTGGTGTTGCTGGTCCTACAGGCGCTACAGGCGACATCGGCCCAACAGGTCCGCAAGGTCCTTCCGGAGATCCTGGCGTTGCAGGTCCTACAGGCGCTGCTGGTGCTAACGGAGCTACTGGTGCTACAGGTGCAGTAGGTGCTACTGGTCCTGCTGGTGCTAACGGTGCTAACGGTGCTACAGGTGCTACAGGTGCAGCTGGTACGAACGGAACTAACGGAGCTACTGGTGCTACCGGCGCTGCTGGTGCTACAGGTGCAACTGGAGCTACGGGCCCTGGAACGCTTGCAGGTACTACAAACTATGTGGTGAAGTTCACTTCTGCTACCGGCGGTGGTAACTCACAAATGCAGGACAACGGAACTGCAATTGGTGTGAACATTGCTCCACTGACAACATACCGCTTCTACGTTTACAACCAGCAGCTCACAGTTAACGGTGACGGACAGTGTTCTAACTTCGGTTACCGTACACGCGATTCTCAGAATGACGGAACCGGGTATGGTGTTAACGTAACAAACCGTGCTACGGGTGGTTACAACTTCTGGGGTGACGTTTACACATTTGGTGACGCATCGTACAACTACAATGACTACACTCGTTGCGGTGGTTCATTTGGCGCAGACGTTAACGGAGCATATTGGGGATCAATGGGCTACCGCTCTTCAGGATCGTTGAACTATGGCGTTTACGGATCTGCAGCGTATGCTTCAGGTGCTGGTCGTATGGCTAACGGTTTAAAGACCGGTATCGGTGGTGGATTCTACGGTGACCTTATGGGTGGCTGGGTTGCCGGTGATATCATGGGTCTTACTACAATGGGATCTTTGTATGCTGCATTCAACGTGGGTAACACTTTCACAGTTGGTTACCATGCTGACCTTGTTCGCACTGGAGCAACTATGACTCCTGCTTATGCTGCTACTTCAACTTCAGTAAAAGTTTATGACGACGGTTCTGCGCAGCTTGCTAACGGAACAGTACGTGTGAACTTCTCTCCTGAATATGCTGCTCTTCTTAAAGGAAACAAACCGACTGTAACTGTATCTGCAATGGGTCAGTGCAACGGTCTTTACATTGTTTCTGTTGACGAAGCAGGATTCACAGTAGCTGAAATGAACGGCGGTTCTTCTAACGTTGAATTCTCTTGGATCGCAGTTGGTAAGCGTACTGACGCTGCTGCTGCTCCTGAAGTTCTTACTTCACCTACATTCACTGAGAAAATGCAGGGCGTAATGTTCAATGAAGGAAACACGAAACAATCTGGTACTCCGGTATGGTTCAACGGAACTAACATTGAGTTCACTACTCCTCCAGCTATGACTCGTGAAGAGAAAACAGCTCTTCTTGAAGCTCAAAGCGGAACACGCAAATAATACGGCGTTATAGTACTCTTAGGTCCCGTGAATTCATTTTCACGGGACTTATTTTTTAATATTGTTTCGTGAAAGCAACGTTGTTCTTATTATCGCAGTTTCTGCTGATTTCACTTTCAGCTCAGATCTGTCCTTATCCGGAGGAATCGTATTACAAATATGTGATCAGTGCACTGGCCCACGATTCCATGGAAGGTCGATTGCCGGGAACTTCTCAGGAAAAAAAGGCTGCGGTTTTCATTGAGAACGAATTCAAAAAAACCAAGTGCATCCCGGTCAAGAAGAAACAATATGCCTTTCCTTTCGACTACAAAAATCCTGACAGTCTAGTTGTGCATTCAGCCGGAAATGTGGTCGCTAAAATTGAAACGAAATCGGAGTACTGCATTGTTGTTTCTGCACACTACGACCATATAGGTTGGGGCAAGCATCACTCCAATGAACCATTCGCGAAAAAAATTCACAACGGAGCGGATGACAATGCAAGCGGCGTGGCCATGTTGCTGTCACTTGCAGGATGGTACAGTACACACCGTGATTCTCTGCAATATGATATTGTCTTTGTGGCATTCTCAGGTGAGGAAGATGGTCTGTTCGGAGCAAAAGAATTTCTGAAATCCGGAATCATTGATACATCAAGGATTGTCTGCAATATCAATCTCGACATGGTCGGACATCTTGATCTTACACGTCCGATTCTGATGGCGGAGAGTGCAACTTTGTTCAATCAATGGGATTCGATTTTGCCTGCAGGCACAAACAATACTTTCATCGTCGAAAAATCAGGCTCGCTTTTTAAAGATGGCGCGGATCACAACGTATTTCTCAGTGCAGGAATACCGGGAATCCTGTTCTCCACAGGATTAACGCAACACTACCATCGCGCGAGCGATGACGAAACAACAATCAACTATCAGGGAATGATCGCTATTAATCAATTCATAATAGCATCTATCACCAACGTGCAACGAAGGAAACTTGCTTACGAATGGCAGCGTCTATAGCTGGATTGTTTTGCTGCGGATGTAATTCCCGGAAGTAAATTTCACAACGTAAGTTCCTGCTGCAAGATCCGCCGTATTGAACTTCATCTGATTGAATCCGGCATAAGCCGATGATGTTTGCACACGCACCGACTTCCCTGTTGCATCAATCAATTCAATCACCGCATTCCCTGCTACAGGCATGAAATATTGCACATTCAATTCCTGTCCCAAAGATGGCGCCGGGAACGGATTGTACAATTGCGGTGTTTGAACAAATGAAGGAAAACTATCCGGCATCGAAGCAAGCAAAGTTGAGTCAACGATAATATTTTCATCACCTGCCTGATAGTTCAGATAAGCGTAATAAATAACCATCATCTCATCGGCCGTTGCTTCGCCTGCACTTACATTCTGAGGCGGAGCATTCGGATTCCAAGGATTGGCTGAAGTGTTATCGTATGTTGCATACGCGTGAATTGTACTGTACAGCGGAACGTGTACAGGCTGACGGTAATTATAAAATCCCTGCCAGTGAAAATTCCAATCCGGAATATCAATCAATGGAATTGTATCACCTTGTGGATCGATAGCAAAGCTTGAAATCTCCCTACCGATCAAATGCATGTGCGGAGCAATGCTTATCAATGTTGCATCAAGTACTACAAGTTCCTGCGCATGAAAGGTTTTTACACTATCAGCAGGAATGAACAATGGACCATTTGTCATGTTCGACCAATGATTGATCACGGGTGCGAGCGCCACCTGCCGCACTGTTCCCGATGAGAACGTAAATCGCACCTGCGTTGAATCTACCTGCGAAAATGTTCCGCCCGGATAGTGAATCTGCATGATGATATTCGTACCCGCATCCAACTGAATTCCCATGTTGGCAGGTAACTGATACATTCCTTGCCCCGGAACCCATCCTGCTACAAGTTCAGCCGTGTTTGAACCGACACCGCCAAATGAAGTGTAACCAGGACCGGGATCAGCGTTATCGAGATTTATACAGGTATTCGTTGCGTCTTGGTATACAAGAACGTGATGCACAATGTTTCTGTTCCCCGGCAACACTTCTACCTGCGTAATAAATTCATTCTGGGCAAGTCCTGTAGGAACAACGAAACATCGATACAAATCCGTTGCTGTATTCACTGTATAAACCGGCATTTGAGAAGTCAGATCAGGATTCGGAATTTCCGCAGTTCCGGTGTAAACAGGAGGTGTTGGCGCATTCGCAAGATTGCCTAGCTGCATACCGTTATTCACCCAATCGTCAATAGTTTGAATTTCGCTTTGTGATAACGTACGTTCATGCGTAAAGCGCGTATACGAAGTGTCCGGAGGCCATGGCGGCATTGTTCTTCCTGTTACCGCTTGCTGAATGTTACTTGCTTGATTTGCTGCATCCGAATAAGTCAGTAAAGAAAACGGAGCGATGCCATTCGGGTTGTGACACTTTGCGCAATTCGCATACAGAATAGAAGCAACATCTTCAGCCCAGTAAGGTCCCGTTTGAGCGAAAATATTTTGCGCTGTGATAAAAGCGAAAACAAAGATTAGTGATTTTTTCATGATGGCCGGATAACGATCGAAGATAGCTAATACACGTTATCAGACACGACGTAATGCAAAAGGTTTAATGCACTATTCGAAATCCGTATAAAGAAGGTATTTACTTCTGATCAGTTTGAATTTAACAATGCCCGGCTGCCATGATGTACGAATCTGATCTTCGTTCTTCCCATCAATTATCTGCTGACGCAAGGTTGCTGTACCGGCAAGTTTCTCAAAATATGAGTTGAAGAATTTATCTTTCTCCGGGAAATCGCGATAACAGCCGAGCAACCAATACAAGTAGATCCCGCGGTAATCGCGAATGTATAAATCTGCAAATTCATGCAGGTCGTGACCGTAACAAACTTCACCATTGTACAGCGGCGTTTTCGCACCGGGATGCGGTGTTGGAGTGAATTTGTAAGCGGCGTTCTTCAATTTCGGATGACCGATAATTTGAAATGGCGTATCCGTTCCGCGGCCGACACTGATAACAGTTCCTTCGAAAAGACAAAGCGATGGGTACAAATAAACCGCAGCCATGTTCGGCAAATTCGGTGATGTCCGTACCGGCAATTGATATTGATCTTCGTGCGAATAATTGATACATGAAACCCACTTTAAATCGCACTTCACTCCTGCTGTCAACCAACCTTCACCATTAACCATTCGTGCATACTCCGCAATTGTCATTCCGTAAACAATCGGAATTGGATGCAATCCAACCCACGACATATATTGCTTCTCCATTACAGGTCCGTCAACATAATATCCATTCGGATTCGGACGATCAAGAACCAAATACGGAATATTCTGTTCCGCACAAGCTTCCATCACATAAGTCATTGTTGAGATGAACGTATAGAATCGCGTACCCACATCCTGAATATCGTACACCACATAATTCACA
>Ga0172367_10003371_pt1 | contig 20779 bp, 10 predicted proteins | sample Lak10m_FD_114542 | JGI IMG/M metagenome (GOLD analysis project Ga0172367, IMG submission 114542) | Freshwater microbial communities from Kabuno Bay, South-Kivu, Congo - kab_022012_10m | ecosystem: Environmental > Aquatic > Freshwater > Lake | place: Democratic Republic of the Congo: South-Kivu...
GGACGTGGGCTGGATCACCGGCCACAGCTACATCCTCTACGGGCCGCTGGCGAACCGCGCGACGGCCGTGATGTTCGAGGGCGTGCCGAACTTCCCCGACTACGGGCGCTTCTGGCAGGTCGTCGCCAAGCACAAGGTCAACATCTTCTACACCGCGCCCACGGCCCTGCGCGCGCTGATGAAGGAAGGCGACAAATGGCCCAACCAGCACGACCTCAGCTCCCTGCGCCTCCTTGGCACCGTGGGTGAACCCATCAAGGAGCCGGAGTGGAACTGGTATTTCAACACTGTCGGCAAAGCCCGCTGCCCCATCGTGGACACCTGGTGGCAGACCGAGACCGGCGGCATCCTCATCACGCCGCTGCCGGGCGCGACGCCCACCAAGCCCGGCTCCGCCACCCTGCCGCTGCCCGGCGTGCAGCCCGCCATCGTGGACGACCAGGGCAACGAACTCACCGGCAACGACGTGCGCGGCAACCTCTGTCTCAAACCCGGTTGGCCCGGCCAGATGCGCACCGTCTTCGGCGATCACCAGCGCTTTGTGGACACCTACTTCAAGCGCTTCCCCGGCAAGTATTTCACCGGCGACGGCGCGTGGCGCGACCCCGACGGCTACTACTGGATCACCGGCCGCGTGGACGACATCATCATTGTATCCGGCCACAACATCGGCACCGCGGAGGTCGAGGGAGCGATCGGCGCGCACCCGTCGGTGGCCGAGGCGGCGGTGGTCGGCTACCCGCACGACATCAAGGGCTTTGCCATCTACGCCTACGTCACGCTCAAGACCGGCCAGACCGTCAGCGACGCGCTGCACAAGGAAATCAACCAGAAGGTCCGCGAAATCCTCGGCCCGCATGCCGTGCCGGACAAGATCCAGTTCACCGAGGGCCTGCCCAAGACCCGCTCTGGCAAGATCATGCGCCGCATCCTGCGCAAGATCGCCGAGAACGAACTGGAAAACCTCGGGGACACCAGCACTTTGGCCGACCCGGGGGTCGTGGATTCCCTCGTGAACGGACGAGTTTGAACCCCTTCTCCCGCGCCCGCTGAACAGCCATCCGTATGGCCCCGTCCAAGACCGCGATCACATGAAGCCTCGCACCCCCCACTCGGGCCACGCTGGATTTACCCTCATCGAGCTCCTCGTAGTCATCGCCATCATTGCGATCCTGGCGGGTATGCTGCTGCCGGCGTTGTCCAAGGCGAAGGCCAAGGCACATGGCATCAAGTGTCTAAACAGCCACAAGCAGATGGCACTCGGACTGGCTGTGTATGCGGGTGATTTCGATGACCGGTATGTATCTGGTTTCCAAGCGGAGAATCAGGCGCTTGCGACCAATGCCACTGTTTGGTTCAAGCTGCTCCTGCCTTATCTGGGCAACAGCACCAACATCTACAAGTGTCCCGGTCACTTCGACAACGTGGGGATGAATGGCAGCCTGCCCTATCCTGTGGATTACGTTGCCAACAATTACATCATGCAGGCGAGCAACACCGGAAGGCCGGCGCTACGGACTTCCCAGCTCGACACGCCGAGTGTGTATCTCACGCAAACCGAGGACTCTCGCCGGATGAACAACTTCGACTGGTATGTGGGTGATTGGGACTGGATCCGGGTGAACAGCTGGAATCAGGGCAACACAGCCTATTACGGCATTGGGCTCACGCGTCACAACGCCGGCGCTCAGGCGGGGTTGGCCGATGGGCATGCCGAGTATTTTAAAATGCCCTCTCGCGACGGGACGAGCGCCACGTTGCCGGACTTTGGTCCCATTGGGGATTGCAAGGTGGGCACTCCAAACTGGAACCCTCCCAGTCCACCCAAGATTTTCATCCGGATGACGTCGGCCACGCTGTCCGGTTTCTGAGCCCGTCGATTACCTCAATGTTCCGAGGACAGGTTCGGGTGGCCTAAGCTACCAGCCCCTTCACCAGTTCCCCATGCACATCGGTCAGCCGATAGCGGCGGCCTTGGAACTTGTAAGTGAGGCGTTCGTGGTCGATGCCGAGCTGGTGTAGCAGCGTGGTTTGCAGGTCGTGGACGCTCACGCCGTCGGCCGCGATGTTGTAGCCGAACTCGCAGGTCTCGCCGTAGGTCGTGCCGGCCTTCACGCCGCCACCGGCCAGCCACACGCTGAAGCAGCGCGGATGGTGGTCGCGCCCGAAGTTCGCGGAGATTTTTCCCTGGCAATAGTTCGTGCGGCCGAACTCGCCACCCCAGACGACCAGCGTGTCATCAAGCAGGCCGCGCGCTTTCAGGTCGCGCACGAGCGCGGCGGCGGGTTGGTCCGTTTCCTTGCAGAGCCTCGGTAACGCCCCGGGCAGGCCGCCGTGGTGATCCCAGTCCTGGTGATACAACTGGATGAAACGCACGCCGCGCTCGGCTAGCCGCCGCGCGAGCAGGCAGTTCGCGGCGAACGTGCCGGGCGTTTTCACGTCGGGGCCGTAGCTGTCGAGGATGTTCTGTGGTTCGCCTGAGAGGTCCGTTGCGTCCGGGATGCTGAACTGCATGCGGAACGCCATCTCATAGTTGTCGATGCGGCTCTGAATCTCCGCGTCCGGCGTGCCGACGAGTTGGTGCTCGTGCAGCTCGCGCAGGCGGTCGAGCAGCAGACGGCGGATGTCCTCGCTCACGCCGGCGGGGTTGTTCAGGTAAAGCACGGCGTCCTTCGCGGCGCGCAGCAGCACGCCTTGATGTTTCGTCGGCAAAAATCCGCTGCCCCACAGGTGCGCGCCGAGCGGCTGGCCGCCCTTGCCCTTGGTGATGAGCACGACGAACGACGGCAGGTTCGCGTTTTCCTGACCCAGCCCGTAGCTCAACCACGCGCCGAAGCTCGGGCGCCCGGCGATTTGCGTGCCGGTCTGGAGGAAGGTCACGCCGGGGCCGTGGTTGATGGCCTCGGTGAACATCGAGCGCACCACGCACAGGTCATCCGCGATGCCCGCCGTGTGCGGCAGCAGCTCGCTGAACTCCGTGCCGCTGCGCCCGTGCTTGGTGAACTTGAACGGCGAGCCCACGAGCGGAATGGAAGACTGGTTGCCCGACATGCCCGTGAGCCGCTGCCCGCCGCGCACGGAATCAGGCAACTGCTCGCCGTGCCGCTGGTTGAGCAGTGGCTTGTAGTCGTAAAGGTCGAGCTGCGACGGCGCGCCCGACATGAACAGGTAAATGATGCGCTTGGCCTTGGGCGCGATATGTGTTGCCCCGAGGATGCCGCGCTCGGCGGCCGGTGCGGCCGCGGCGCTTGCGGAAAGCATCTCAGCCAAGGCCGCGCCGCCCAGGCCCGCGCCGAAGCGGTTGAGGAGTTGACGGCGGGAGAGCAAGGGCGTCATGGGAAACGGCGTTGAGTCAGCATTCGCAAAGCTCAGCCCTTTAGTAGGCCAGATTCGCATCCGCCGGAAGCACGATTATTTGGCAGTCGCCCGGCAATTTCCCTCCTTGGGCGGTGCGATTGGAGGCGGACAGGTCACCTTGTTCGCGATCAAGTGGCGCGTCTGGCATCGGCCCACCGGGAACAGGCGCGGATTTTGTCGCCGGCCCATTTCTTCTTTGGCTGCGGCGAGGGTCCGCCTCAAATCATGTGGCAGAACATCGCGTCTCGGAGCTTCGGCTCGAACCAAGTGCTCTTCGGCGGCATGATGCCGCCGGCGTCGGCGATTTCCATCAGGTCCACGATGCTCGTGGGGAACATCGAGAACGCACAGGCATATTCGCCGCTGTTCACGAGCTTCTCCAGCTCCGCCGTGCCGCGGATGCCGCCGACGAAGTTGATGCGCTTGCTCGTGCGCGGGTCAGTGATGCCGAAAATCGGGTCCAGCACGAACTTCTGGAGCAGCGTCACGTCCAGCTTTTCAATGGGGTCGCTCGTGGCGGCGAACTGCGGCCGGAAGTGTAGCGTGCGCCACTGGCCGCCGAGGAAGAGGGCAAGCTCGTGCTTGCGCGTGGGTTTGGGCGCGCCGCCCGGGCTGAGGATGAAAATGGCGTCGAGCTTCGCCAGCAACTGCTCCGGCGTGAGGCCGTTCATGTCTTTCAGCACGCGGTTGTAGGGCAGGATCTGCATCTGGTTGTGCGGGAAGGTGACGGTGAGGAAGCCGCCGCTGTGGCCCGCGCCCTGGCGTGCCTGGAAGACGCGTCCCGCCGCCGCGCTGCGGTGGTGGCCGTCCGCGATGTAGAGGAACGGAATCTGGGCGAACTGGCCGGCAACGAAGGCAATCTCCGCCGCGTCGCGCACGCTCCATGAGGTGTGCCGCACGCCGTCCTTGCCGGTGAAATCCACGTCCGGCGTGCCGGCGGTTTTCTTCGCAACGAACTCATCCATTGCCGCGACGGCCTTGTAAGTCAGGAAGACCGGCCCGGTCTGGGAGTTGAGCGTCTCGATGTGCCGCACGCGGTCGTCTTCCTTGTCCGGGCGGGTGAACTCGTGCTTCTTGATGATGCCATCGAGGTATTCCTGGCAGCTCGCGGCGGCGACGAGGCCCGTCTGCGCGTGGCCGCCCATGATCTGGCGGTAGAGGTAAAAGCACGGCTGGCTGTCCTGAAACAGCGCGCCGTCGGCGATGAGCCTGGCGAAGTTTTCTTTGCCCTTCGCGTAAACGGCGGGTGAGTAGAGATCGGTGCCCGGCGGCAGGTCAATTTCCGGCTTCGAGACGTGGAGAAACGAGAGCGGATTGCCTGCTGCCATCGCCCGCGCCTCCTCGGAGGACATGACGTCGTAAGGCAGCTCGCAGATGCGGGCGGCGAGTTCGGGTTTCGGACGGAGCGCGGCAAAGGGTTTCAAAGTCGCCATAAGGGGCGCGAAGATAGGAACCGGACACTGTCATGGCACGCGAAAAGTGCGGCGGTGGCGACAGTCTGCCGCATGGCTTGCCCGGGCACTCCCGCCCTGCAACAGTGCCTGCGCCCCATGAAAAATCCGGTCCGTTCCGATTCCTTCAGCCGCCGCCATTTTGTCGCCACGACCTCCGCGCTGGCCGCGTCCGTCGCGCTATCCCGTGCGGCGGAAGCCCCGGTCCGGGCGACGGCACCCCCGCTCCTCACGCCCGCAGACAAGTTCCGCGACGTTTCACGCGGCACGCCCCGGCCGCATTCGCTCAAGGGCGACGCGCTCATCGCCGCCCGCCTTACGCCCGAGACGTGGCGGCTGGAAATCACCGCCGACGCCTCGCCCAACGCGGCCATCAAGGAAACCGCCAGCCTCGGCAGGCCGCTGACGCTTGCCGACGGCAACGCGCTGGATTACGCCGCACTCCTCGACCTCGGCAAGAAGCACGGCGTGAAGTTCCTCAAGGCCATGCAATGTCTCAACATTCCCGCGCCGCTGGGGCAGGGGCTTTGGGAAGGTGTGCCGCTGAGCGAAGTGCTGCGCCTCTGTGGCCCGCTCCGCAACGTGCGCCGCGTCTACTACTGGGGCTTTCACAACCATGACCCCAAGCAGCTCTTCCAGTCGTCCCTGAGCTACTCGCAGGCGATGGAGACCCCGCCGGGCGAGCTGCCCGCGTTTCTCGCCTACCGCCTCAACGGCGAGCCCATCTCGCTCCTGCGCGGCGGCCCCGTGCGCATGGTCATCCCGTGGGCGCACGGCTTCAAATCCATCAAGTGGGTGCAGCGCATCGTCGTCACCAATGACTACCGCGCCAACGACACTTACGCGGAGCAGAACAATGACCCCGAGGCCCCGCTCAAGACCGCTGCGTATCTGGATGCTCTTCCGGCCAAGATTCCCGTTGGCCAGCCGGTGTCCGTGACCGGCCAAGTCATCGCCGGCTGGTCCGGGCTGAAACGCGTGGAGTATTCCGTAAGCCCGGCTGACGCGAAGGCTGACGCAGCCGAGCAGTGGGTCACGGCGCACTTGGAGCCGCCGCCCGCCGACTGGAGTGCCGTGCTGCCCGCCGGGGTTTCGTCGCGTGAGGTCCTCGGCTTCAACCCGCAGACCGGCCAGCCCGCGACCTGGCCGCTGCGCTACAGCATGGTTTCTTGGTCCGCCACGCTCGCCGGCCTCGCGAAGGGCAAATACTCCGTGCGCGCCCGCGCCGTGGACTTGAACGGCTTCGCCCAGCCCGAACCACGCCCCATTCAGAAGTCCGGGCGAAACTCGCTCGACGTGCGCGAGTTCGAGGTGGGATGAGCAGCAAAGCGGTGCGCCGCCGAATCGAGGGGCAGTGCCCTCTTCCGCTGCGACTCAGACACTGCGGTTGCCAACCACCGGCCCGGCTGTATTGAATCCTTCCCGCACATGAAACCGTCCTGTCTCGCCTCCACCGTCGCCGCGCTTGCTGGCCTTTGCTCCCTCGCCCACGCCGCCGACTCCGTGCCCAAGCCCGCCTTCGTCCCGCCCAGTCTCTTCAAGCTCGCGGACAAGGATCTCGAAATCTCCGTCTGGGCCAGCGCGCCCATGTTGAAGAACCCCACCAACATGGACACCGACCAATACGGCCGCATCTGGGTGGCCGAGGGCGTGAACTACCGCTCCCAGTCCAAGCGCCAGCCGGAGGGCGACCGCATCGTCGTGCTGCAGGACACCGACGGCGACGGCAAGGCCGACAAGTCGTGGACCTTCGTGCAGGAGCCGTTCCTGCTCGCGCCGATGGGCATCGCGGTCATTGATAACAAGGTCATCGTTTCGATGACGCCGGACCTCATCGTTTACACGGATGTGAACCGTGACGCGAAGTTCGACCCCACCGTGGACAAGCGCGAGGTCATCCTCACCGGGTTCAACGGCCGCATCCACGACCACTCGCTGCACAGCGTCACCGTCGGGCCGGACGGGCAGTGGTATTGGAACTCCGGCAACTGCGGCGCGATGTTCACTGACAAGTCCGGCAAGACCTTCCGCATCGGCAGCGCCTACGACCCCTACTACGGCCGGGCCAACCCCGGCGACATGGGCTGGAACCCGCGCGAAATCGCCGGCTCGAAGTCCGACGACGGCCACGTGTGGATCGGCGGCTTCGCGGCGCGCATGAACCCCGACGGCTCCGGCGTGCGCATCATCGGCCACAACTTCCGCAACAGCTACGAGCAGACCGTCACTTCGTTTGGCGACGTGTTCCAAAACGACAACGACGATCCGCCTGCGTGCCGTGTCTCATTCCTGCTCGAGGGTGGCAACGCCGGCTTCTGCTCCGCCGATGGCAAGCGCACCTGGCAAGCCGACCGCCGGCCCGGCCAGAGCGTCCCCACCGCCGAGTGGCGGCAGGAAGACCCCGGCACGATGCCGCCGGGCGATGTCTATGGCGGCGGCTCGCCCACGGGCATCGCGTTCGTCGAGGACAGCGCGCTCGGGAAGAAATATCGCGGCCTGCTCCTGAGCTGCGAGCCGGGCCGCAACACCGTCTTCGGCTACTTCCCGAAGCCGGACGGCGCGGGCTTCAAGCTCGAGCGCTTCGACTTCCTCACTAGCAACCCCGAGGGCAAGTTCGTCGGCAGCGACTTCATCGGCGGCTCGACCACCGTCACGCGCGAGCTGCACACGCTGTTCCGCCCGAGCGACGTGATGGTCGGCGCGGACGGCGCGATTTACGTGGCGGACTGGTTCGACCCGCGCGTCGGCGGCCACGCCACGATGGACGACACGCTCGGCGGCACCATCTACCGCATCGCGCCGAAAGGCTTCAAACCCAAGGTGCCCAAGACCGACCTCACCACGCTCGACGGCGCGGTCGCCGCGCTGAAAAGCCCGGCGGTGAACGTGCGCGGGGCGGCGCAGGCTGCCGTGACGGCTCAAACCCTGAAAAACAGCTTCCCCGGAGCCTTCATTAACCCCGTGGCCAAACTGCTCAAAGACGAGAATCCGTTCGTTCAGGCTCGCGCTGCTTGGCTGCTCGCGCGACTCGGACCGAGCGGTGTGAAGGAAGTTGAAGCGTTGCAAAAGAGCAAAGACGACCAGCTCCGCCTTGTCGCCTTCCGCGCGCTGCGTCGCAACGCCGAAGGTAGCAGCCGACGTGAGGAGGCTCTGACTTCGCTCGCCCTCACCGCCGCAGCGGACAAGTCCGCCGCCATCCGCCGCGAAGCCGCCTTGTCTTTGCGGGATGTCCCGTTCGCGCAAAGCAAGAATGCGCTGCTCGCGCTGGCGCACAGTTTCGATGGCCAAGACCGCACCATGCTCGAAGCCATCGGCACCGGCGCGAAGGGCAAGGAAGCAGAGCTCTACACGGCCTTGGCGGCAAGCAGCGGCGCGGCGCTCCAGTGGACGTCGCAATTCGCCTGGCTCACGTGGCGCTTGCACCCGCCGCAGGCCATCGCCGACTTCAAGACCCGCGCGCTCGCTGCGTCGCTGTCCGACGCCGAGCGCAAGCGCGCGTTGACCGCCATCGCCTTCAACGACGCGAAGCCCGCCGCCGACGCGATGCTCGACATCGCCGCGAAGACCGACAAGGCCGTGCGGGCCGAGGCGCTCTGGTGGTTGCTGCACAAGAGGGACAGCGCGTGGAAGGACCACGGCCTCGCCGCCGCCTTGAAGGAGCGCGGTATCTACGACCCGGACAAAATCGAGCTGACCTCCATCGTCGTCCCCGAGCCGCCAAAGGTTTCCCAGCCGCTCACCGCCGTCGCCGTCGCCAAGCTCAAGGGCGACGCCAAACGCGGCGCGCAGATTGCCACCGCCTGCCACGCGTGCCACCGCATCGGCAACGACGGCGCGGAATACGCCCCGAACCTCACCGGCTGGGCCAGCCGCCAGCCGCTCGACGTGGTGGTGCGCTCCATCGCCGAGCCGAGCGCCGACATCGCGCACGGCTTCGGCGGCCACGAGTTGACCCTGAAAGACGGCACCGTCATCCACGGCCTCATCCTCGCCGACGCCGACCCGGTCATCATCATGTCCACCGGCGCGATCACGCAGACCGTTCCGAAAGACCGCATCCGCTCGAAAAAGCCGCTGGGCCGCTCGCTGATGTTGAGCGCCGAGCAAATGGGCATGGGTCCACAGGAGCTGGCCGACGTGATTGCCTTCCTGCGGACGAAGTAACGCGGGGCGTTGGCTGAAGCGCGCTGAGCGTCCCATATCAGGAAAACTCCCGAGCCTAAGCCGGGACTTTCGGCTCGCGGAAAGGCCTGTTTTCCGGTTCGCTGTGCGGTGGTGTCCATCCTGCGACAACTGCTGTGCTTCGGGCTGCTGCTGGCTGGTGCGTGTCACGCTCGGGCAGTGGAGCAGGTCGAGTTTCGTTTCCGCGAGCCGCAGCCCGTCGCGTATCGCGTGGCGATTCCCGCCGGCACACGAGTCGCCGCCATGTTGCAGCATGAGCTGCCCGCCCGCCGCGCCGATGACCCGGCACAAACGGTGGACCTCACCAGCCGCATTTCCTTGCGCCTGGCCGTCGGTGTGGACGTAAACGAGTTGGTGGCGGGCACCAAGCTCGTCGTGGACCGTGTTTTCGCGCCGCAGTGGTTTGTGCTCCAGGCCTCGGATGCGTGGACCGCAGCGCGCGAGGCCGAGCGGCTCGGGGCGTTGCCGGGCGTGCTTGCCGCGCACCCGGTGCGCCGCTTTCCTCTGCGCAGCTCCGGTCCATACGCGGCGCGTTTCAACGACCGGCTCATCCCCAACCAGTGGAACTTGGAGAACCGCAATGCCAACGGCATGCCGCAGGGCGTGGATCTGAACGTGCGTTCGGCTTGGCCGTTTTCGCAGGGCGCGGGCGTGCTGATTGCCGTTGCCGACAACGGAGTGGAGATCAGCCACCCCGAGTTTGCCGCGGCCGCCGCCGGGCAGCCGCATTACAACTTTGACGCGGGCAATACCAATGGGGCGCAACTGCTATCTTCCGACATCCACGGCACTGCCGTCGCCGGCTACGCGGTGGCGCAGGGCAACAACGGCGTCGGCATCAGCGGCGTAGCCCCCTCTGCAAATTTGGCTGCCTGGAAGATGCTCGGGGCCACCGAGGAGCAGATCGGCGTGATGTTCCAATACATGAGCAACGTGGTGAGCGTGCAGAACCATAGCTGGCTCAACAGCGGCTCCGGCCTGATCCCCAACAGTGCAATGGCGGAAACCGGCCTGTCCAACGCCGTGACTTTCGGGCGCGGTGGGCGGGGCGTCTTGATGACCCGTGCCGCCGGCAATGAGAGGGAAAGTGCCGCCAATGCCAACGACCAGGCCTACACCGGCGACCCGCGGGTCATCACCGTGGCCGGCGTGCGCATCACGGGCCGCGTGGCCAGCTACAGCACGCCGGGCGCGTCCGTGCTCGTGGCCGCGCCAGTCGGGGATAATGGCCAAGATGCGCCGCCCACCACTGACCGCGTCGGCTCGTCTTTCGGCTACAACGCGGGGGTCTTCTACCTCGATGATTCGGCGGACTACGCGTTCAATTCGATCAGCCCGCACGGCACCTCTTTCGCCGCGCCGCAGATCGCCGGCCTCTGCGCGCTCATGCTTGGAGTGAACTCGAATCTCACCATCCGCGACGCACAGCAAATTCTCGCCCTCGCTTCGCGCCACTATGACTTCGTCGACCGCGACCTCGCCACCAATGGCGCAGGCTTGCTGGTCAGCCACAACCTGGGTTACGGCGTGCCGGACGCGGGGCTGGCCGTCCGGCTCGCGCAGGTCTGGTCCAACCGCCCGCCTGTCACCACCCTCACGCTGGTCTCGAACGCGACGCAGGTGATTCCCGATGCCGGTTTCCTCGTGCGTGCGACCGGCGCGAATGTGCCCGTCGGGCTGAGCACCATCTTGGGCCTGATGCCCGAGGAGGGCCTTCACCCGGAGGCGGCTCCTGGTGAAAATCTCCGGCCAGATTCGCCCACGGCCAGCCTGCCGCTGGTATTTGTCGGCCAGGCAAGCAGCACGTTGACCACGAACCTGGCTGGCAAGGGCGCGCTGATCCAGCGCGGCACCTCGACCTTCTTCGTGAAAATCCAGCGCGCACAGGACGCAGGCGCGGCGTTCGCCATCGTCTACGACAACGCCCCGAGCACCAATCTGGTGAGCATGCTGCTGACCAACGGCTTGCTGGCCATCCCCTCCATCTTCATCAACCAGGCGAACGGCGAGGCGCTCGCGGCCGTGGCGCAGACCAACGCGGACCTGCGCGTGCGGCTGGAATTGGATGCCGTGCGCCAACCGTTCACCGTCACCAATCAGATGAACTGCGAGCATGTCGGCGTGCGATTGCAGACCACGCACAACTTCCGCGGCGACCTGCGGATCACGGTCATTTCGCCCGCCGGCACCCGCAGCATTCTCCAGCGCTTCAATCCGTTCAACGGCAGCGGATCGCTGTCGGACTGGACGTATTGGAGCACCCACCACTTCTTCGAGCGGAGCGCGGGTGCCTGGACGGTGCAGGTGAGCGACGAGGAGGCCGGAGGCACTGGCAGCGTCACATCGGTCAGCCTCATCCTCACGGGCGTGCCGATGCTCGACACCGACTCCGATGGGCTGGACGACAACTGGGAAACGGCCCGGCTGGGCTCGCTTGCATTCGGTCCGCTGGACGATCCGGATCGCGACGGCCTCAACAACGCCCGCGAGCAGGCCATCGGCTCGCATCCCAACGACCTGAATTCACCCTTCCCCCTCGTGTTGGATGCTTCGGTCTGGAGCCCCTCCTTGGGTCTCCTGCGCTTAAGCTGGCCGGCTGCCGTTGGCCGCACCTACGAACTGCTTCAGGGCACCAATGCCGCCGCCACCTTCACGACACTCACCAACGTGGCCGGCCGGTCGCCCGAGGCCGAGGTGTTCTTGCCCTTTGGGAACCCCTCCAGGTTCTTCCAGCTTCGCGCTCCATGAGCTAGCGGGACAAATGCGAACGGCGGACGACTGTAGTCGTCCGCCGTCTCACAGAGCCTTCGGGCAGGTATTACTTCGCCTTCCAGTTACGAACGAAATCCACGCACTGCTTCACGTCGGGCACGGAGTTGTCCCAGTTGTATTCGTATTCGATGGAGATGTTGCCGTCGAATCTCTGCCGCTTCAGCTCGGCGAGGATCGCGCCCATGTCCGTGATGCCGGTGCCAAAGATGGTGTCGTGCTGCCCGGGTCCGAGCGCGGCTCGTTCCTTCATGTGCACGCTCATGATGCGGCCTTCGAGAATCTTCACGCAGTCCAGGGCTTTCAGGCCGGAGGTTTGCCAGTGGCCGAGGTCCGCGCACGCGCCAATGCGTTTGTCCCGCTTGGCCACCTGGTCGCGAATGAAGGCGGGGTCCCAAACCTTGTAGTTCGGGTCAATGACCTGATTGCCCTGCGCATCGCGCTCCTTCTTGAAGCGCTTGGCGTGCTGGTGAATGCCCACACGGATGTCGTATTCCTTCACGAGCTTCTCGATGAGGTCGAGGTTGTCCACGGACTCGGTGGTGATGCCGTAGAGGCCCATCGTCTTGGCGAACTCAAAGATCTTCCGCGCGCCCGCCTCATCCTTCGGGACGGTCACGACACCGTAATTGACCGCGCGGACCTTGTGCTGCGCGAGTTTGGCCTTCACCTGCGCAATGACTTCCGGCGAGGCGTCGTGGTTCCAAGGGTTTTTCTTGGCGAGCTTGTCCTCCTTGGTCAGGAACTGACCGGGGTAGAACTCAATGACCTTGGCGCCGGCCTCGGCGGTCTTCTCGATGGCCTCGAAGACCGAGAAGCGGTTGAAGGTGTAGGCCTGGCAGCCGATGGCGAAGCCGTTGATTTTGGCGTCGTCGGGAATCGGTGCGGCGGTGGCGCGCAGCGTGGCCAGCACGGCGGCGGTGGCAAGGGTGAGGAGGAAGCGTTGGCGTTTCATGATGTGTGTTCAGACCGGCTTGGCCGGCGGCGGATTCGCGGGGATTACGGCGGGCACAGTGCGCCGGGTCAAGCCAGCAACTGCGGCACCACGCGCGCGCCCTCGAAGCCGGTCAGGCGGAAGTCCAGACCTTGCGAACGATACGTCAGCCGCTCGTGGTCAAAGCCGAATTGCTTGAGAATCGTCGCGTGCAGGTCGTGGACGCTCACGGGGTCGCGCACGATGCCCCAGCCGATTTCGTCCGTCTCGCCGATGACCTGACCGCCCTTGATGCCGCCGCCCGCGAGCCACATGGAGAAGGCAAACGGATGATGGTCGCGGCCGGTGACGTTGCCGGAGCCGCCGCGATTTTCACCGAGCGGGGTGCGTCCGAACTCGCTCGCCCAGATGACCATCGTGTCGTCGAGCATCCCGCGTTGCTTCAAGTCGCGCACCAGCGCGGCGATGGGTTGGTCGGCCATGCCGGCGCAGAAGGGGAGTTCCTGATTGATGTTGCTGTGGTGGTCCCACGACGCGTGCAGCAGCGTGACGAAGCGCACGCCGCGCTCGACCATGCGCCGCGCGAGCAGGCAGTTGCGCGAGAAGGTTGAGTAAGTCTCCGGCCCACCGCCGCGCCCGCCGGGATTCTCGCGGGACTTCCGCCCGACGCCGTAGAGGTCCAGCGTCGCCTGCGATTCCTTGCTCAAGTCCATCAGCTCCGGCGTCGCCGCCTGCATCCGACCGGCGAGCTCATACGCGCCGATGCGCGAGGCGATTTCCGGGTCGGCGACATGCTTGTGGCGGAGGCGGTTCAGGTCGCCGATGGCGTCGAGGCCGAGGTGCTGCATCTCGTCGGTGAAGCCCGGCGGGTTGCCGAGGTTCAACACCGGGTCGCCTTGGTTGCGGAACAGCACGCCCGCGTAAGTGCTGGGGAGAAACCCGCTCGTCCACGCGCTCGCACCCGCGCTGGAGCCACGGCCGGCGTGCAGGACGACGTAAGCCGGCAAATCGCGCGACTCATTGCCGAGCCCATAAGTGAGCCACGCGCCGAGCGTCGGCCGACCGAAGAGCGGCGAGCCGCAGTTCATCATGAGCTGGCCGGGATGGTGGTTGAACTGCGTCGTGTTCATCGAGCGCACGAGGCAGATGTCGTCCGCGACAGAGCCGATGTGTGGGAGCAAGTCGCTGAGTTCTGTGCCGCACTGGCCGTGCTTGGTGAATTGGCGCGGGCTGCCCATGAGCCGCACGCCCTCCTTCTTGATGAACGCGAAACGCACCTTCTCCAGCATCTCGTCCGGCAGCTTCTGACCGGTCATCGCATTGAGCTTCGGCTTCGGGTCAAAGAGGTCAATGTGGCTCGGCGCGCCCTCGAAGTAGATGAGGATGCAGTTCTTCGCACGCGGCGTGAAATGCGACGCGCGGGCGGCCAGCGGGTCGGCGCTGGGTGCGGCGTAGCCCTTCTCCGCCAGCAGCGACGCAAGCGCGAGCGTGCCCATGCCGGTGCTGGCGAGGAAGTCGCGGCGCGTGAGGTTGACGAGGTCGGACGGCGAGAGATCGGGACGGGAATTCATGGAAGTGAAAGTAATGAACGGGATCGAAGGTTATCCGCGTTCGCAACAGTAAATCATTGAACTGCGGGTGAGCACTGGTGGCGACGGTAAATCTTCTGAACAGTCCGCTCAACGAGATGGCCCAGCGCAAGGATAGCCGCGAGCCAAATCACAATATCCGCAACTAAGCCAAACCAACGATAGCCGGAAGTCGGGCTGTTGTTGATGCTTACGTCTGTCCACCAATGCCAAGCGAATGGAAACCCTTGGCTCCCCGCCAAACCTCCGCCTCTAACCCACAAGATGGCTAGCGTGGCGGCCGCAGCTGTGAGGATCATCACAAATGCCGAAACAAAGCTGAACCTTGTTGTCACAATCAAATTCATCGCTGAAGGCGTGGGCTGGACTTTCAAACTGTCTAATCCCGCGTGAAGAATTCATCAAGGTTCAGCATCACCCGGCCCAGTGCGACGAGCGTGGCCTTCTCGGCGGTTTCGGGCGCGGGCTTGGCGGCACCGGCGATTTTGGCCGCGCCGTCGGCGTTTGCCTGCGCGAGCTTGAGCTGGGCTTCGTAGAGTTTTAGCAGGCGGGCCAACTCCTCCGCACTCGGTGGGCGGGCTAGCGCGCGCTCGAAGCCGTGGCGGATGCGCTCGGCGGCGTCAGCGGTGGGCACTTCGGCCATGCGCGCGCCCAGCTGTTGCGCGCACTCGAAGAAGACCGGGTCGTTCAGCAACGTGAGCGCCTGAAGCGGCGTGTTGCTGCGCTCGCGACGGGCGCAGGTGGCATTCGAGTCGGGCGCGTCGAAGGTCATCAGCATCGGATACGGCACCGTGCGCTGGAAGAAGATGTAGAGGCCGCGACGGTTCTTCTCGTCGCCTTTGCTCTCGGTCCACTTCACCGAGTTCGCGTAGCCGAGCGCGGCGATGTCGGCGGGCAGTGGCGGGCGGATGCTCGGGCCGCCAATCTTCGCGTTGAGCAGGCCGCTGGCGGCAAGATAAGCGTCGCGCACGGTCTCGGCTTCGAGGCGCAGGCGGTTCTGGCGGGCGAGGAGAAGGTTGTTCGGGTCGCGCTCCTGAAGTTCGGGACGATTCACGGAGGACTGCTTGTAAGTCGCGCTGGTGACGATGGTCTTGATAAGCGCCTTGCGGCTCCAACCAAGGCGCGGGAACTCCGACGCGAGCCAGTCAAGCAGCTCCGGGTGGGAAGGCTTTTCGCCCTGCTTCCCGAAGTCCTCGACCGTCGCAACGAGGCCGCGGCCGAAGAGGTTTTTCCAGACGTGGTTCACCGAGACGCGCGCGGTGAGCGGATTTTCCGGAGCGAACAGCCACTGCGCGAAGTCGAGGCGGTCGGGCTGCGTGGCGCGGGGCTTGAGCGGATGCAGCACGGCGGGCACGGCGGCGCGGACCTCGACGCCTTTGTCGAGGAAGTTGCCGCGCACGTGGGTGAAGGTCTTCCGCACGCCGGGTTCCTCGGCGAGCACGGCGGCGGTGGTGGCGGCGGGCTCCTTCTTCGTGTGCTCCATCCAGACGTTCCGACGGCGTTTCAACTCCACATCCACTTCCGCCCGGTAATACGCGGTGAGCGCTTCGCGTTGGGCCTCGGTGCGCTGATTAGGCGCGGTGCGCAGAGCCACGGCCACGGCCTCCGACATGAGCGTCGGCTCGAAGGGGCCGGTGGCGGCAGTGGCAGAAAGGCGGAACGCGCCCAAGGTGAAACCCGCCTTGTATTGCTGGTCGAGCGTGACCTTGAGCCGCGAACCTGCCGGCAAGGCCAGCGGCTCGCGGGCGGCAAAAACGGCGGCGTGCGAAGTGTGCTGCTGCGGCGCAATGGCCCAGCCGGTGTCCTCCCGGCCAAGCAACGCGTTGGCCACCGGGAACTTGGCCTGCGAAAAATCCGCTTTCGCCTCATGCAGCGGGATTTCCTGCCAGCGGTCCGCGCCCGGCAGCCGCGCGGCGACGGAAATCTTCGTCAACACGAAGTTGGTGTCCTTCGCCCTTCCCGGCAAGTATTGCGTCCCAAACCGCAGCACCTCCAGGCGGAGTCCGGTGAACTGCTGGAGGTCAACCGGGCCTTCGAGGACGTAGGTCTCCTTGTCCGGCTCGGTGCCACTGGCGGTGATTCTTCCATCCTTGGCCGCATTCAAGGTCGTCCCGTGGGCTGCGGTCAGTTGCTCCGGCACCAATGTCCGCCACAAGGTCACTCGCTGCGCGGCGGCTTGCATCCACTCGTCACGGTGCGTGAAGAAGCCGGCTTCCTCGTAGGAGTCCAGCTCACGCTTCAGCCGGACTTTTTCGTCCTGCCACTTCTTGAGAACGTTTTGCTCGTCCGGCGTGGGCGCGGAGATGGATTTCTCGTTCGCGTTATTGAAGAAGGCGAAGAGCTGGTAAAACTCGCGCTGCGTGAAGGGGTCGTATTTGTGCGAATGGCATTCCGCGCAGCCCAACGTCGAGCCGAGCCAAACGGTCGCGGTGGTCGTCACGCGGTCCACGACGGCCTTGCAGCGGAACTCCTCCTGGTCGGTGCCGCCCTCGGTGTTCGTGAGCGTCTGGCGATGGAAGCCCGTGGCAACTTTTTGGGAATGCGTCGCGTTCGGCAGGAGGTCGCCGGCGAGTTGCTGGATGCTGAATTGGTCGAACGGCAAATCGCTGTTGATGGCGGCGATGACCCAGTCGCGGAACGTGTAGGCGAACGGCCGGGGCTTGTCCTTCTCGTAGCCGTCGCTGTCCGCGTAACGCGCGAGGTCGAGCCAATGACGCGCCCAGCGTTCACCGAAGTGCGGTGACGCGAGCAATCGGTCCACGAGCTTCTCGTAGGCGTCGGGCGACTTGTCGTTCACGAACGCGCGGACTTCCTCCGGCTTGGGCGGGAGGCCGAGCAAATCGAGCGAGAGGCGGCGGATGAGTGTGGGGCGGGAGGCTTCGGGGGAGGGCTGAAGTTTCTCGTGGGCGAGGCGGGAGTGGACGAACGCGTCGATGGGATTGCCGATTGCCGATTGCCGATTGCCGATTTGCGGAACCGCCGGGCGTTTCACCGGCTGATAGGCCCAGTGGTCCGACTTCTTCACCGCCACCTTCCCGTCGTCCGGCCAGACCGCGCCGGCATCAATCCACGCGCGGACCTTGCCAATCTCAGCAGCCGTTAGCGGCTTCTCCTTGGGCGGCATGATGCCCTGCTCGCCAATGCCCGCGAGCGCGTGGACCAGCTTGCTGTCGGCGCTCTTGCCGGGGATGAAGACCTTGCCGTTGTCGCCGCCTTCGAGGGCCGCGACCTTGATGTCGAGGCGCAGGCCGCCCTTTTGCTTCTCCGCGCCGTGGCAGGAGTAGCACTTCGCGGCGAAGAGCGGCTGGATGTCGCGCGCGAAATCCACCGGACCGGTGGCGACGGGCGGAAGTTTGCTCAGGTCAAGCGGGGCTCGCTTAGCTTCAGCCGCCGTGAGCGTGAGCGACGCGCCGGTCAAAAGGACGAGAAATTTTGCGGTCGAGGCCATGCGGATTTTAGTGCGGGTTTGGACGCGCCAGAAGGGCGTTTGTTTCAGCCCACCAGCGGGGCCGGCACATTGATGAACTGGCTGGTTGGAGTGGCTGCCAATAAAGACAAACGCCGCCCGAGGTTCGGGCGGCGTTGAGTGAGGCGGACTCATCGGGGTCAGCTGGCCGCGACCGCGCCCTCGGACGCGGCAGCGGCGTTTTGCGAGAAGGTGAGCTTGCCGTCAGCAACGGATACCTGAACCGGTTCGCCAGGGTTCAGGCTGCCGCGCAGAAGCTCTTCGGCGAGCGGGTCTTCGAGGTTCTTCTCCACGCTGCGGCGCATCGGCCGCGCGCCGTATTGTGGATCGAAGCCCTTCTCCACGAGGAAGTCTTTCGCCTTCTCGTCGAGCACGAGGGTGATGCTCTTGTGCTTGAGGCGCTCCATGACCTTGTTGACTTCGAGGTCGAGGATGGTGACGAGGTCGGGCTTGGTGAGCTGGCGGAAGACGATGACGTCGTCGAGGCGGTTGAGGAACTCGGGGCGGAAGGCCTTCTTGGCCTCGTCGAGCGTCTTCTCGCGCATCTTGTCGTAGCTCGTCTCGTCCTTGGCCGCGCCGAAGCCGATGACGTTGTTCTTCTTCAGCGCCTCGGAGCCGACGTTCGACGTGAGCAGGATGATGGTGTTGCGGAAGTCCACCACGCGGCCGGTGTTGTCGGTGAGTTTGCCCTCTTCCAGAATCTGAAGGAGCATGTTCATCGCATCGGGATGCGCCTTCTCAATCTCGTCGAAGAGGACCACGCAATACGGCTTGCGCCGCACCGCCTCGGTGAGCTGCCCGCCCTCTTCGTAACCGATGTAGCCGGGCGGCGCGCCAATGAGCCGCGAGACGGCGTGCTTCTCCATGTATTCGCTCATGTCGAGCTGGACGAGCGATTTGGCGTCGCCAAACATCTGCTCCGCCAAGGTCTTGGCCAGGAGCGTCTTGCCCACGCCGGTCGGACCCAGAAGCGCAAATGTGCCGATGGGGCGCTTCGGATCCTTCAAGTCCGCGCGGGAGCGGCGCAGCGCCTTGGCCATCGCGAGCACGGCGTCGGTCTGGCCGATGACCACCTTGGCGAGGACGTTCTCGACTTCGAGCAGGCGTGCGGTCTCGTCCTTCTCCATCCGCTTGAGCGGGATGCCGGTCCACTTGGACACGACATGGAGGATTTCGTCCTCGTCCACTTTGACGCGCTTTTCCTCCTTGGACTCGCGCCAAGTCTTGAGCGTGGCCTCGAGCTTTTCCTTCGCCTGCTTTTCCTGATCCCGGAAGGAGGCGGCACCTTCGAAGTCCTGATCCTTGATGGCGCGCTCCTTGCGGTTCTTGAGCTCCTCGATGGCGGCCTCGAGATCCTTCAAATCCGGCGGGCGGGTCATGGCCCCGATGCGGGCACGGGAACCGGCCTCATCCATCACGTCAATGGCCTTGTCCGGCAGGAAGCGGCCGGTGATGTAACGGTCGGAGAGCTTCACGGAAGCCTCGACAGCGGCGTCAGTGATCTCAGCGCGGTGATGCTCCTCATACTTGGAGCGCAGCCCCTTGAGAATCGTGATGGCGTCCTCGATGGAAGGCGGCTCGACCTTCACGGATTGGAAGCGGCGTTCCAAAGCCGCGTCCTTCTCAATGTATTTGCGATACTCGTTGAGCGTCGTCGCGCCGATGCACTGCATCTCGCCGCGGGAGAGGGCGGGCTTGATGATGTTGCTGGCGTCCATCGTGCCTTCCGCGCTGCCCGCGCCCACGATGGTGTGCATCTCGTCAATGAAGAGGATGATGTTCTTGTTCTTCCGGATTTCGTCCATCACCGCCTTGATGCGTTCCTCGAACTGGCCGCGATACTTCGTGCCGGCGACCATCAATGCGAGGTCCAGCACGATGACACGCTTGTCGCGGAGAATTTCGGGGACATTGCCCTTCACGACTTCCTGCGCCAGGCCTTCGACGATGGCGGTTTTGCCCACTCCCGCTTCACCCAGCAGCACGGGGTTGTTCTTCGTGCGGCGGCAAAGGATCTGGATGACACGCTCGATTTCGCTCTTGCGGCCGATGACCGGGTCCATCTCGCCTTTCCGCGCGATCTCCGTCAGGTCGCGGCCGAAAGCCTTCAGCGCGGGCGTTTTGTTGTCGCCCTTCTTCTCACCGCCCTCTTTCTTCTCGCTTTCGCCGCCCCCACCGGCGGTTTCCTCGCCTTGATTTTGAAAGTTCGGATCGAGCTCCCTGAGGATTTCCTGGCGCACCGCCTCAATGTCGATGTCCAGGCCCTTGAGCACCTTCGCCGCGACGCCGTCGCCTTCGCGGAGCAGGCCCAGGAGGATGTGCTCGGTGCCGACGTAAGTGTGATTCAGCGCCTTGGCCTCCTTCGAGGCGAGCGAGAGCACCTTCTTGACGCGCGGGGTGTAGGGGATGTTGCCCACCTGCTTGAGGTCCGGCCCGGCGTTGGAGAGCTTCTCGACCTCCTGACGGACGGTTTCGAGGTCGAGGCCCATCTTTTGCAGGACGTTTACGGCGACTCCCTGGCCAAGCTTGATGAGACCGAGCAGCAGGTGCTCCGTGCCGACAAAATTGTGGTTGAAGCGGTCCGCTTCTTTGCGGGCGAGGGCCAGCACCTGTTGCGCGCGCGGGGTAAAATTGCTCATCTCATCGCTCATGGGGCGAAATTGCAGCGGGCACGCTGCTTTGTCCAGTTTTCCAATCGGCGGATTCGTCGCGTCGCCATGGAGTCGGCCGGCGGCCACGGTCGAGTTCACCACAAACATGCCGGCCCTCGTCAGCCTGCCCGGCTCGCTCCTATTGAAGAGGGTAGCGGTCCGGCCCGGTGACCGGTGCGCCGGGCTCCGTCGCCCGCGTTTTCACTGGGCAGTCAGTGCAGTTGGTATGTCGGCCATGCGGTTGGTCGGTAAAGCGACCTCATGCCGCGGCTGGAATTGACTTTGAATGCATGCTGTGGAAATAAGTCTCTCAATCACCAATTCCACATGATCCGATTCCACTGCTCCAAATGTGCCATGAAGCTGATGGTCGAGCCGGA
>Ga0172367_10003373_pt1 | contig 20773 bp, 21 predicted proteins | sample Lak10m_FD_114542 | JGI IMG/M metagenome (GOLD analysis project Ga0172367, IMG submission 114542) | Freshwater microbial communities from Kabuno Bay, South-Kivu, Congo - kab_022012_10m | ecosystem: Environmental > Aquatic > Freshwater > Lake | place: Democratic Republic of the Congo: South-Kivu...
ATTCTTCCAAATTCTGGCAGATAAAAACCCCTTTGCCTGCAGCTAAACCATCGGCCTTCAAAACATAAGGAGGCGTAAACCGGGCTGCTCCTTTGAGTGTCTCTGTCACGGAATTTACAACTGCAAATGCTGCGGTTGGAATATCAGCTCGAACCATAAACTCTTTGGCAAATATTTTGCTTCCTTCTAAACGTGCACCATCCTTACTTGGTCCAACCACCCGAACACCTTCGGCTCTCAATTGATCCGCCAAACCAGCAACAAGTGGATCTTCTGGACCTATAAAAACAAAATCAATTTTGTTTTTATAACAAAACAAGACAATTTCAGAGGGGTTTTTCCAATCCAAAGGATGACAGTGGGCTTCCCTCTTCATTCCATCATTTCCCGGAGCAACATGGACCTCTGTTACTGATGAAGACAATCTAAATGCCCGCACCAATGCATGCTCTCTTCCACCCTGTCCAATAATTAAAATTTTCATACACTTTTCCTTTTCAATGTTATTTATACCAAACTCAATTACCTCTCAACGTAGGTAATTCGATTCTCAATTTGGCGCTGAGCACGGGGAGGTGCATGATCAGGATATCCCATCACCAAACCACAAAGTAATTCCATTTCACCCCTTTGGTATTCGGGCAACGAGGAGATGCCCAGAAATTGATCCACTTCCTTCTTTATTTCTAAAGGCGCCCCCATGGTGCAACTTCCCAAGCCTTCAACAACACAGGTGAGATTTATATTTTCAACAGCCATGTAAACACTTCCAATACTGGTCAAATATTTTTCGTCGCTGGAGTTTATCGAATAAACAAATACTATTACAGGGGCGTCTCCTAGAGTATAAAAAAATCTTTCTGTAAAAGCATAGAGTGATGGCTTTAGACGCTGTTTTAAAATATCTTTAATAGCCATCCATGAACGCTGTGAATATTCCAAATATTCGTCTCTCTTCTTTCCCGTGACTACAAAAAAACGCCAATTTTGTCGATTCTTTCCTGAAGGAGCTTCCATTCCAGAATGCAATATTCGTTCTATAATCTCACGCGAAGGCACTTGGTCCTTTTTAAACTTTCGAATAGAACGACGAAATTCCAATAAACTATAAAAACCTTTTTTCCAATCTTCCGTTTGAAATAGGTTTTGTAATTCCATGATGAAGATCCCTTTTTTAGTGTGATTCAATAAAAACCTTATGCAGACGCTGAATACATTGGGGTCCAAATTTCTCCTCTACCAAAAAACAAAAATTATGTCGACTAGCTCCCAAACAAATCATTCTTACATTTATTTCAGCTATCGCATCGAAAATTTTTTTACCCAATCCCGCTGTCTGTTGTATATTGTTTCCTATCAAAGAGACCAAGGTCATTTTTTCTTCGACATGGACTTCGGCAATTTCTTCTAGATCTGAAAATAATTTTTGATTTTGAATCGTTACTTCATCCACAGTCAAAGCTACGCTAATTTCACTAGTTGTAATTGCATCGACACTCACTTGATGCAAATTGAAAACTTCGAAAATACGAAACAAAAATCCGTGAGCATTTAACATTTCGGGAGTTGTTAAAGTTACTAAAACTTGTTTTGTTCGTAATGCCATAGCTCGCATCGTTGGTAAATAGGAGCTCTCCCTCCGTATCCAAGTTCCCCCAGCAAAGGAGTTGAAGCTTGAACCGACAAATACAGGAATATTCTGCCTAATCGCCGGTTCTAAGGTAGCCGGATGAAGAACTTTCGCCCCAAATGTGGCTAACTCAGAGGCTTCCCTAAATGTGATTTCAGGAATAACCCGTGCCTCTTTGCAAATGCGTGGATCTGTGGTTGCAATTCCAGCGACGTCAGTCCAAATTTCTAAAATGTCGGCACCTATTCCTTCTGCTAATATGGCCGCAGAATAATCGCTTCCACCTCGTCCCAAAGTTGTCGTATTTTGCTCTTGTGTCGAACCAATAAACCCTTGAGTTACATAAATTTTATTTTCAGAGCGAATATTTGGAAAATTTCTCTTGCAAATTTTAATTATCTCATCTGTCATTGGTCGAGCTTTGCCGTAAAAATCATCGGTTTTCAGAATATTACGAACGTCCAAAAGTGCAACCTGGGACGATAGCGCTACAGATTCATTCTCATGTTCCTTCAAAATATTTTCCAATGCCCTTACAAAAAGAACGGATGATAAGCGCTCTCCCAGGCTCAATATAATATCCATTGCCTTGTCTGAACATTCCTTTAAGAGGTAAACTCCACGAATTAAAGAATTCAACTCTTCAAATAATCCGTCAAGGGACGAGGTTGTAAATTGGGATTCTTCTTTGGAAAGAGAGTGTTCGGGGGAAAGACCTAAACTTTTTGCAATTTCTAAATGGCGGGATTGAATCTTTAGTAATAATTTTTCACAAACATCCCAAGAGTTTGAAGCTGCTGCATGGGCCAAATCAATCAAGTCATTGGTCGTACCTGAGGTAGCAGAAACGACCACCCATTTACTTTTTTGTTCCATAACAACTTTTGCACTGCGAAGCATGCAAACAGCGTCTCCCATTGATGTTCCACCAAATTTGGAAATGATTAGTTTTTCAGTTCCCATGGAAATCCTTTCATTTATTAAGGAGGGCGTCGGATTGTCCCCATAGCTGCTAATTCTCGCTCCCTAGGCCAATATGACAAAACCTCATTTATATCGGGCGTATCATGCAAGAACCTCTTTTTGAATGCAAGTCTCAGGTACTATAATTAGCATTTTTATTTGAGATTTTTTTTGTCCTCCTTTCGAATTTTCTAGGGCATGTTTTGAATTTGACTAGGCGCAATTGTTGTTAATTTTGATTTCAGGCAAGGCGAAACTAAAAAATAAACCTGAGTCATAGCAGGAATGATAGTCCCTTCGACAAAAGTCTTGTTCCTAAGCATTTACTCCATGTTCTCTGAGGCGGGTGGTGTTAAGATAGATTTATGACTTTCCAAGAAAAGCGTCTTATCCTTGTTTTTATTTCTGTTGCAGTTGTTTTTCAGCTGGCGGCCTTCTTTCCCAGTTTTCAAGAAAGCATGGCAAAAATATTCTCCACTAGTGAAGACAGAGTTATTTTGGCTAAAGTGGATGGCGCACTCAGAGCAGGACAACCTACCCTTCGTTTTGTTAAATTTATAAAAGGCGATCTCATTCATTTAGAGGCCTATTTATTAACAAATTCAGATTCAGGTTCAAACTCAAACCATTTTCAAAAAAATGGAACTAATTCAATGGACATTGAACACACTCTCCTTGGCACCCTTCGCCTTGCCGAAAGCAGAGATGCCTATTTGACTGTCAAAGAGAGCGCAACGAATCTAGCACTTTCTGATGTCGACATGGATGGTGAATTTGAAATTCTAATTCCCACTTTTGACAATGAGCTGGTACCTCGACTCCATGCCTATAAATTCAATTTAGATTATAATACTTTTGAAGCAATCTATTAATAATACCAAATTCGCCTATTTCGTATCCGATCGAAGTTCTCGCCAAGAATGGCCTTCTCGATGAGTTTTCTTAACTTGATATTCCTGAACTGCTTTTTCGTGATTTTTATAATCCACGGAAAAAATATGAGTCCCATTATTTTGACTTACAAAATACAAATATTCCGACTTGGCAGGAGCTTGAATCGCCGATAGGGCTTCTTTGCCAGGATTAGAAATTGGCCCAGGTGGTAGACCAAAAATAATGTAGGTATTATATTCGTGCTCCATGGCTAAATCAACCTTGCTAATATTCTGCTCAACGATCCCTGACTCTAATGCTTTGGCGTAAATCACTGTTGGATCCGTTTGTAAGCGCATATTCTTTTGCAATCGATTCAAGAAAACAGAAGCAATGAGAGGTCGTTCCTCAGGAGCTCCGGTCTCCTTTTCAACAATACTTGCTAATGTCACTACTTGATGAGCAGTTAGTCCGGAAGGTAAATCTCCAGAAAATAACTCTCCAAATACTTTTTGAAAATTATGAACCATCTGGGAAATGAGAGCCCGAGTGCTTGTAAATTTTGTCAAACGGTAGGTCTCTGGAAAAAGGTAACCTTCAAGACTTTTTGGAATAATTTCAATTTTATCTCCCAAGACTTCTTTAATAAAATTATGATCTCGACAGATTGAAACAAATTCTTGGGCGGTACCAAAACCCTGTAACTCATAAAGCTTTGCAATTTCAAAAATATTTAACCCCTCTGCAACAGTAAACGCCCGATCAATACTTTTTCCGGAAATCAAAATAGCTAGGATTTCCTTCGGGGTCATTTGGGTATTGAGCGCATATTCCCCCATTTTCACTTTACCAATCATTCCAAGAATTCGAGCATAGAGCCAAAAAAAGTCCGCATTTTTAACAAGCCTTCTATCCTGAAGTTCTCTCGATATTAAATGAAAGTTCACGCCAGGTTTAACTTCGTAGGTCAGATCGATTTTTTCGCTCTGTCCATGGGAGTGAGAAAAATCATACCAAAGATATCCCGCAAATGATGCCCCTCCAGCTATCAATAAGGAAAGTCCTAATAAAAATATTGATGTGGCCTTTTTCATCTGTTTTTAATTCCAGTCCAAATTCATTCCAGGAAGGGCCTTCGCTAATTCGAATTCTGTGGGATCTTCCAAATTTGCCATGGGCACCGAACAATATTGGATAGCATAATGCCCTGAAGCGCGATCATTACCCGATTTTCCGAGTCCACCAAAAGGCAATCGGGAACTTGCCCCGTTGGTCGTACGATTCCAATTCAACAAACCAACGCGAGCCTCCAATAATGCTTTCTCGTAAAGAGCTCTTTCTTTACTGAACAAAGCCATAACCAAGCCAAATCCAGTTGAATTTACAATGTCCAAAGTATGTTGAAAATCATTAACAGTATAAATTGCTACATTAGGCCCAAAAATTTCACTTTTCTGATACACTGATTTAGGGTCAAATCCCTTTACCATATGAATGCTTGGCGTAACATAATGGCCTTTATATTTCGAATCCAAAACTTTACCCCGCATAATGCTTTCACAATTTTCTCGATTTGCTATTTCCTGAAAGCGTAGATACTTTTCAACGGCCTGAGCATTGATCAATGGCCCCATAAAGACATTTTCTGACCAATGGCCAATGGAGAGGCGTTTTGCAGCTTTGTAAAACATATCTGTAAATTGATCAGCTATCTTTTCGTGCACAAGAATACGACTGGTACATGAGCATCTCTGGCCCGCAGTCATAAAGGCACCTACAAGGCTTTCATAGACGGCTTTCTTTATTTCGCAATCCTGCCAAATTACAGTCGCATTTTTTCCACCCATCTCTAAGGCCAAGATTTTCCAATATTGATTTAATGTTTCTTGTTTAATTTTAAGTCCAACTTCGTAGGATCCCGTAAATAGAATACCGTCTACAAATTCATTAGAAACCAATCTTCTTCCGGCTTCTGCATCCCCTTGGACCATATTAAATACTCCGGGTGGAAAATCTGCTTTGGCTACTAATTCAGAATAAAATTGTCCCACTGCGGGCGTATGCTCCGAGGGCTTAAAGACCACGGTATTCCCCATAATCAGCGCGGGAATAATATGACCATTCGGCAAATGGGCCGGAAAATTAAAAGGACCAATCACCGCCATAACCCCCCTTGAGCGATGCCGAATAAAACCATCTACCTGGGGAAACGCATTGGCTATTTTTTCATCCTTTACTAAATCCAAGGAAAAATTTAATGTGATATCAATTTTCGCACCTAGGGCTTTTGCCTCGGTTAAGGCTTCCCACATCGGCTTTCCCGTGTCTCGAGCGATCACAGTCGCCATCTCCTGGGCATGAATGTCAAAAATTTCCTTCAGACGTTTAAGATAATTTTTGCGTTCATCCATAGAAAGGCGGGTCCAAGGCAGATATGCCTTTTTGGCTGCAGCGCAGGCCTCATCAATATGATCATGCTGATAGTATAAATTTAAAACTAAATCATTCTGATCACTGGGCGATAAATTTTTAAGCTCGCCATCTTTTTTAGAAGGTAAAATAAATTTACCTGAAATAAAATCACCTAAAAATCTGATTGAATTTTCATTCGCCATAACTAACGACCCTCCCGATATTCAAATGGAGATAAAAATATTTCTTGATCCAAATCTAAATCCAAAATTTGACGAGACTTCGCAGGAATACAAATTTCACTCCCACGTCTTTCATAATAACTATGAACCATCCTAAAACCTGAATCTGCAGTTCCAATTAGGCCTTGTTTTTCGAATACAGAGTCGCTAAATTCAGCAATTCGCAACCTCTGTCCATACTTTATAGGTAAAATATCTCCAAGATCAGCTCCATAATGAGGACCTCCATCAAAGGGATCCACTTCATCTAAATAGGTAAAACCAATAGATTCCAAAAGATGCTGAGCAGGTTTTGTTTGTTCACCCACGCGTCCAAGAACCAGACGTGCTTTTGCATCGAGAAGGCATAAATAAATATCTTCTTCAGGAAATAGACTTTCTATAAATTCCTTATGACTTTGACTGAGCAGATCGGCCTCTTGGTAAGGAAGGCCCGTAAATCTTCGTCCGAGTGCTTCCCAAAACTCACTGCGTCCCTCTTCGGTCAATGGCGGAGTTAATTCGCAGAGCACCCGATCCTCAAAACGTTCCGGAAACATCCCCATATAGACAAAACGCGCCAAACTGATTTGTTTGCCCAGTCTCTCCGGACGCCTTCGATAGGCACGATCCACCAAGAGTCCGCCAATTTCAGATGGGCCATCAGTATCTAATTGAAAACGCAATACCTGATGGATAAAACCAATACCTAAGTCTTTGCTAAAGTGATTTCGTTTAATTATTTTAAAAAAGCAATGGGGCACTTTATCTGATCCATGCTTTGCCAATACTAAAGAACTACCACACACCAGTTTCTCTTCGATGTCTTCAATAACAAAAACATACTCGGTATCAGCCTTTGGCAATTTCCCTGCAAAGGAGTTTTCACTTTTTTCAATTTTCTTCGCTAAGACTTTTCTATCTCCTGGTAAGTTTAAAAGTGAAAATTGCTTTGCCAACTCAACCAGCTGCTGAAGATCGTCATGCCGAACTGCTCTCACAACAAAGCTCATTTGCAAATCCTCTCGATCATTTTTTGATAGAATTCAGTGGACCGCTGTAAATCGTCTAACCTAACATGTTCGTAGGGCGTATGAGTATTTCCTTCTCGCTTTCCTGGACCAAAGCAAATGCAATCCATTCCTATCCTTGAGAATAGACTGGCTTCATTTGTAGATGCTTGCGAAAGGCACTGTGCTTCCACCCCCATGCCACGCAAAGTATCTAAACAGGCTTTTGCTAGAATTGAGTTTTGAGATGTTCGAAATGGCTTTTTATAGTTCAAGATCTTAAATTCACAGAAATTATCCTGACAAATTTTCGATAAACGCTGCATCCAAATTTCGTAGGTCTGCTGAGTGATGACCGGTGGCATTCGACAATTTCCAGATAATGCAACGTGATCTTCGAAAGTACGAATACATCCTATGCTTAGTGTGGGATAAGGTGGAAAAAATTCCGGATCTTGGAATTGTAAAAATTCCTTTTCCAATTCGACAATAAAGGAATATATCTCTGAAATTCGAGAGATCATATTTTTTTCTTTTAATGAGACTAAATCTAACTCCAGAAATGCGTTCGACGGAACTGTATTATAGTTGATTCCCCCATCAATTTCTAAAATTGCCAGATCTTGAGGCAATTTTAGAATGTGTTCGAACATCTTTACGATGGCACTTTCACCAAGATGCGGCATCGATGAGTGTGCCGGTTTGCCTGCGAATAGCTTGCTCTGGGTAGAAGCAGATTCTCGCAAATTGTGTTCTTTGCGATAAGCCTTTTCTTCCTCTGAAAATGGAATTTTTATTTCAACACTCGCAAAACCTTTTCCGGCATTAATCACCTGCATATCGCTTGGCTCACCAATCAATGCCAACTTGGCATTGATTTTATTTTTTCGAATTAATCGCAAAGCTCCCAACATTCCCGTCTCCTCTCCAAAGGTCCCAACTAAGACAGGTGGAAGCTTCCAATTCTCTGTGCCTACAAAACTTTTCATGGCAAATAATTTACACAAAAAATCGCACTTCACATCCGCGGCACCAACACCGTAAATATTTCCATCGGTAATAGTAGCTTCAAAAGGATTGCTTCGATTTCTATCCCAAAGTTGAAAAGGACCGGGATCTGCTGTATCCAGATGATTTTGTAAAAGAAACTCTAACTCGCTTCGAATTTCATTGGGTCGAATTAAAATATTTGATTGCTCTAGGCCATTGATAATTTCATTTTGAACTTCCACATGTAAGTTCATACCTTGCGCCAAAGATTGCAAGTACTCTACCACACTCTTAGTTCCATGAAGTGGTGTACTATCGAGTGATATTAATTTTCGGCAAGCTTCGATAAAATCCAACTAAATTCCCTCTAGCAAAGTTTTTTCAATGATAGATAAAGCGATATCCACATCTTTATCCTCAATAATGGCAGGCACCAAAAAGCGAGCACGTACTGGATCTTTACCACAAGCAAATCCAATTACTCCATTATTGAAGAGTTTTTTTAGAAAAATATCCACAGATTCTTTTTTTCCATCATGGGGAGTAAATGCAATCATTAAACCCATGCCGCCGGCATCACTTGCTTTATCTTTACAGCTTCCAAAATTCAATTTATTGAGTCCCTCTATAAAGCGGCGATGAATTTTTTGAATACGCCCCTCTGACCCAAGATAACCTTCTTCCAAAATAGCAAAAATTTCGAGGGCAGCATGCATCGATGAAGAATTTCCAGAAAAAGTGCCGGCTATCAATCCAGGTTTCGGATTAAATTCTTCGGTATACAGAGTTGCTCCAAGCTGGGCAGTCTTAGCGATAGTACAGATATCTACATACTTCCCGATATCTAATGTTTGAAAAGCAAAAAACTCTCCAGTACGTGTAAAAGTCTGAACCTCATCCGCCCAAATTGGAATTTGATGATCTTTACAAAATTCCAAAAGAGGAACAAAAAATTCTCGAGGAGCCGCCTGATAACCGCCTTCTCCTAGCATGGGTTCAAAAGCAAATGCGCAGATTCCTTTTCCATGAACAGCAACATGTTCCTTGAGAAGACGAAAAGTTGTTTCAGAAGATTTGGGATCTCTCTTGTCATAAAACGGAAGCCTCAAAACTTCATTGTACTCTGGCAAACCGACCTTGTAAGAAGGATTATCAGTGACCTCCGCCATCATTGTCGAACGTCCTGCAAAAGCATTCTTAAATGTTATTATCATTCTGGCTGGAGAAACTTTTTGTCTGGCCATTTTTAATGCATTTTCATTGGCCATCGTTCCGCATGTCGAAAACCAAGCATGCTTGAGACGAGATCCCTTGGAAGCAATTTGAACTAATTTTTCAGTAAGTTGTATATATTCGATATTGGGCTGTAAATTGCCTTGCATAACTATGTCTGTCATCGCTCCTCGCAGACATGCGGCAAGAACTCGAGGATGAGAATGACCCATAATATGAATACCAATACCATTAATTAAATCTAATTTAATGCTCCCATCTTCTAATTCCACATAAGGACCGCGTCCAGCCCCTGTACCGACATATGGATAATGCAACGGCCGGCCCCGCAAACTTCCAATCTTATCCAATAATGCCTGTCCTGCGGACCGATGAGATTCAGAAACAGGGGCAACACCTTGAATCAAAGAATTATTAGCGATGATTTCAGAAACTAATCCATCGACAGCCTGATTTATTTTCGGAGATATTTTAAGTTGATGACCACGAAGTAAACTCATTTAGCACCTCATTTAAATGATGAACTGGATAAATTGCATTTACCATTCTATTCGGGCGATTTTAAGATGACAAGCGCAGAGAATCCCGCTTTGGGTTATTTCGTAGACACTGGGAACTTTTTATCGCTAGAATACTTTTTATGGTAAAACTTTTTAGATTGAGAGCATTAAGAATTGCTAGAATAAAACTAGCTTTAGCCGTCCTTTTTCCCTGTTTGATTTTCATATTTTCTTCGCTGACACTTCATGCCGAAGATTTTCAAACTCAATTCAATGCTGGAATAGCAGCTTTTAATTCTCAGAAATGGGATGATTCCATTCTGGACTTTAGACAAGCTCTCAAATGGGATTCCACCAATATAGCAGCCCACTATAATTTAGCCTTATCCTATCTTAAAAAAGAGAACTATGCCCTAGCAGCAGCCTACTTTCGCAAAACAATAGAACTTTCCCCAGGGGTCTCCGAAGCTCGACAGGGCCTGGAAAAGGCATTAGCAAAATTAGAGAATAAAACCATACCCCATGAAATAGAATTCATTGAGACTATCCGCAATACCGCTCTCATGGCTGCCTCTCCCTATTCCTATTACTTTCTTTTTGGTTTGAGCTTTTTTATAACTTCTTGGATTTGGCTAACCTATCTTGGAAGGAGGCGTCGCGTTATTGATGCCGAACCACCTCCTCTCCCTATATCAGGATTTTTGGGAGGATTATTTTGGGGATTGGCTACCCTGCTTTTGATTTTAAAGGTGATCGACATGAGCATTTCCCGCGGAACAATTATAGAATCTCAAGTTGCTGTTCTGGCCTCCCCCGGCGAAAATCAAGTAGAACTTTTTTCAATCTATGGGGGCAATGAAGTTATTATACGTCGAGCTCAAGATGATTGGTTGCAGATTCAATACCCGGGCGGTCCCTCCGGATGGATTAAAAAAGAATCATTGCTTGTGACCACTGCGATTGAACCTACGGGAAAGGGGCTATGATGTTACAGCCAATGTGGGACAATCTTTTTCGTGGAGATAAAACTAAAAAAACTATTTTTTCCACACTTAAAGGAAATACACTTTTTAAAGATTTGAGTGATTATCAAATCCGCCTCATTCAGAATTTGGTAAATATTCGTCACTATCGTGCTGGCGAAGTTGTTTTTCATCAGGGTGAAGTTGGTGTCGGAATGTATATGATAGTTAAAGGCACCGTGGATATCTTTGTAGAAGAAGCCAATTTGAAACAGGATATTCAACAAAATTTTGTAACACATCTTCGAGAAGATGACTTTTTTGGAGAAATGGCGCTCGTCGAGGAAGATGGCCGTCGAACGGCTTCTGTCGTATGTCGAGAAGACTCTACTTTGATTGGATTTTTTAAACCTGATTTGTTTGAAATAATCAATCGAAGCCCAGACGCGGGGGTTAAGATTTTATTTCGATTGTCCCAAGTTCTTGCAACTCGCTTGTCAGAAACAACGAGTTTAATTAAGACTTTGAAGAGTAAAGCCCATCGATGAAAAGGCAAAGAATTTATCGGCTTTTATTTTTTCTTGGAACCCTTGCTGCCATATTCTTTTTTATTCTTTGGGTTAGAAATTTACTAACCTCCTTTGTTATTGCTTCCGTTTTCTATTTTCTTTTGTCTCCTGCTAGAGATACTTTGGAGCGAAAGGGCTTGCATAAAGCTATGGCGGCCATTCTGCCATTTACCCTCTTATCCATTGGCGCAATATTAATACTGTGGGCAGTTGTCCCTCCGCTCACTTCGGAAATGGAATCGATTCGAGTGGATTTTCCCAAATACCTTGATTCTATTCAACACACTTCTTTGAATACAAAAATCTATCTTTCTAAAATTCTCCCGATTGACTTAGCAATGCAGATCACTAGCTCACTTCAAAATGGAATTTCCAGCTATGTTGAAGGTATTTTTAAAAATGTTCCTGAGGTAGTATCAAGTTCACTAACCATTCTATTTTTAGCACCCCTTCTTTCCTTTTTTATGCTATTGGATGGAAGAAATATAATTCGCAAACTATTGACCTTAGTGCCCAATAATCTTTTTGAACTCTCCTTGAGCCTTAACCATCAAATTTCGACTCAGATGGGCGACTTCATTCGCGCTCGCCTTTGGGAAACTGTGATTTACACTGGATTTCTTTGGGTTAGCTTCTTAATTTTGGACTTCCCCTTTGCGCTACTTTTAGCAGTTGTCGGGGGTATCATGAATATCATTCCCTATGTTGGCCCAATAATTGGTGCTATTCCTGCCTTTCTTATCGCCTCGGCCCAAGGGCTAGATTCTACCGTTTACGCAAAGCTTCTCTTTATTTATGCCTCGGCCCAAATTTTTGATATGGTAGTCATTATACCATTTCTCGTCGCAAAAATTGTAAATCTTCATCCAGTCACTGTGGTCTTGTCGGTTATTGTTGGTTCACAAATTCTTGGCGTCCTTGGTATGATTATCTCGCTTCCCGTGGCCAGCACCATTAAAATTACTATATCAGCAATTTATAAGCATTTAACAGGTTACCAAATTGACTAGCTAGGTTGGCCATAATACCATTCCAACCAGAGGTATTTTTATGAATTACATAGTTGGTTTAATATTTGCTTTACTTTTAATGACTTCGTGCACGACCCCCGAGAAAAGTTCCGATAATCCAGAACAAGCTTTTTCCCAAGCAGAAGAATATGAAAAGGCTGCAACCTATGAACAAGCCATTAAAAAATACCAAGAAGTTAAAAATAAATTTCCATATAGTCAGTACGCTGTTAAAGCTGAATTGGCCGTAGCCAATGTCTACTATAAAAGTGAGTCCTATGCTGAAGCCCAAGTTCATTATGCAGCTTTTCGAGATTTACATCCTACTCATTCCCAAATGGATTATGTGACCTTTCAATTAGCCATGAGTTATTATTTACAATTACCATCTACCATTGATCGGGATTTAACTTTGGCTAATGATTCTATAAAATATTTTGACGAAGTTTTATCGAAATACAAAACTTCTACCTACGCAGCGGATGCCGCCGACAAAAGGGATAAAGTCATTAAAATGCTAGCGGATAAAGAGGAATACATCGCAGACTTTTATTTTAAACGGCAAAATTATATAAGCGCACTGAAGCGCTACGAAGATTTCTTAAAAAAATATCATAATAGTCCTTCGGAAGCGAAAGCCCTAGCTCGCGCTTCTTACTCAGCGTTAAAATTAGGTGATAAAAATAAGGCAAAAAATTTTAAAGAACAACTATTACAACGATTTCCAGATAGTGAATTTGCTGATTTTGCAAAAAAGGAAATCTATCTGTGAGAAGTCTCGTTGACGATTTATTATCTGAAGCTCGAGAATATTTTATTTCCGGCAATTATAAAATGGCTGAACCTATTTTGCAGCAAATGATCCTTCAACATAATAATAGTCCAGAAATCTATCAAATGCTGGGCTCGATCTACTACGACAAGGGACAATTTAGTAAAGCGATCAAAACGTTCAAGCGTGCCCTAGAAATTGATCCTACCTATACTGATGCAAGCATTGGTCTTTCTATTATTTTGAATGACCTTGGAAAATATGATGAAGGGAAACAAATTTTTAGAGATGCCCAAGCACAATTAGATAAGCGCAGCCAAAAGGCAGACCCCTTTGTAGATGAAAAATTAGCCTCTAAACATGAAGAATTAGCAGATATTTATTTTCAGTATAAACGACATCCCGAGGCTCTTGAAAATTTACTCAAGGCACAAAAACTTTCTACTCGAAAACCAGAAATAGTAATGAGAATATCAGAAGTTTATGTGCAAATGGGTCAACCTGACAAGGCCGTCAAAGAACTTCGAAGCTTGATTCGAGATTACCCTCATTTTTTACCCGCTCGCCTCAAACTGGGTGTAATTTACTATAATGAAAGTCAGGTTGCTGAGGCAACAGAACAATGGGAAAGTGTACTGATGCGCGATCCAGAACATCCCGAGGCGTTGAAATATTTAAAAATGGCTCAGGCTGCAGGAATTACATATTTCAACGTGGATCGTTTTTAGAATTTTAACAGAATGAGTTTAAAAAATTTATTTCAAAGGACCTAGCATATGCCACAACTTAAAAATGATCTTGCCCCATTTCTAACCCAAGCTGAAATTCAAGCCATTATAGAACAATTAGCCCAACTTGTAGAGCATGAATATGAAGGAAAAGAAATACTATTCATATGTCCGCTACGTGGATCTATTCACTTGGCTGCCGATTTAATTCGTAAAATAAACCTAATTTGCAAAATTGATTTTGTTCATGTTGCTGCAATAGAAAGAGGCGGCACAATTCGGCTCATAAAAGATATCAGCGAAGACATCGAAGGAAAGCATGTCATAATTTTGGAAGAAATTATTGATACAGGACGAACCCTTAGCTTTTTACGAAATCGAATATTTGCCGCAAATCCTGCGTCTCTGAAAATTCTAACTTTGTTAGATAAACCTGCACGTCGAGAGCTTCCTATCAAGGCCGACTACATAGGTAAAACTATTGATGATCGCTATGTAGTAGGCTACGGCATGGATTCTGAAGAATTGGGAAGAAATTATCCTGATATTTATAATCTCAAAAATTAATCAAGTTTCTATGGTCTGGTAGGCTCGACTTAGGTATGAACTTTTTCCCGGGACCTCAATTTGTAATGATTCTCAGATTAAGACATTCACTATGAAACAATGGCGTTTACAAAAAATAGCGCCAAAACGCATATAACATACAAATAAATAAAGTTTTGTGACACAAAAACCTCCCTTCTGTTTCAGTCTAAGACAAAAAAAGCAAATAGGTCAATATTCATTAGAATCCCCCTTTAGATTTCGACCATTTAGCACGAAGATATATATAAGATCTATTTAGGGGGAAAGAATGATTTCTAAATTGAAGATATTGTCTAAAAAGCATTTCAAAAAAAGTGAAAAAGGCCAAGGAATTACGGAATACATTTTGCTCTTGGTTGTGGTGGTTGCGGTGGTAATCATGTTCAAGTCTCAAATTCAAGAAACGATCAAGGGTAAAATTGAAGAGCTCAAAGGACTTATCGGTCAAGTTAATGGCGGAGGCTAGTCCCTCATGACCGTAGAATATGTCTTGCTGCTCTTTGCAGTTTTTTTTATTGGGCTCAAAGTTTTTATGACAGCTCCACGTGAAGCTTTCAAAACTTCAGGGCCCCATTTGGCAGCGCGAGTGGAGAATCAAATTGAAACTGGTCAGGGATGGACAACAAATGGTGGAAATAGAATTCAATGGAAGAAATAAATATTTCAAATACAAATTGCTTAAGAGTGCTCGGCACCACCAAGGGCCAGTTTTTGATTGAAACGGCTCTGTTGATGATGGTGACTTTAAGCTTCTTGCTTTTCGCAACCAAGCAATTGCGTGAATTTGAAATAGTTAAAAAGCTAGTAGGCGAGCCTTGGACCCAAGTTGCAGGAATGATTGAATCAGGCTCCTGGAATTCCCCTGCAACAGCTCGACAACTTCATCCCAACCAAATTACAAATGGGTTTACATATGATCCGGCACAATAACGAAGCCTCTCAACTTATACTTAACGAACAGGGAAATCTCAGTATCGAGTTCCTTTTTGCAATTATCATAGTAAGTGGAATTACGATTTTATTCTTTTCACTTTCATTCACCTTTGTGGTCGCAGAGATTGGTCAGTATATTGCTTTTTCCGCAGCAAGGGCCCAAGCTGGCGGCCACGTTTCGCCGGACGATCAAAGGCGATTAGCTGAGGCAAAGTTCAACGCCCTTCTCAACCATCCTGACTTAAAAAATCTAATTCTCAATTCCTCATGGTTTTCCCTTGGGAATTTACAAGTTCGCAATGGGTATCAAGGTCAAGACTTTAATGATGAATACCGGCAAGACCCTTCTAAACGTTTGCCCTACACCGGTGTAAGAATTAATTTTCGTGCGAATATCTTGGATATGAACATTCCCTTTCTTGGCTCTACGACTCCAGATCAAGGAGGCTTTTCTGCAAAAATCACAGGATTTGTAGCCAGAGAACCAAGCAGTAAAGAGTGCTTCAGCCAAATCAAAGACCGGTATCGCCGAATTATGGATTTAGAGCCAGGACGTTTTGATAAACTGCCCAAAAATACAAGTGGGTATATATCTCATATGGAGGATAATGGATGTTAAAAGTCCTTTCACCATTTCATTCCGTTCAAAAAATCCTGACCAATTCCGAGGGCATGGCAGCGTTTGAAATGATACCTATCATAGTTATATTCGTTTTATTGATGAGTTTTACTTTTGGCTTCTTCGGATCAATACATACCGGTATTTTAACCTCCATCGCTGCCCGCAATTACGCATTTGAAACCTTTCGCCATCGATCCAATCTCGTTTATTTTAAAGACTCGGACCCCAATCCAACACAGGCAAAAACAAATTATTCCAAACCTTCAACACGTCATCATGGTATAGGAAGTGAGCACGGTAGCAATTCTGAATATACGGTCGCTAATCGTCCTATTGATAAATTTGGAGTAGTAACTTTTGAAGGTGGTGATGATCCTACTTTACATAATCGTGATGTCCGAGGACTTTCAGAGAGTCGCAGAAATACACGAGTTGCGGTGAATAGAATATGGGTCAAAACTATTTATGGTATTTGCATTAATAATAAGTGCTCTGAGTAACAACACTGATTTTTGAGAGGAATTTATGGGACCGAACGAATCTAGAAATTTGGTGATTTCAATTGGAGCAGGCATTTTCGCAAGCTTTATGATCTATAGTTATTCCCAGGAAAAAAAAGCAGAATATGACAAACAATACGGTGACACGAAACGAATTGTAATAGCCAAAGAAGACATCGCTGAAATGCAAACAGTGTATGACAATATGTTGGAAACTGTTGAAAGGCCAAGTAAATTTATTGAGCCCGATGCCATTCAAGCAACTGAGGAAATTGTGGGAAATGTTGCCGCGGTTCCAATTAAAAAAGGTCAGCAATTCGTTCGTAGTCGGCTATTGACTCCTGGTCCAGATACCGGAATCTCGTTACAAGTAGCACCCAGCAAAAGAGCAATTACAATTCCAATTGATGAAGTTCGTGGTATCGCCAAACTCATTCGCCCCGGAGATCGTCTCGATATTTATGCTGCCGTTGATACTGGCAAAGGAATCAATCAGAGACGCGAAGTTCAAGTTTTAATGCAAGACGTAGTGGTTCTAGCCACCGGGCTTAGCGTAGTCAATAATATCCCTCGAATTTTTGAAGTTGATTCCAGCGGCAAAAATGCCCAACAAATAGCCCTTACAGGAGATTCCAAATATACAACAATAACCGTTGAGTCATCACCCAAAGAAGCCCAGGACTTGATCTATATTTTATCCACATCGCCTGGCAATCTTTATTTTACTTTGCGTAATCCAAATGATCGGGTTGCCTTAACTCGTCAACCCGCATCAACAGCTGAATCGGTTTTAGGAAGGCCTACGGCAAATTTGGATTCACCTGTAATTGCGGCACCACCACCCGTTGCTCCCATTGCACCCCCCAGCAATGTACGCCCACCTCCGCAGAATCAAAACAGATCTAGAGGTGGATTTAAACGACTTTAGACTTTAATTTTGCAAGAGCATCGCCTCTAAGGGCGCATGATAGGAGTTTTTATGAGAAGTCAAATTGCGAGCTCTCCACGTCCCCAAAGGCCTGGTAGACGTATTTTCTTTCTCATCTCGACTGCATTGAAAACAACTTTGGCTTTGATGTTATTTTTTGCTGCCGACCACCAATCTTTTGCGGCCTCCGATGATCTTTCAGAAGATGAAGCAACCTTTCGATCTCGCAAATTCATCAATTTAACCATGGGGATTGAACAAGAAGAGAAACTCCCTCCCATGCCTCTTGATGTAGAATTTAAAGGAGATTTCCGAAATTACATACGTGCTGAATATTCAAGGGAAGCAAAGTCCATCCGACTTACTCCTATTAGAGAAGGTCTCGCGACCATGACGATTCATGATCCGAAAACTCGCAAGCTATTGGCAGAGTACCGAATTGATATCAAAAGAAGTCATTTGGATAAAATCATCCGTGAAATGCGAGCACTTCTCGGGGATATCGAAGGAATCTCAATCAAAGTCGTTAACAATAGGGTCATTGTTGATGGTCAAATTTTGCTTCCCAGAGATCTCAATCGTATCATTTCTGTAGTAAGTGAATTTGGTGAACAGGCTAGCACTTTGGTAACTCTCAGTCCACTGGCTCAGAAAAAAATAGCTGAGTATATTGCACGAGATATCAACAACCCTGAAGTAGAAGTTCGTGCTGTTAATAATAAATTTGTTCTTCAAGGTATGGTCAACAGCCAAGACGAAAAGGATAGAGCTGAAATAATTGCAAAGACTTATGTCCCTGATGTTATCATCGACAAAGGAGTTGCCGCCGGAATAATTAAGGCGATCAAACCCGCTAATGATGGTGTTATTAATTTATTGGCAATTAAGGAATCAGCTCCGGCACCACCCCCAAAAATGGTTCAACTTGTAATACATTATGTTGAACTCAATAAAGATTATTCAAAGGCCTTTAAAATTGGTTGGCTCCCTCAACTGTCAGATAATTCACAAATGACTTTTCAAACCGGAAGTGAATCGGGAGGTGTTATAAGCTCTATCACGGGAGTCATTTCAAATCTTTTGCCTCAATTAAATTGGGCGAAGGAACACGGACAAGCTAAAATTTTGGAAAGCACCAGCGTGATAGTTCAAGATGGAAAAAAGGGTGAAATCAAGCAGGTTACCAATCAACCTTATTCAGTCATAGGTGCTCAAGGGCAAGTTGGAACTGCCTTTGCTGAAATCGGTATTCGTTCGACTATCACTCCAGTAATTTTGGGAGAAAAATCAGGCAGTGTTCGAATGGATATGGAATTTGCTTTGAGCAATCTTCTGGGGACGGGGCAAAATGGTGCACCCATAACTAGTAATAATAATATTTCAAGTTCAATAATTGTCCGAGACCGGCAGAGCGCTGCGGTGGGTGGACTAATTAGAAATTCAAGCTTTACAGATTACAATCGAATGCCTGCGAATATAAAAAATCCTATCATCTCCCTTTATGCTTCCAAAGGTTTCCAAAGAAAACAAAGTCAGTTTGTTGTTTTTATAACTCCGGTCGTAAAAACATCAGCAAGCGCTGGGTCTGAAAAAATTAAACAAAAATTCCGCCTCCGTGACTAAATATTACAATTCGAACAAAACATCCTTTCTTGTGAATTAAAAATCGGAATCGGGAGGGTTGAGCAAAGGACCCATAACACCTTCTCCTCCCAGTTCCAATTGATTTTGCCTAAGATAATCATGGGAAATCAGTTTTACAGAAAATCCTGTTCGTCCTCCAACAACACAGTTGCCCGAAGTAGGAACGTCCTTTGCTTCTGCTTCGTCAGCAACAACCTGACATTTTCCTAGCTTTTCAGGATCAAGACTGTAGTCTTGAAAACTCTTTTCAGCCCAACCCGTCAGTACACTCTTCCAATCCTTTGAAACATAATGCAAATGAGCTTCAAGAGGTTCTTTTAATGCTCGATTGTAGGGATAGCCCTTTTCATCATGATCCCAGACATTTTTATATTGCCTCTTTACTGTAAAATCCTCAAGTGATTGAGAACCTTTATGAAATCCTATATCAGGACGCAATTCAAGGTCAAACCCACCTATTTTTTGAATGTACTTTTTAAGTTTTATTAAATAATTTCTATAGAAATCTGGTTCAATCGAATAATATGTTATGTCAAATGGATCCGGTAAAATTGCGGACATTTCAAGGACTCGCATTTCTGGTTCACGATTTCCATCAGAATCCCAGGCGAGAATATCACCACCGCCTGTTTGTGGCATTTCAAAGCCAAATCCCAAGTGATCCCAAAAGGCAAAATTGGGTTCCTCATTGTTTTTGCTTGCGCCGGGTAAACCGACACGTTGCCCCCCATCAGGGTCCAATCCATAAATGGCTCGTCCATAGGCTGCCATGGTTTTTTGAGAGCTCAATCCATATTTATCGCCAATATACCGACTGAAATTGGCAGCCCTCGTCTTACTTTTTGCAGCACCAGGTGAAATATTATTAAGGTCAAAAATTCGGGGTGGCAATAGTGGATCTGTAATTGTATTGGTGTCGGACTCGCTGTGCTGGGAATTGGGTGATCCCGCTGGCCAATGCTTTCCATACCATGGTCCAACTCTTCCACCAAAGGGCTTTGCAAAAGCGCGGGCAGTCAGTGTGACACCCCCAAAGGGTGCAAAGGGAATTCGCGGCTTTGTTGTCGCAGTAACTCCAACATAAGCCATGCACCACGGATTTTTTTCAACTCCCAAAGAGTAGAAATGAGGGCTGTTTGGATCGGGAAATCCAACCCAGTTTTTTAAATAGGTGATTAAGGGACGAAGATTTCCAATTTCTCCCGTCGGATCTTGAAAATATCGTGGAAGCCCTCCGTTGGGAGGTTCACCCATTTCTCCATTGAGCTCTCTGGCCTGAGGAGTAATCGCCTCCCCTGTACATTTCGTATCCACGTATTCAAAGTGAGGAATAATTCGAATAGGAGTCAGCCACTTTGGCGGCAAGGAACTTGCTCTTCCACTTCCATTGCACTGGTCAGAAGAAAGTGAATTGTAAATTTTTATATTATCATCTTTCAAACTATCCAAATTTGCCTGAGTCAAATTTTTGCGTAAGGTCGTTTTAATTCCTTCCGCGGTGGATTCCCCTTCGATATCAGGAAAATCATCTTTGGTTTTGCTCATATTCCGCGCCAAATAGGTTATTAATTGAGAGCGTTCACTTTGATCGATATTGAAAGCCACTGCAAATTGAGCAAGTTTGGTAAAATTATAAGCTCCGAAAATCTGACAGCGACGAACAACTGAGGCTCTCATCGCTTCCG
>Ga0172367_10003378_pt1 | contig 20763 bp, 17 predicted proteins | sample Lak10m_FD_114542 | JGI IMG/M metagenome (GOLD analysis project Ga0172367, IMG submission 114542) | Freshwater microbial communities from Kabuno Bay, South-Kivu, Congo - kab_022012_10m | ecosystem: Environmental > Aquatic > Freshwater > Lake | place: Democratic Republic of the Congo: South-Kivu...
CAGGCAATGGATGAAATATAACGCTCATTGGTATTATTGCCTGTGGCGATGCCGGCTTACGCCGGCCGTCGGGGGACGCTGTCCCCCGACACCCCCAGCCAAAGGCCGAAGGGCCTTTGGGAACCGGTTATAAGGGCAATGGATCAAACGTTAAGCTCGTTGGTATTACGGCCCTCTCCGAACACCTCCGGCCAGGTCGCAGCCAGTGCCGCGTCGACCGCGCTCATCGGGAGCCGCGCGCCCAGCGCGTGCAGGGAGGTCACCCCGTGCTCGGCAATGCCGCAGGGCACGATGCCCTGGTAGTGGCCAAGATCGGGATCGACGTTGAGCGCCACCCCGTGCAGGCTGATCCAGCGGCGCACGCGCACGCCGAGCGCGGCGATCTTGGCCTCGTGGCCGCGGCCAAGGACCACCCACACCCCCACCCGGCCCGGCCGGCGCTCGCCGACAATATCGAACCGGGCGAGCGTCCGGATCAGCCATTCCTCAAGATCATGCACGTAGCGGCGGATGTCGCAGCCGCGGGTTTTGAGGTCGAGTACCAGATAAACCGTCCGCTGCCCGGGGCCATGATAGGTGAACTGGCCGCCGCGCCCGGCTTGGTAGACCGGAAAACGGTCAGGGGTCAGCAGGTGCTCGGGCCTCGCACTGGTGCCGGCGGTGTAGAGCGGTGGGTGCTCAAGCAGCCAGATCAACTCGGGCGCCCGGCCGGCGGCAACGGCTTCAACCCGGGCGTCCATGGTGGTGAGGGCGTCGGGGTAGGGGATGGTCTGGGGGGCGATGCGCCACTCAGGGTGGGGGCGAGGGGGCGCCGCCCCCTCGCGCTCCCCTGGCAAGGGACTCGGTCCCTTGCATCCCGGGACATTTTCTTGCGGAGTTGGGGGAGAGGGGGCGGGTATCATACAGGATCCGCTTAGCAGGTTATGCCGCCGTCGACGACCATAGTGTGGCCGGTGATGAAACCGGCGTCGGGGCCAAGCAGGAAACGAATGGCGGGAACCACGTCGGCAACGGTGCCAAGGCGGCCAAGCGGCGTTCGGCCGGTGATCTGGCGCCGTCCGACCTCGTCGAGCGATGCCGAGAGGTCGGTTTCCAGATAACCGGGGGCGACGGCGTTGACGGTGATGCCGCGGCGGCCGTTCTCGCGCGCAAGCGCCCGGGTCAGCCCCTCCAGCCCGGCCTTGGCGGCGGAATAGGCCGAAAGGCCGGTGTAGCCGCGCCGCGCGACGATTGAGCTGACGTTGATGATCCGTCCGCCGCCCGGCCGGCACAGGAACGCGCGCAGGGCCAGCCGGCACAGCCGCAAGGGGCCGAGCAGGTCAGCCTCGAGAATGCGGGCAGCGTCGATGGTCGGGAAACTCGCCAGCACGCCCTCGCCGGCGATGGCGGCATTGTTGACCAGCCCCCAGAATGCCGGCTCGCCTCCCCACCCCAGCGCGGCGGTGAAGAACGCGTGTTCGCTCGCCTCGTCGCCAATGGTGCAGGGGTGCCAGAACAGGGCGTCCGGTCCGGCGCCACCGGCCGTCAGCCGCTCCAGTCCTTCGCTGTGATTGCGGCTGCATGTGGCCACCCGGTAGCCTTGGGCGAGCAGGTCCCCAACCACCGCCAAGCCAAGGCCGCGGCTGCCGCCGGTGACGATCACCATGTTTGGTGACGGGGACGTCTCCTTGCGCTGCGCGCGCGGGCTGTCGCCCGCACCCACCAGGGGCGTGGCCGCCCCTGACCCCTGCTTTTCTCCGGAAAAAAGAGGGGGGGCGGAGGGCACCTCCGAATGAGTCGGGGCGGTCGCCCGGCCGTGCGGCGCGCCGTCACCCATGCCGCCCGTCCTCCAGCCAGTCCGGCAGCGGCTCCCCTGCCAGCACCTGGGCCAACGCGACCCGCGGCCGGATGACCGCGAAGCGGTCGCCATGGACCAGCACCTCCGGCACCAGCGGCCGGGCGTTGTAGGTTGAGGCCATGGAGGCGCCGTAGGCGCCGGCCGAGAGGATGGCCAGCAGATCGCCGCTGCCGACCGCATGCATCGGCCGCTGAACCGCGAACGCATCCCCGGTTTCGCAAATCGGGCCCACCACGTCGGCGGCCTCAAGGTGGGCATCGGCGTCCGGCTCGTTGACGGGGATGATGCCGTGCCAGGCGCCGTAGAGCGATGGCCGCAGCAAGTCGTTCATCCCGGCATCGACCACGATGAACCGCCGAGCCACCCCGCTCTTGACGTAGAGCACCCGGGTGACCAGCGCGCCGGCATTGCCGACGATCGCCCGCCCGGGTTCGAGGATGATCCGGCAGCCGAGCGGTGCGATGATCCGGCGTACCAGTGCGGCGTACTCGGTGATCGCCGGCGGCGTCTCGTCGCGGTAGCGGATGCCGATGCCGCCGCCAAGATCGATCCGCTCGACCGGATGGCCATCCCGGCGCAGCTCACGCACGAGGTCCGCTACCACCGCGAACGCCGAGGCAAACGGTTCCAGCTCCAGCAGTTGCGAGCCGATATGGACGGCGATCCCAACCGGCGCGATCCCGGGCAGCCGCCCGGCCAGCGCATACGCCTCGCGGGCATGGGCGAGATCGATGCCGAACTTGGTTTCCTTGCGCCCGGTGGTGATCATGGCGTGCGTGCGGGCGTCGACGTCGGGGTTGACCCGCAGCGCCACCCGCGCCGTGATCCCCAGCCGAACCGCGGCATCGCTGATCGCCGCCAGTTCGGGCACCGACTCGACGTTGAACTGGCCGATGCCGGCACCAAGCGCGGTCTCGATCTCGCCCCGGCTCTTGCCCACACCGGAATAGACGATCAGCTCCCCCGGCACCCCGGCTGCCAGCGCCCGCTGGAGCTCGCCGCCCGATACCACATCGGCCCCGGCACCCAGCCCCGCCAGCGTGCGCACGACCGCCAGTGTGCTGTTGGCCTTGAGCGCGTAGCAGATCAACGCGCCCAAGTCGGCGAAGGCATCGGCAAAGGCGGCGTAGTGGGCGGTGATGGCGGCAGCGGAGTAGCAATAGAAGGGGGTGCCGACGGCCGCGGCGATGGTCTCGACCGCAACCTGCTCGACCGCCAGCGTCGCCCGCTCGCGTCCGTCACAGTGATATGCAATGAACGACATAGGTTGTATCTATCCCTAAGCGAACATCAAGACTAATAACCGGTTTCCAAAGGCCTTTCGGCCTTTGGCTGGGGGTGTCGGGGGACAGCGTCCCCTGACGGCCGGCGCGAGCCGGCAACGCCAAGGTGGCAATGGGTCAATCATTACGCTTACTGGTACTAGTATCCCCCGGTCTCCGGCACGGAAGATGGCGCCGGAACGGGCGAGGGCGCCGAGGCCGGCGCCTCCGGGCGGCGGCCGTCCCACACGCCGGTGCCGGTCGAGGGGTCCGGATAGGTGCGCGGGAACGGTCCCCCGGCCCCGGCCGGCGCCACCACCGCCGATGGTTTCTTGCCACAGGCAACCATCATGGTCGCGGTTCCGGAAAGGAGCAGCAGCGCCAGGAGCGCGCGCAGTGCGCACGAGGGCCGGCGGGTGGCGGGCCGCGCCGAACGGCCTGCGAGGCCGGTGGCCGGGAGAATGGTCATGGCGGTTCCCACGAGGCTGGAGACGATGAGCATTTGGAGGAAATTGGGACGCGCAAGGGGCGCGGGTAGCCCCAGACGATGACCTGATACCATGTTGCCGTGAGAATCCGAATGGCGTGGAGGGTATGGCGGCCTTTTGGCATCGAAGGCATTCCACGCGGAGGTTTTTCGGGTTCTCACGATAACATGGTGTGGTGTGATTTGCGTCCGGCGTATCATACACAAACGGCGTTGTGTCCGAGATGTGGGCGAGTTCAGCACACAAACCGCCTTGGGTCGGCTCTACGGGGTCATGGGGGACGGCGGCGGGGAGCCTGGCGAGACGGGCCCGACTGATCTTGGCCCGGCAACATTATCTTCCGCAATCGGTTGGTGCAGGGGCGGGTCCCCGAGGACGGCGGCCAGCGTCGGCGCGTCGAATATGCGGTCGGCACAGGCTTCCCGCGCTTGGGAGTCGAACGCGAGGATGCGGCTGCGCAAATCGGCCGGCAGCGGGCCGAATCGGCGCTCGAGCAGCCGAAGTAACAACAGGGCCTCGCCCTTGGCCCGGCTCTCGGCCCGGCCCTCGGCCCGACCTTCGTCTCTAATTTTACGAAACAGTCTGGCGAAGTAGGGGTCTTGGGCGAAATCAACCACGAGCGGCATTGCGGTCATCTCCTCCCCGATCAGGTGGGCCACCGGACAGAACGCGGCCAGGATGGTCAGTTGGGTCAGCGCGTCGCGGCGGGGCTGCTCATCCAGGAGAGCGATTCGGGGCCTGGCCGGCCGACAGGCACCGTGATGTCGCGCTTCCGGTCACACGTCTCTCCGTTTCTCCGTCTACCCTTCCGTCGGTCGCGGTTCCCTCCTGATCAACGGCCGGTCAGTGCAGGGTCGGGTCCCCGAGGACGGCGGCCAGCGTCGGCGCGTCGAACATGCGGTCGGCACAGGCTTCCGCCGTATCGGAATCGAACGCGAGGATGCGGCTGCGCAAGTCGGCCGGCAACGCGCCGAAACGGCGCTCGAGCAGCCGAACCAACATCAGGGACTCACCCTTTTCCCGACCCTCGTCTCGTGCCTCGTCGGTCATTTTACGAAACAGTCTGGCGAAGTAGGGGTCTTGGGCGAAATCAACCACGAGCGGCATGGCGGTCATCTCCTCCTCGATCAGGTGGGCCACCTGCCGGAACGCGGCCAGGATGGTCAGTTGGGTCAGCGCGTCGCGGCGGGGCTGTTCATCCAGGCGAGCGATTCGGGACAGGATCACCCGGATGGTCGGCCGAAGATCGTCCGCCCCGAACAGGATGGCAAGGATGTTGTCTTCGATCTCGGCGCTCTCCAGCAGCGGTCCGCGGTCGATGGTCCTGCTGTCGATGACCAGGTAGCGGTACGAGAGCCCCGGTCGCTCCAGCCTGTCGCCGACCAATGTCTTGCCGCCGACCTGGATGACCACCTGCCGGACATGGCGACCGCGGTGCGCCCCGGCGATCACCACCCAGTAGCGAAGCATCCGCCACGGCATTTCGTCATCATAGCAGGCCTGCCACTCGATGTGCAGGACCGAGCCGTCCTCCAGCAGGCAAAGGGTGTCGACCCGCTGGTCCTTGGTCTCGGGATGCTCGGTCGGCAGTGCCCGCGCCAGCATCTGGCCGGATACCAGCCGGATCAGTGCCTTGGCTTGGCCGGCCGACAAGCAGCGCAGCGTGATGTCGAGCTTCATGTCACATGTTCCCCCGTTTCTCCGTCTTCCCTTCCGGCGGTCGCGGTCCCCTCGCAGATCGCCGGGCCTTTTCCGCCGGCCGGGCGCTGGTGTTGGCCGTCATTCCCGCGGCTGGCCTCGCCTGCAACAATCGGTCCTTGCCGATGATGCCAGTCTATAGAGCCTGTCCCGATTGCCCTATTCCCGGGCGTCGCACCGGCGCCAGTGCGACTGATCGACGAACTGGTACCGGTCCTCGCCGTGTCTGGTGTTGAAAATCCGGGTCTCCAGTTGGTCCTCTATCCGCTTGGCGACCGCTTCACTACCGGTCATCCAGAAAATCTTCTCAACAATTCTGGACGAGGAGTCGCGGACCCTGCCGCGTGCGATGTAGAGACAGGTCCCTGAATAGGTGGTCACGATTCGGCATGATCGCCGGCTTGTTGTCTGTTGTGTTTCGCAGTAATTTCTCGCCTCGTGAGAAGCGCTGGAAACCGAAGGGTAACTGTGGGTAACGCCAAGAAAGACTTGGCCGCCGGCACCATCGTTACCAGATATGGCCAATGCGCCGTGCCCCCATGCCATAGGCGGACAAGCCATCATAACGGCAAGCAATGCCACAATAAGCACCGCTTGGGGCGTAGCGGCGCGCTGTTGGCGCCGTCGGCCCGTGGCGGGCTTGGCCAAATGCGTGACTGCGAGCATGGAATTGCCTTTATTAGCGCAAACGGACGGGCGTGCACGAACGGGGACTGACAAAATCACTGGCATCATGGCAGGGGAAGCGGCGGGGCGTCAAGCTGCCGGATCATGGGGCGGAGCGGGCGGCGGCGCCAGCGGGTGGTAGTTCGTCGACAAACGGCGCAAGTGTGATGGCCGTCACTTGACGGCGCAGCCTTTGTGGGTCCATCTTAAGTATAGGTAAAGTGAAACGCACGAAGATCGGTAAAATTCGTGTCATGATGCACCCATTTGACAGATACGAGGTGGACGGAATTCTGGGGTTTGGCCAGAGTTCGCGGGTATTTTCTGCCAAGGATACGACGTTGGATCGCTTTGTCGCGATAAAATTATTGAAAAAATCGGTACTGAAGGCCCGGCCCGAGTTCCGGGCAATCGCCACGCGGGAGGCGCGCTGCCTGGCGGCGTTGCGCCACACCAACATTGTCCCGCTTTATGATTTTCTTGATACCGAAGGCGGGCCGGTTTTGATCATGGGCTACGGCCGCCGCACACTCAAAGGCGCCGCCACCCATCAACAGCCGCTGCCGGTTGACGGGATAGCCGCGGTTGCGCGTCAAGTGGCGTCCGCGATCGACTACTGCACCGAGCGCGGCCTTGCGCACCGGGACATCAAACCCTCCAACGTCGTTCTCGACGAGGACGATCACGTGTTTCTGGCCGATTTCGGAACCGCGGTGGCGTTTGAGGACGGCGACGGCTGGGGCCATCTGCACGGCACGCTGCCCTATATCGGGCCCGAGTTGCTGTTGCTCCCGGGCGTCCAGACCGGACCCTGGGCTTGCGGGCGGCGGCGGTGCGATCAGTTTTCTTTTGGGGTGCTGCTGTATCAGCTTTTGACCGGCACGCTACCGCTGGGGCCCGCGTCGGGCACCGGTCGGCGCCAGGGAGCGGCGCCGGCGGCGGTGCCGGAGCCGGGGGATGCCTGGCAATACTGCACCGGCCTGCGGCTGTTGATGGGGTGCGAGATCGCCCCCTGCTCGTGCCGCAATCCGGCGCTGCCGCAGGCGGTCGATCAGGTCATCGGCCGGCTGCTCGCGCGCAATCCGGACCATCGCTATGAGAGCGCCACCGCAGCCGCCGCCGCGCTCGAGTCCGCGCTGGCCGAAGGTGCCGCCACCCGGCCACTGACGGTTCTGTGTCTGGCCGAGTCGGCCCGCCGGCCGATGGTCGATGCCCTGCGAGCGGCGCTCGCGCCGTATCGCATCACCCTTGACCGCTTCTCCATGTCGTCCGACGCGTCCGACGCGCGCGCTGGCGGTCCCGGCGCTGCGCGTGGGCCGGGAGGCGGTGCGGGAGTTGGTGCGGGAGGTGCGGAGGATATCGAGCGCCGCCTGCTGACGGCGGACGCGCTGGTGTTGATAGCCGGGGACGAAGGGGTGGCGCGGCTGACCGAGCGGCCGGAGTGGCGGTATTGGCTTGAGGTGCTGGAACGGCCGGTCTTGAGCGTGGTGCTCGGCCAGTGCCGGCTGCCGTTTGGGCTATTCTCCTTGCCTCATTTGCGGGCCGGCGATCGTTCGGCCGCCGATCTTGCGCCTGAGTTGGCGGTTGCGCTTCATGCCCTGGCCGGTCCTGGCAGTGGTGCGGGAACCGGAGCAGGGGCCGGTGTTGGTGGCATTGGGGCCGCGGCTGGTGCGGGGGGCACAGGAGGTGAGCGCGTACGCGGGGCTGCGTCGTCGTTGCGCCTGGGCGCGCCGGGGGCGGGCGCCGAGGCCGGATCGATCCGGCTGCGCGATTTGCTTCAGGTTGAAGACGGGGACGCGTGTGACGCGATCCCGTTCCCCGGTTTCGCGTGTGCATCGGACATGGCAGCCGCGGAGCACGAAAGCGGCGAGTTTCCTACCATTCTGCGCACATCGTGCGGCTTGGCCCGGCTGTGTGCACCGGTCCAGCCCGTCCGGGCCGGCGGGCGAGAGTCCGAGTCGCCACAAGGCATCGTGAATGAGGTGCCTTATGCGCAAGACCCGCGGGTGGAATGGCGTCTCTACGGCACCGCCGCGCGCTCCCGCGTCCTGTCCGCCTCCCAGAACGGCTGAGACGCGGTTTCATGGAAAAGAGGGGGTTCCGGGGCCGGTCAGGCCCAGGATCAGGGGGCCTTTCGGGGGGCGGAAGCCCCCCGAGACTTTTGCGCTCGAACGATCGGGGGGCTTCCGCCCCCCGACCCCCCAACTGGGGGGCCTGACCGGCCCCCCAGGCCCCCCTCTTTTTATCCTTCTCCGGACTGGCCACTTGGCAGGGATCAGCCAAGGTTGAAGCGGGTCACCAAAGACGCGAAGTCCTCGCCGAAGTGAGCGCCGGAGCGGATCACGCCCACCCCGGGCGGCAACTCGCGCAAGGCCGGGTTCCCGGGCTCGAGGCTGGTCAACAGCGCCAGAGGAATCTTTTGAGTGACGGACATCGCCCGCAGAGCCCGGATCAGATCGAGGCCGCTCAGGTGATCCATCACCATCGAGGCGATCAGCATGTCAGGCGGCAGGCGGACGACCAGACCGATGGCGTCGATCGGATCGTGAATGGTAATCGATCGAAAGCCGCATGCCGCCAGTTCGGTGGTGACTTTTTTGGCCACGACCTTGGAGGGCGTGACCAGCATGATCTCAACATCGTGCACATCGACATCGGCGACGTCGAACTCGTACCGTACCGGCAGTTTGCGCACGATGGTGTTGGTTTCAGCCAGTTGCGGCTGTTCGGAGCGGTCGACCAGGCCCGACAGACGGTCGAGGAAAATTACCGCATCGTCCCGTTCCCGCTCCCCGAGCTGGGTGAGGCCGGTGAAGTATTCGAGCATGCGCATGGCCACCATGCTCACCGCCGGAAAGCCGAATGCGGTGCCGCAGCCGCGCAGGTTGTTGGCCTCCGTCAGCAGGATCGCAAGCGTCTCTGTCTCCGGCAACTCCCCGGCCCGGGCCCGCTCCAGGGTTTTGTACATCGAATGAAGCCGGTCGCGGGCATTGTCCACGAATTCGACGCGCAGGCGGTCCTCGATTTCGTCAGCCGTGGGGGGGCGAGCCATGACCGGGCATCCTTGTCGGGTTGTCACGCACTCAAAAGGGGGCCCCTCGGTGCGTCTCAGCCGTTTTTACTAGCCGGTCACCGCTGCTGTAAAGCGAACGTTCCGTCATGCCCCACTTGGCTCCTCCTGATCCGGACCGCAAAGGGCCATCGGTTCCCGGATATTGAGGATGTGTCAATACCCGGGCCAGCGCCGCGTTCAGGACGCAAAACGTGATCATGGCGTGGGTTCCTCCCCCGATTGGCTCAGTGCCGGTAGACCGGTGTCCGGACCAGGGGGCAACGCGACGACGCGTCATCGGGGCCCGGCGTGGCTCGCGTTTTTGCATCGGCTGTGGCCGGGGCGATACAGTCGGTCGGAAACCGCGGGGCCGTCCAACGCCATCCCGGTCCGGGTGTTGTTTCCGTCTGCGGAAATGCTTGACTAGGGGGCGGCAAGTGATACCAATAGCCGCCAATCGTCCAGTTCTGTCGAACTTCCACGTCAACCGTGGTTCGCCAGGTATTTCGAGGGTGTCATGGCCGCAGGACCGCCCTTCACGCTTGTCCGCTTCGGAATTCGTTGGGGGGCTGCCGCCACCCTGCTGTTCTCGACCTACAATCCATCCGGCGTATCCTATTATCATTGGGTAACGCAGGGGGGGGAGGGGGATATTGCGCTGAAATTCATGTGTGGTGCCATTCTTGTCTGGTGGTACATGCACGTCTTGCCCATAGTCTGGACATCGCTCGGGCCAGTCGGAATCGGTTTGACCATCGCCATTCTTTCGACCGGCGGTCTGGTGGCGTATGATTACGGTCTGCTCGACCGGGTGACCCCTTCGTTCTACCCTTACGTCGTGATCATGGGGGCGGCCACCTTGCTAGCGGTTGCACTCTCTTGGGGGCATATCAACCTCCAGGTGTGGTACATGAAGCTTTACCGCAAGGTCACGCCTAAGCCGCGTTGAGGACCGCGTTACCCGGGTCCGGGGCGGGCCGTTCCTGGTTGGACTACGGCTGGCAAAGGGGGGGGCACGAGAGGGGCCCCTTATGCCCTGGCCACACCGGTGCCGGCGGGCCTCGGTGCGGCCCGGATTTGGGTATTGTGACCCTGGACCCGGCCTGGCGCCGGACTAGCTCGTTCAATATGATGATCTGGCTTCCCAAACCGTTGAAATGCCATGGCACTCCTGCCGATTTTGATTGCACCTGACCCGCGGCTCAAGCGCAAGGCCCAACCGGTGACCGCGGTCGATGATCGGGTGCGGCGGCTGATGGCCGACATGCTCGAGACGATGTATCACGCCAACGGCATCGGGCTGGCGGCACCCCAGGTCGGGGTGCTTGAGCGGGTGATCGTGATCGATACCGCCGTCAAGGATCAGCCGGCGGCGCCGCTGTGCTTGGCGAACCCCGAGGTGGTCTGGTCGTCCGAGGCGCTTTTCACTTACAACGAGGGCTGCCTCTCGTTTCCGGAAATCTATGCCGACGTGAGTCGTGCGGGATCGGTGCGCGTGCGCTACATCGGGCGTAACGGCGAACGCAGCGAGATTGAGGCCGACGGGGTGCTGGCGGTCTGCCTTCAACACGAAATCGATCACCTTGAGGGGGTCCTGTTTGTCGATCGCATCTCCATGCTCCGGCGGAACATGATTTTGCGCCGGATGCAGAAATCCAAGAGGACCGGGACCTTTGGCTGAGGCCCCTGCATCCGCGCCTGTTGGCGGGACCGGTGCGGTCGGCACCGGTGCGGTCGCCACGGGTGCGCTCTCCACCGGTGTGGCGCGCGCCGGGCGGTTGCGGCTGGCGTTCATGGGCACACCGGCGTTCGCGGTGCCGAGTCTTGAGGCGCTGCTGGCGGCAGGGCACGAGGTGGTGTGCGTCTATTGCCAGCCGCCGCGCCCGGTCGGCCGTGGCCACAAGGTTCAGCCCTCTCCGGTGCAGGTGGCCGCCGAGCGCCATGGGCTGCCGGTGCGGACACCGACGGGCTTGCGTGACGCGGCGGTTCAGGCCGAGTTTGCGGCGCTGGACCTTGATGCCGCGGTGGTGGCGGCTTATGGCCTGATTCTGCCGCGGGCGATGCTGGCGGCACCGCGGCATGGCTGTTTGAATGTCCATGCCTCCTTGTTGCCCCGCTGGCGGGGGGCCGCGCCGATTCAGCGCGCAGTGTTGGCTGGTGATGACCGGACCGGGATCACGATCATGGCGATCGAGCCCGGCCTTGACAGCGGCCCGATGCTGGCCGCTTCATCGGTTCCCATTGGTCCGGCGACGACCGCGGCAGGGCTGCATGATACGCTGGCCGCGTTGGGGGGACAGATGATCGGTCCGGTGCTGGCCGGGTGGGTGGCAGGAATGGTGCGCGCGGTGCCGCAGCCGGTTGAGGGCGTGACCCATGCCGCCAAGCTTGGGCGCGAAGATGGACGGCTGGTATGGTCGGCCGCCGCTACCGTGGTGGAGCGGACGGTGCGGGCCTTGACGCCCTGGCCGGGGGCGTGGTTCGAGGTAGACGGGGTTACGATTAAGGTGCTGGCCGCCGAGGTGGCGAACGGGGGCGAGGGCACCGAGTCCGGTATCCTGTTGCCCGGTACCCTGTTGCCCGGTACCCTGTTGCCCGGCACACTGTTGCCCGGCACACTGTTGCCCGGCACACTGTTGCCCGGCACACTGTTGGATGACCGGATGACGATTGTCTGTGGAGACGGTGTCGTTCGTCTCACGCTGGTGCAACGGCCGGGGCGGGCGGCCGTGGATGGCGGGGCTTTCCTGCGCGGTTGTCCGTGGCAGGTTGGGGAGCGGCTTGGCGGCGCTGCGCGCGCGGGTCCCGCACCCGCCCGGGGAGGGGAACTCCCCTGACCCCGTCCTTTTTTGTATCTGCCCAGGTGCCCTTGCCTGAAAATGATTAAAAAAAGGGGGGGCCTGGGGGGCCGGTCAGGCCCCCCAGTTGGGGGGTTCGGGGGGCGAAAGCCCCCTGACGGATCGGAGTGCCCGATTCTCGGGGGGGCTTCCGCCCCCCCGACGCCCCCTGATCCGGGGCCTGACCGGCCCCGGAACCCCCTTTTTTCGTTAAAGGAGAGATAGCTGACCAGTTACGAACAAGCTGGCGGTTCAGGGGGGGGCGGGCTGCTGCCCGACCGCCGACGTTGGAAGCTGACGCTGGAGTACGATGGACGCCCGTTCGTCGGCTGGCAGCGGCAGGCGAACGGGCCGTCGGTCCAGGCGGCGCTGGAGGAGGCCGCGCTTCGGTTTTGCGGTGAGACCGTGACGGTCCACGGCGCCGGGCGCACCGATGCCGGGGTTCATGCTCTGGGCCAGGTTGCCCATATCGATCTGGGCTCGCGCTGGTCGGCGGAGACCGTGCGCAATGCCCTCAACCACTTCCTGCGTCCGCTGCCGATTGCGGTGCTGGCGGTGGAAGCGGCGGCTGACGGCTTTCACGCCCGTTTTTCGGCCACCGGCCGGCGCTATTACTACCGGATCATCAATCGGCGCCCGCCCCTGGCGCTCGAGGCCGGCCGGGCCTGGCAGGTGGCGCGGTCGCTTGATGCCGCGACCATGCACGAGGCGGCCCAGGCGCTGCTGGGCCGGCACGATTTCTCGACCTTCCGCGCCGCGCTCTGCCAAGCGCAATCGCCGATCCGGACGCTCGACCGACTCGATGTGATGCGTGAGGGCGACGACATCACCATCCATGCCGCCGCCCGTTCCTTTCTGCACCATCAGGTGCGCAATATGGTTGGCAGTTTGGTTATGGTGGGCAGCGGCAAGTGGCGGCCGGCCGCGTTGCGGGCAGCCCTTGCGGCTTGTGATCGGGCGGCCGGCGGGCCGACCGCCCCCCCGGATGGTCTTTATTTCGTGGCCGCCTGCTACGACGCGTGCGACCGCCCGGAAGTCCCGGTCTTACCTTAAAAAAAAGAGGGGGTTCCGGGGCCGGTCAGGCCCCGGATCAGGGGGCCTTTCGGGGGGCAGAAGCCCCCCGACATTGGGGCACGACGATCAGTCGGGGGGCTTTCGCCCCCCGAAGCCCCCCAACAGGGGGGGCCTGACCGGCCCCCCAGGCCCCCCCTCTTTTTTTAAGCACACTCAGACCAAGCCACCTGGGCGGACCCTGTCAGCGGGCGGCACCAACGGGATTCCTTGAAAAGTTAGGCCAGTGACGGTACACCACGGGCCAGGAGGCACGCTGTCGTCTGTATGTTCCGGCTGGCTAATACCTTTGGTGCCTTGTGTCCCGGGCGTGTTTTATCGTTGAGTGTAGCGCCGAAGGTTTTTTCACCACTAGGTTTATCAACTTCACCTTGTTTGGAGAATTCGTCATGACCCAACGTTCCCGGCCGTTCAGTCGGTTGTGGATGGCCGCGGCCGCGCTGGCGCTCGGCACGCTCACCGGCGGGCAGGACGCCGGCGCCGCCGATGCCGACAATACGCTGTATCTTGACACCACCTATGGCCGGGTGGTGATCGAGATGCGGCCCGATCTTGCTCCCAACCATGTCAAGCGGATCAAGGAGCTGGTCCGGCAGGGGTTTTATGACAATGCCCCGTTCCATCGGGTGATCGACGGATTCATGGCCCAGACCGGCGATCCGACCGGGACCGGGGCCGGTGGTTCCGGCAAGAATCTGCGTGCCGAATTCTCGGCCGAGCAGCACGTGCGCGGCACCGTATCCATGGCGCGCACGCCGGACCCCAACAGTGCTGATAGCCAGTTCTTTATCGTCTTGGCTCCTGCGCCGCATCTGGACCGGCAGTATACGGTGTGGGGACGGGTGACCGAGGGTATGTCTTATGTCGATCGGATCAAGAAGGGCGATCGTTTCGGCAACGGCGTGGTCAGCAATCCCGATCGCATCGTCAAGATGTCCATGGCGTCGGACGGCGGCAAGGCAAAGTAGTGTGGCGGGTTGAGAGTGCAAAAAGAGGGGGGGGGGCTGGGGGGCCGGTCAGGCCCACCAGTTGGGGGCTTTCGGGGGGCGAAAGCCCCCCGATTGGTCGCGTCGCCAATTGTCGGGGGGCTTCCGCCCCCCGAAAGGCCCCCTGATCCGGGGCCTGACCGGCCCCGGAACCCCCTCTTTCTTTGTTATGGGAGAGGTCCCTGGGCATTTTTTCTGCCAAGTTTCGGTTGAGCCCCCGAGTGGTCTGGAGGGCTGCGGTCGCTATCCAGCCGGGTGATTTCGCGTTGTCACGCAAACGGGTCACGGAACAGAGCGCCGACAGGTGCGAGACATTGGGCCACCAGCGGGATCGACGCGTTGCGGCGTTGCCGCCTCAGCCGGTGGTTGCTATAGTTAACGCCCTTCCTTTCATCTTGAACCGGTCCCCCTAGATGCGCGCCACGGCCAGACCTTCCCAGTCGTTTCTGACCATTGCCGGCGCCGGTTTCATCGTGATGATCGTTGCCTTCGTCGCGGTCGATCTCTGGAATGGGCGTCAGCGGCTTATTGCCAACGAATACGACAAGGCGGATAAGCTGGCCCTGATTGCCGAGAGCAACATTGCGGGCAGCTTGCGGGCGGTTGAGCTTCTGCTTGGCGCCATCGCGGATGAGGCTGCCGATACCCCCGCCACGCCCGAGGCTTCGGCGGCGTTGGTGGCATGGATGGCGGTCCAGCTCAAGATATTTCCCGAAATCCGCCAGCTCACCATTGCCGATTCGGCTGGGGTGGTCACCCATTCCACCGTTCACGCCCTGACGAGCGCCGATGCAAAGCAGCGTGCCGACGTCCTTGAGGCGCGCGACCTGGGCGGCGACGGTCGCCTGTTTCTGGTGCGGCAGCCGGGCGACAGGGAAGGCGGAGGCGGTGGTCTGCTGGCAGCCCGTTGGCGCCGGACCGACGGCGACGGCCGGGACCCGCGGGGGATCGCGGCTGCGGGGGGCGGGGGTCTGGTAACCGCGACGCTGGTGCCCGGGTTCTTTGACAGCCTGCTGGAACCGGTGCGTCCGGTGGGTGAGAGTACGATTACGCTTGTCCGCAACGACGGCGTCGTCCTGGCCCGCACGCCCGATCGCGAACAGGTGGCCGGCACCAGTATTGCGAAGGGACCGTCTTTCTCTGCCCACCTTGCCTCCGGAGCCAGGACGACGCATAAGATCGTTCGTGCATTCACTGACCGCCAAATTAAGCTCAGTGTCTTTCGGACGTTGCCGCAAGGGCTGGTTTTGATTATTGGCTATAACTATCATGAGTTGGAGACGGCCTGGCTGGAAGACGCCTTGGTCAAATGCTTGTTTGTTGTTGGGTTGATCGGGGCAACCATCGCGGTGATCCGGCGTCTTCATCAGCGTGAACGGCAGTTGCGGCAGGTAAATAAATTCGGTGAGCAGGTTATCGAGACTGCCAATGTGATGGTGGTGGGACTGGACTCCCAGGGATTGGTGCGGATTTTCAACGAGGCGGCCGAGGTCGTCTCGGGCTATCGGCGTGACGACATCATCGGGCGCAATTGGTTTGAGCTGGTGGTTCCGCGCGATCGTTACCCGGATGTGTGGGAAAAATTTCAGGAGAGTGCCGACGGTAAAGAGTTTCCGCGGTACTATCGCAATCCGATTCTAACTCGAGATGGGCGCGAACGAATCATCGCTTGGCGCAATAGCGTGCTGGGCGACGCTGCGTACTCTGTTGCCACTGTTTCGTTCGGTATCGACCTCACCGAGCAAATCGTGGCCGAGCGGAATCTGAAGGCGCTGTCGGAGCGGTTGTCGCTGGCGACGGAGGCGGGGCGGCTTGGTGTCTGGGACTGGGATGTTGTCAATGACGTCCTGGTTTGGGACGAGCGGATGTATGAGCTTTACCAAATCCCTTCGGAGACCGCCGGTAATCGGTACGAGATGTGGCATCAGGCGGTGCTGCCGGCCGACTGGGAGGAGGCGCGGCGCGGGGTCGCCGAGGCGCTGATCGGGCCTGGGCAACTTGATATTGAGTTCCGAATCGCTTGGCCCGATGGTCAGGTGCGTACGATCAAGGCGGTGGGTACGGTCCAGCGCGATTCCGACGGGCGCCCGGTTCGTATGATCGGGCTCAACTGGGATATCACCGATGTCAAGCTGGCCGAGGCGGCGCTGGCGGCCGCCAAGCGGCAGGCGGAGGCGGCAAACCGGGCCAAGAGCGAATTCCTGGCTAATATGAGCCATGAGATCCGTACGCCGATGAACGCCATTCTCGGCCTTGCCCATATTCTTGGCCATACGGCGCTTTCGGCAGACCAGCGCAGCCAGGTCGACCGGATCACCCATGCCGGCCGGTCGCTGCTCGGCATCCTTAATGACATCCTCGATTTCTCCAAGGTCGAGGCCGGCCGGCTCGACCTTGAGCACACGGAATTCCAGCTCGAGGGCGTTCTCAATGGGCTTGCCTCTATCCTGACCGTCAGCGCTGCGACCAAGGATGTTGAGGTGTTGATCGGCGCCGATCGGGATGTCCCGACCGTGCTGGTCGGCGATCCCTTGCGGCTGCAACAGATTCTGACCAACCTGGCCAGCAATGCGATTAAGTTCACAGATCATGGTGAGGTGACGGTGCGGGTGAGTGTCGCGGCGCGGGACGCGTGTTCGGTGACGCTGCGATTTTTGGTCAGGGATACCGGCATCGGCATTGAGGTGGAGCGGCGGGAGCAACTTTTTACCGCCTTCAGCCAGGCCGACAGTTCGACTACGCGCCGCTTTGGCGGCACCGGGCTCGGGCTGGTCATCTCCAAGCGTCTGGCGGAGTTGATGGGCGGTGAGATCGGAATTGAGAGCACTGTCGGTCGGGGCAGCGCGTTCTGGTTCACGGCGCGATTCGAGTTGGGCGCCGAGGCCCCGATGGTCGGTGTCGGCCATGAAGGATTGCGCGGATTGTCGGTTTTGATTGTCGACGATAATCCGACCGCGCGGGAGTTCTTGATAAATACCGTTGACGGCCTGGGCTGGCGTGGAACGGGGGTCGCCTCGGGACTGGCGGCGATCGCTTGGTTGCGTGGGCGCAGCCGCGGCGGTGCCGACGGAGCGGGCCCGCCCGGCGGTTTTGGGACCGCAGCACGTTCCGGCGATGACGGGGGGGGGCGTAAGGGGCCGTGCATCGGTACCGGGGAATCGGTGGATGCCGTCGGGTTGACCGGCAGTCCTGGGGCCGTCACCGGCGCGGAAGGTCATAGTCTTGCATCGACGGAAGGCGACGTTACGTCGTGTGATGTCCTGTTGATAGACTGGCAGATGCCGGGGCTGGACGGGCTGGCCACCAGCAGGATCATTCGCAGTGATTATATATGCGATCAGGCGCCGATCGTGATTATGGTCACCGCCTATTGCCGGGAGGCGGTGCTGAGGGCGCCGGAAGCGGCGTTGGTCGATGCCGTGCTTGTAAAGCCGATGACCCCGTCTGCTTTGTTCAATACGGTGGCCGAGGCTCGTGCGCGCCGCTTGGGCGGGCCGCGCTCGCTGGTTGCCGGCGTCAGCACCGGTGCGGGCCGGTCGCGGCGTCTGGAGGGACGGCGCTTTCTGCTGGTCGAGGACAACGAGATCAATCAGGAGGTCGCCTGCCAGATTCTGGAACTGGAGGGCGCGGTGGTCACGACGGTCGGGGACGGGGCCCAGGCCGTGGCCTGTCTTAAGGTCGACGCACGAAGTTTCGATGCCGTGTTGATGGATATCCAGATGCCGGTCATGGATGGATTGACCGCGACCGAGGTCATTCGTAACCGGCTCGGCCTGCGCTCCATACCGATCATCGCCCTTACCGCCGGCGCCCTGCCGGCCGAGCGGGCGCGGTGTCTGGCTGCCGGCATGACCGATTTTGTCGCCAAGCCGTTTGATGTTGATCCCATGGTCACTACCATCATGCGGCGTACCGGCGGCGCGCCCCCGCGCTCCGGCGGCATTCCACCCACCGCCGACGGCGCCGTTCCGGTGATATCGGAAGACATGGTGGTAGGCGCGGGCACGCCGCCTCCGTCCGGCGTCCCCTCCAGCCGGGGGACCGCGCTGCTCCCCCCAATTCCCATTCCCCCCGGCCTTGCCCCTATCGACGGCATCGATCTGGCCCTGGCCATGCGGCGTCTGGGCGGCGACACAAGGCTGCTGCTGTCGCAGCTCGCGAAGCTCGAACGCCTGTTCTGTGAGACGCCTGCCACGGTCCGTCGTCTGCTCGCCGGCGGCCAGCCCGAGGAGGCCGCGCGCCACCTGCACAGCTTGCGCGGTTCCGCCGGCCAAGTGGGGGCCCGCGACGTCGCAACCCTGGCCACCCGCCTGGAGGCGGCCATCCTCGATGGCCACAGCGAGGCGATCCCCGGCCTGATCGGCAAGCTTGAGCAGGCACTCGACATCCTCATGCCGGCGATTCGCAAGGTCACCCTGGCGGCGGCGGGGCCGGGATCGGGGCCGGGATCGGGTGGGGGAGGGGCCTAAAGTCGGCGCGGCTCCTCCTGGTTCTTTCGAGGTGATGGACAGGATGGGTCCGATCGCGGTAAAGTCTGATCAGGAGGTCGCTGTGGCGGTTGCGTCATTCGGGATATTCAAGCATCCGCCCATCTTTGCGCGATCAGGTCAATGGCGAGTATGTTGATATGGTTCCGTAAGTGATATCTGGGGTCATAGGTGACATTGTCGGATTGTGGCGAATGATGATGATCAACGAGACTGTCGCCAACATTGTGGCCATTCCCTGTAGCGAGTTCGGTTTCGCTTGGCTGTTCGGCCACGGAGGCGACGCGTAAATTTAAGTGCATCACTGTAGAGGCGGCATCTGGCCGCTTCACGCGGCTGGAAGCTGCATCTACGAGTCAGCTCATTCTGCGCGCCGCCCGGGCGGCAGTTGGGCCTGATCAGGAGGCTTATATGGCACTTGTGGCTTTTGATACGCTTAAGATGGCGCGTACCTTGCGCGATCAGGCCAAACTTTCGTCCGAGCAGGCCGAAGGTATCGCTGGCGCCATGGCCGAAGCGATGTCCGCTTCCGAACTTGCCACCAAGGCCGATCTTGGTGACACCAGGGCCGATCTTAAGGCAGACATTGCTGAATTTAGGGCCGAGGTCAAGGCCGAGGTCGCCGAGCTTAGGGCCGAGATCAAGGCCGAGATCTCCGAGCTTAGGGCCGAGATCAAGGCCGAGATCTCCGAGCTTAGGGCCGAGATCAAGGCCGAGCTTAAGGCTGAGTTTGAAAAAATTCAAAGGCAGATACTCGATATCCATAACAACATTGCGGACAGCAGGGCCGATTCTCTGAAGACGACAATGATGATGATGGTCGGCTATGGTGCCATAAACATTGTGGCCATTCTCGGCGGCATGTACGGCTTGGTGAAGCTGCTAGGCCATTGACGGGTCATGCAGAAAAAAGTGCTTTAAGTGTCCCGACTCGTCAGGGGACGTTGTCCCCCGACACCCCCTACCAAAGGCCGGCGGGCCTTTGGAAACCGTGTTATTTTTGTGCGTCGCCTGAGGGGGCGGCACCCCGTTTGCACGCAGGAAGGTCCCTGCCCTCCCCCTCACGTACCGGTGGCGGGGTTGAACAGCCGTTCGTGCTCAAGCAGCGCGTAGCGATCGGTCATGCCGGCGATGTAGTCGGCAACCAGGCGCGCCCGCGGACGGTCGCCGGCGGTGGGGCCGGCCTTTGACAGTTCCTCCTGCCATTCGGTCGGCAGGCAGTCCGGCTCGGCCATGAACAGTGCGAACAGGTCCGTCATCACCCGGCGGGATTTGCTCATGGCCCGGTTGACGCGATAGTGGCGGTACATCCGGGCGCGCAGGAAGGCCCGCAGCGGTTGCTGCCCGGCCTCGATTTCGGGTCCGAAGGCGACCGTTGCCCGGCCCGCCGCGCGGATGTCGTCGGCATGGGCGGGGGCGATTTCAAGCAGCCGGCGGCCGGTCTCGATCAGGAGGTCGCCGACCATGGTGTCGATCAGCCGGCGGATGGTTTCGTGTACCAAGCGCGGGCGCTCCAGGTTTGGATAGCGTGCCTGAACCGCGGCGACGATCGGTCCGACCAGCGGCAATTCGGCGATCTCCTCGATCGTGAACAAGCCGGCCCGGAGGCCGTCGTCGAGGTCGTGGTTGTTGTAGGCGATATCGTCGGCCAGGGAGGCGACCTGCGCCTCGGCCCCCGGCCAGGTATCGAGGCCGAGCGGCCAGGAGGCGTCCACTTCGGCGATCGTCACCGGAAGGTCATGGGCGGTTGCGTCCGTTTCACCCTGCGCTCCCCCTCCTGTCAGTGGCCCCCCGATCAGTGGACCATTGTGCTTGACCACCCCTTCCAGGCTTTCCCAGGTCAGGTTGAGGCCGTCGAACTCAGCGTAGCGCCGTTCGAGTCGGGTTAGGATGCGAATCGTCTGTTCGTTGTGGCTGAAGCCGCCATAGGGGACCATCGCGGCGTCGAGCGCGCGCTCTCCGGCGTGGCCGAACGGCGTGTGGCCGAGATCGTGGGCGAGCGCCACCGCCTCGGCCATATCTTCGTTGAGTCGCAGGACCCGGCAGATCGAGCGGGCGATCTGGGCCACCTCCAGGCTGTGCGAGAGGCGGGTGCGATAGTAGTCGCCTTCGTGGTAGACGAATACCTGGGTTTTGTATTTGAGCTTGCGGAAGGCGCCCGAGTGGACGATGCGGTCGCGATCGCGCTGATGCACGGTGCGGCCGTGGCTTTCCGTTTCCTGATGGCGGCGCCCGCGGCTTTGCTCCGGCCGGCAGGCGAAGACCGCCAGCCCATGCCCGTCCAAACTGCGGTCGGACTGGAGCGTGCCCGGCGTCTGAGGTACGCCCATACGCTTGCCCCTTCCTCGCCCTTGTCCCCCGCACGTCCCTTCGAGAATA
>Ga0172367_10003380_pt1:5000-20759 | contig 20759 bp, 10 predicted proteins | sample Lak10m_FD_114542 | JGI IMG/M metagenome (GOLD analysis project Ga0172367, IMG submission 114542) | Freshwater microbial communities from Kabuno Bay, South-Kivu, Congo - kab_022012_10m | ecosystem: Environmental > Aquatic > Freshwater > Lake | place: Democratic Republic of the Congo...
TCTCGCAGGTACCAGGGGAGCGGCCAGTACTCCGGGCTGATCACCAAGATCGGGCCGGGGCGGGTCACTCCCGCCATCACGCGTACGCGCAACAGGTCCGGTGAGGTGTGCACATACGCGAGGGGATTGCGCGGATCCGCCGGTCGCCGGAACACCATCATCCGCACCTCGGTGAGCTGCCACCCGAGCACGCCGACGACCGCCGTGGCCGCGATCCCGCGGACCACCGGACCCGACGCCTTCAGTGTTTCAAGACCCAACGCCGACCACGCCGCGAGCACCGGCACGGCGTGCACCAGAATCCACGGGGTCTTGTACGGGGTCAGAGAGACCACCACAAGCCACCCGATCCCGAAAACCGCCGCAAAGACTCCGGGCGCCGGTCGCCGGAAGGCGATCATCGCGAGTCCGATCAATGCCAAGAGGCTGCCGGGCAACTGATTCCAGACATAGCCGCCAGACGTCTGCCACCCGAGCAGGGCGAGGTAGTAGACGCTGGACTTGTCGTGGGGACTTCCCCCCGAGACCCGGTCACCCATCAAGGTGTAGGTCGTGATCGCATCCCGCAGGCCCTCGGGGTTCCGGAAAAAGGACGAGTAAAACAGCCCCGCGACGGCCGCAGCCGTCACCAGCAGGACCACCAGTTGTTGGTGGTCCCGCTTTCCCCAGGGTCGGAACACCCGTTCGGAGCGTTCTCCGGGCGCCCGCCACGCCGCCGCAGCGAAGGCCACGAGCGACAGCACGACGAAAAGCGGCGCCGTCGCCTTGGTGGCCACCAACAAGCCCAACGCAACACCACTCCCGATCGCCACGCTCCAAGCGCCAGACTGACGCCAACGCACGCAGGCGAGGAGGCCGCTGATGAAGAACGTGGACAGCAACGTTTCCTGAATGAAGGCGCGGCTGTAGTAGACTGCGATCGGCGACACCGCCATGAGTCCGGCCGCGATCCAGCCAGCGCCGGGGGCGAAGCGTCCGACGAGCAACCCGAGGAAAAGCACCCCGAGGATGCCCGCGATCGCCGGGGTGAGCCGGACCGTCGTCTCATCCAGTTCCGCCAACGTGGACTGACCGCGAAGCCACGCCGGGATCAATCCCAGATAGTAGAGCGTCGGCCCATGATGGTCATGCGGATCGAAGCGGTATTCGCCGCGTTCCAGCAGGTGGCCGAGCTTCACCGCCTGATTGGCCTCGTCCGCGTGCATCGGCCGATCCGCGAGATCGGCAAGCCGCAGCCAGGCCGCCACCGCGACCATCAACGCCAAGCCAAGCCATCGCACCGGCACCCTCATCGCCCGCAGGCTCGCCCTCCCACCCGTCGCGGCGCAAGCTCCGAAGCAGCCGACCGCGATGCCCCGACCCACTCGCTCATCGAGCGCTTGGGCGGACGGTGCGGCCCTCGAACCAGGAACCGTCGACGTGCGTGCCCTGAGAAACGCGATTGGGGCCGCGATGATTGCGGTGCAGGAGGCTATGGATGACATCGATGGCGGTCGCCCCCATGACATCGCGGTGCTGGAGAATCCCGCTCACGTGGGGAGCGTCATCGACGACATTGAGGCTCACGTATCCCACGTCCCGCGGAACTCGGAGTCCGAGGGCCCGGAGCGTGGCCCAGACCTCGTTGCACCGGCTGATAACGGCATCCGGGCGATACCTGTCGAGCCAGGAGCTGATTGCAGCCTGCGGACTTGCGTCCGCCACGACCAAGACGGGTACAACGCCCCGGCCATCCGTGCTCCCGGACTGCGCGAAAGCGTAGGCCGCCTCCCACTGATGGCCGACCCGGTCGGCCAGACTCCGCTCCACCACGAGGCCGATCCTCGCGTAGCCGCGATCCCGCAGTTTCTCCCACGCCAGCTGTAGGTCCGCGAAGTAGTTTGGCACGATGTGATGGAACTGGGGATAGTGAAGGAACCGCTCGATCGTCGCGACCGTAAAGCTATTCCAGTCGAGATCGAGCCGACTGTCCGGATCCTCCAGCGGGGCCAGAATCAGCCCCCGGATGCCGCGGGTGGCGAGGATGCGGCTGAACCGTTGCGGCGACATCCCGCCCTCTTTTGCCCAGAAGTGCTGGACCTCATAGCCGTACACCTGCGACCGGGCGGTTGCCCCGGCGAGTAACCGCTGGCCGCTCTTCATCCGCAACCACCCGTCGCGCCGTGTCCAATTGGAGATGAGGGCGATCACCGAGAAGTCGCGTTGCACGCGCAGCGTCGTCCGATGCGCGGCAAGCGCGCTCGCGGCCGGATTCGGCACGTAGCTCATCGCCTCCGCAATCCGCTTGACTCGATCGATCGTGGCGGAGGGAAGGGAAGGATGATTGCGTAGTGCCATCGAGACAGCCGCGACGCTGAGTTTCACCCTCGCCGCAATGTCCCGAAGAGTCGTACGTGCGTGGCAGGTCACTTTAACGCTTTAGTAACCTAGGTTTTGCCGGCCTGCCTGCGCAGGTCAATCTTTGCCCCATGCCAGTCAGGGCCAAACCCCCCAACGTGTTGCTGATCATCGCCGATGATCACAGAGCCGATGCGCTCGGCGTCGAGGGCGGTGCCGTGGTCCGGACACCCTGCCTCGATCGGCTGGCGCAACGGGGGCTCCGCTTCTCCCGGGCTCAGATTGCCGGCGGACTGATGGCAGCCGTGTGCTCACCGTCCCGAGCCGCCCTGCTCACCGGGTTGCACCCGTTCCGGGCGGACGCCACCCCTAAAGTCGTCCGCCTTCCCCCTTATGAGGTGCCGGTCCCGAGCGATGCCTGTACGCTGCCCCAGTGCTTCAAGGACAACGGGTACGAGACGTTCTTCACCGGCAAGTGGCACAATGACCTCCCGGCTTTGCTAAGATCATTTTCCCATGGGGAAGGCATCTTCCATGGTGGAATGTGCGCCCATGATCGGGTTCCCGTGCGCTCCCTGGAGGAGATGCGTAACGGCGCCGCAGAGCGTTTCGCGGATGGATTCTCGACCGAGATCTTCTGCCGCGCTGCAGAGGACTTTATCCGGCAACCGCGCGCCAATCGCCCGTTCCTCGCCTGCATCGCGCTGACCTCTCCGCACGACCCGAGAACGCCCCCGCCGGCCCACAGCAGACTGTACGCCGCCGGCAGCGTGCCCCTGCCGATAAACTTCCAGACCGCCCATCCGTTCGACAACGGCGAACTCGAGATTCGTGACGAAGGGCTGCTGCCACGGCCCCTTTCCCCGTCCGAGGTCCGGGCGGAACTGGCCGCCTACTACGGCATGATCTCGCACCACGACGAACAGATTGGCCGCGTACTCGAGGTGTTGCAGACAACGGGCGCTGCGGAAGCGACCGTCGTCGCCTACGTCTCCGACCATGGCCTGGCCCTCGGCAGTCATGGCTTGCTGGGCAAGCAAAACCTTTACGAGCACAGCGTGCGTGTGCCGTTCATCCTCGCCGGCCCGGGCGTTCCCTCGGGCCGGATCATAGACCGTCCCGTGTACGCGTTCGATCTGTATGCCACCCTGACCGCGCTGGCGGGGCTGCGGCCGCCAAGCGGGCTGGACAGCCGCGACCTTCGACCCTGCTGGCAGCCCGGCGCCACCGCGCCTCCCCGTCTCGTCGGCGCGGCTTATGCGGACTCGCAGCGCTCCATCAGCGATGGCCGTTGGAAGCTGATCGTGTACCACGTTCGCGGCCACCGGCGCATCCAGCTTTTCGATCTTGCAACGGACCCTCACGAGACCCGCGACCTTGGAGGCGACGCCAATCACGCAGCTCAACGCCGCCTCCTTGAAGCCGAGCTTGGGGCTTGGCGGCGCAGAGCGGGCGATCGCTGGTTCCGCGAGGAGCGGTCGGCGAGCGACGAACCGACACAGCCATGAGCGGACTAGCGGTCAGCCCGCTGGATGCAGGCATCGTCATCGGCTACTTCGCGTTCACCGTCGCTCTCGGACTCTGGTTCGGACGCCGGAGGATCAAGACCGCCGACTCGCTGTTCCTCGCCGATCGCGAGGCCACTTGGCCCGTGATCGGGGCTTCGATGTTCTCCGCGAACATCTCCAGCCAGCAGTTTGTCGGACAGGCCGGGCTGGCGTATTCGATCGGACTGGTCGCGGGAGCGTTCCAGCTCGTCGGAGCACTCTGCTTCATGCTTCTGGCCGTCTTCTTCGTGGATGTCTACCTCACGCTGCGGCTAAGGACGGCACCCGAGTTCTTTGAGCGCCGCTACAATTCGGGAGCGCGCCTCTTTGTCTCCGGAATCAACATCGCCATGATCCTAAGCGCGAGCATCGCCACGGCACTCTATGCAGGAGCAACGGTATTGCTGGATCTGCTCGGTGACTCCGTCCGCGTCGACTTCAACGTCGCGGTTGCGGTCATCGCCCTCGCGGCCGGCACGTACACGGTGCTCGGCGGTCTTCGCTCGGTTCTCTGGACCGACCTCCTGCAGGCAACCTTGCTCTTGGTCGGAGGCGCCGTGACGCTTGTCCTAAGCGTCCAAGCCGCGGGCGGCTGGGCCGCCGTGGTCGACGGTGACGGTGGAAGTCGCTGGTCGGTTGTGCAGCCGTGGGACCACGTCTTCGGATGGTTCCCACTGCTCACCGGCGCGATGATCCTCGGAGTCCACGGTCACTGCACCGATCACGACTACGTGCAGCGGGCGCTGGCGGCACGCAGTGTATTCCACTCCAAGATGGGGGCGCTACTCGCCGCGTTTCTGAAGATTCTGGCCCTTTTCATCATCGCCGCCCCCGGGGTGCTCGCCGCGCGGCTGCTGCCCGGGCTTGCCCATCCCGATCAAGCCTACGCCAAGCTTGTCACCGGGGTCGTGCCTCCGGGCTTGGCCGGGCTGGTCCTCGCTGGCCTTCTCGCCGCGATCCTCGGCACGGTTGCGGCAGGGTTATCAGCGGCGGCTTCGCTCGTAACCTATGACTTTGGGGGCCGTCTCCTGCCCCGGCTCGGAGAAGCCGCGCGGGTGCGCGTCGGTCGCCTTGTCATGGTCGCCCTCCTCGTACTCTGCTCCGCGCTCGCTCCAAAGATCCGCAGCTTCCCGGGCGTCTTTGCCTATCTCGTCCAGGTGTGGTCCCTCCTCGCACCCCCGGTGTTTGTCTGCGTGGTCTTCGGGGTGTTCACCCGCTCGGCGTCCGCCCGTGGCGCCAACGCGACCTTGGTTGCCGGGACGGCGCTCGGCGCGATCGCCTTCTGGGGTATCCGCGATCCCACCGTATCTACCGCGCTTCCCGCCTACTTCCTCAACCCCTTGAACTGCGGCTTTGTGATCACGATCGCCTGCGCCCTTGTCATGCTCGGCTTCAGCCGCGGAGCCTCCGCGCGGCCCTCACCCAAGGACGCATCCGCCCACCCGCCCATCGCCCGACCCCATGCTGGAGCCATGAGCCGGACGGAGCGGCGTATCTACCTCGCGTCACTCACGGCGTTGCTCGTGCTGTGGCTCGCGGTGATCCTGATCTTCTCGCCGTGGGGTCCTGCCACAACCAAAACGTGAGCCACTCCCCGCGCGGGCAGAACGCGAGCCTGCGGTGGCGACGTTCGGTCCTAGGAGCCACAACCGTGTATCCGCGCTGCGCCTACTTCTTCCAAGTCTGACTCTCCGCAGTGACCGGGACGTCCCAGGGCTGTGGCGACAGGGGCCGGTAGATCGGATCCCGGTCTCGCACGGGAAACCCATCAATGACGGCCGCGAGCGCCTCCCGGGCGGCGCGAACCTCGGGTTCGGAACGATCGATGAGATTGACCTCCTCGAAAGGGTCTTCACGGAGGTCGAAGAGCTTCTCCGGCCGCCGCGCGGAGTCGACATAAAGCTTGAACCGCTCATTGCGTATGACCCGATCACGGAAAACGTAGGCGTTCTCGACGCCGGCCGACGTCAATCGTGCCTCGTTCTTACCTCCCATCGAGAGAATCCATTCGTGCGGAGACCGGTCGGCCCAGCCGAGCAAGGCCGCCGCCGCTGGCCGACCGTCGTAGACGAATTCCGGCGGCGGCGAAATACGGGCAAGGTCGGCGAACGTTGGCAGGAGGTCAGCAATCGTAAGCAATGCGTGGCTCACCCTGCCTTCGGCTACGCGCCCCGGCGAATTCACGACGAACGGCACGCAGACCCCGGCTTCCACTGTTGACGACTTGCCACCCCTTACTGTGCGACCGTGGCGAACCCCACTGATCGTCGACGTGGTCCCGTTGTCGGTCGTCACGATGAGGAGCGTGTTTCTCCGCAGGCCCAACGCTTCAAGCGCATCCACCAGTCGTCCGACCAAGGCGTCCGCGTAACGCACCATCGCCCGATGCCGCTCCATCCGCGACGAAGCCCCCGGTTCCAGCGGCGTGGCCACCAGCGGCTCATGCGGCAGGCACATCGGGAAATACAGAAACATAGGCTGATCCCGATGCCGCCTCATGAAATCGACAAGGAAGTCCGCGAAGACGTCGTCGCCGAACTTCCCCGGAAGGGTGGCGCTGCCGGCCGCCGTGTGGATGTAGGGGTCCCAGTAGCGCTGCTGGCTGCGCGGATCGCTGCCCTGCCCCCCGGTCCACATGCAGTACTCGTCGAACCCGAGTTCGCGCATCGCCTCCGGCTGCACCCGGAAGTCGTTAATCTGCCACTTTCCCGCCACGGCCGTACGGTACCCCGCCCGCCGCATCACGGCAGCGATCGAGGGGTTCATCGTCCAGTCGTAGTGCGCCCCTCCGCCCCAGCGCGGCACGTCCCAGTGGTTGACCCATCCGTGACGAAACGGGTACTGACCGGTCAGGAAGGACAACCGCGTAGGGGTGCATTGCGGCATCACGTAGAAGTTATCGAAGCGTGTTCCCGTGCGTGCAAGCCGGTCGATATGCGGCGTGTCCACGCCTTCCGCACCGTACGCTCCAATCCATTCCTTCCCGAGGTCGTCCAGCATGATGAAAAGGATGTTCGGGCGTTCATCCCGCAGTTCCGCCGCGCTCATCGGCGGCCCTCCGCAACCGAACAGCGCGATCACAGCAACACACCGCGAAACCTTGGTCATCCAATGGATCGACATGCCGGAAATCATGCCGTGATCCGCACGAGCCCGCAACGACGCGTCAGCTTAATCGTTTCAGTAACGTCAGCTTTGCCGACGCCTCCCCCGTCCGCCTACAACCCGTGGTCGGCCAACCCCACCCCCACCGGTCATGAAAACGCGCATCACCCCCGGCGTCCTGCTGGGGCTTCTCATCCTTTCGCCGGTAGGCGCCCAGAGCGGTGCCACCGCGTCCTCCACCGTCACCATGGACCCCTTCGACGTCACCACCGGGACCGCGAAGGGCTACATGGCCACCAACACCATCTCGGGAACGGCGATGAACACCCCGCTCAAGGATGTGCCGATGACGATCAACGTCATTACCTCTGAGTTCCTCGACGACTCTCTGGTCGGCGGCCTCGCCGATGCCCTGTCGTATAACTCCTCGATCACTCAGACCAACCGCGAACCCATCGCCAATCGAAACGATTCGTGGTCCATCCGCGGCTTCCGCAACCGCAACACCCTCGTCGACGGAGTCACGGCCGGCGAATTCGTCGCACCCCAGATGATTGATCGCATCGAAATCGTCAAGGGCCCCAACACTCTCTACGGGCAGTCGGATCCGGGCGGTCTCATCAACATCATCACCAAGCGACCAATCGCCCGGAACCGCATCACCGTGGTCCAAAAGCTGGGCAACCAAGGCTTCATGGGCACCGACGTGGACGTGAACCAGGTCTCCAGAGATGGGCGGGGCGCCCTCCGCTTCATCGGCGCCTACTCGCGCAGCGACGGATACAAACTCGTTGACGGCAAGGAGAACCAGTTCGCCGGCCTGTCGGGTGACCTCCGGCTGGCCGACTCGACGCGCGTGAACCTTCACTTCAGTACGAACCAGACGGAGGGGATTCCGGTCCAGCGCGGCACCTTCTCGTTCCAGATCATCCCCACCGACCTGAACGGCGACGGTGACACCGCCGACACCGTGGACGGGATACCCGAGGCGACCGTGCGCTACAACAATCGCTTTCTGCCTTGGAACTTCACGTCGCAGACGCGGAAGAACCGCTTCGAACAGCGCAGCACCAACGCCCAAGTGAGCGTCAGGCACAGCATCGGACGGGCCGTTAATCTCCAGTACAGCTTCGTTCGCACGGAGCAGGATCTCGCAATGACGTTCCGCGAGTACAACACGTTCAACGCGGCAGGAAGCGCCGACGCAAACCACACGGCTTCCAGCCACTACAACCTTACTAACGCGCACACCCTTCAAGCCCTTGTCACGGGTCGCACCGGGCCCCTGCTCCACAACGTCCTCGTGGGGTTCCGCTACACGGGAGACCGCGGCAGCACCGACAACTACACGCTGCGCACGCTGGGACCCGCGTCCGAGCGCGCCGCGCTGGCCAGCATGATCTCGGCCGGGCGCCGGATCCGCCTCAATCTGACCCGGGCGGAGGTGCTCGGCGGCGTCCGCTACTGGGAGGATGACGTGCCCACCGAGACCGAGTTGAAGACGCTTGGCGTTCGCAACAACAACAACAACGTCGGCGTCAGCGACAGAAGGGTCAACTCCGCCTATCTCACCGACAGCATCTCGCTTCTAGACCAGCGGCTCAAGTTTCTCGCGGGGCTGCGCTACGTCCGGATCCGCGGGCAATCCACCAATCTGGGCGGGCAGAAGATCGGGGTCCTCAACGATCAGGATGACCTCAGCACGCAGGTTGGGGCGGTCTTCGACCTCAGCACCCGAGTCTCGCTGTTCGCCAACCATGCGACCGCCTTCAATCCGAACGGGACGAATCCCAACACGGGCTCATTCTACGATCCTGAGACATCACAGGCCTACGAGGCCGGACTAAAGATCAACGGCCTCCTTGGGGGCAGACTCGACGGATCCGTCTCGCTGTTCAACATCGACAAGGAGAACGTGGTGCGTAGTGACTACAACCCCGCCACCTTCCGCTCGGACACCGAGGTCAGCGACGACCGGAGCCGCGGGTTCGAGACCGAGCTCTTTCTCAACCTGACGGAGTCGATCCAGACGGTAATGAGCTACAGCTACATCGACGCCAAAACCGTCCGCAGCGTGACGCTCGCCAAGGGACTTCGCCTGGAGGGCGCCACGCCCCACCGCTTCACCCTCTGGACCAGCTACGGCGTGCGTTCGGGTCCCCTCGCCGGCCTGCGTCTCGGCGGGGGAGTCGTCCGCGCCTTGGGCCCGATCCAGCAGTTCGGCACCAGCAACAGCCGCTTTGTCATCGAGGATGGCTACACCACGGTCGGCGCGTTTGCGCGGTACCAGACGGCAGTCCGCCGCCGGCCTCTTTCCCTCGGAGTCAACGTCGACAATGCGACCAATGAGTTCTACATCCGATCTCGCGCCGGCGTCAGCGAACCCCGTCGCACGGTCTTCTCCGCCCGGCTCGACTTCTGACACGGATTTGGCCGCCATCCAGCCATGCCCATGAAATCCCGAGCCTGGTTTTCGATCGTGCGCCGGAAGGCGCTCCTCGGTCTGTCCTTCGCCACCTTCTTCATCGCACCACCCGCGGCAGGAACGGTGCCAGCGGACAGCCCACCCGACATCCTGTTCATCTTCGCGGATGACTACTGCTTCGACGCCATCCACGCCCTCGGGGACCAAGTCGTGCAGACGCCGAACCTCGACCGCCTCGTGGCCCGCGGAACGACGTTTACCCACGCCTACAACATGGGCTCGTGGAGCCCCGCCGTTTGCGTCGCCAGTCGGGCCATGCTCGTGACCGGACGCAGTGTCTGGGATGCACAGAAGGCCCACCGGACCCTCGATCAGGAACGCGCGGCTGGCCGCCTGTGGCCGCAGTTGCTCTCACAGGCAGGATATCGTACGTACATGGCCGGGAAGTGGCACCTCCCCGTCGACGCCGCGCAGACGTTCGATCATGTCCGCAATGTTCTTCCGGGCATGCCGAAGGACTTCCCCGCCGGCTATGGTCGTCCCGTCGACGGCCAGCCCGACCCTTGGGATCCGGCCGACCCGAAATGGGGTGGCTATTGGGAGGGCGGACGCCACTGGAGCGAGATCACGGCCGACGACACAATTGGATTCATCTCCGACGCCCAGAAACATCCCCAACCCGTCTTCATCTACAGTTCTTTCAATGCGCCGCACGACCCGCGCCAGGCACCCCAAGCCGATCTCGACCGCTATCCTCTCGAGCGCATCCGCGTCCCGGCCAGCGCCCTCCCGGAGTACCCTTACGCAGAAGCCATGGGTGCCGGACGCACGCTGCGCGACGAGCGTCTGGCCCCATTTCCGAGGACCGAGCAGGCGATTCGAACCCAGATCCGGGAGTACTACGCCCTCATCACGCATCTCGATGCACAACTGGGCCGGATCCTCGCCGCCCTTGAAGCGAGCGGACGGGCGGAACGCACGTGGATTTTTTTCACCGCCGACAACGGTCTGGCCGTCGGTCGGCACGGGCTGATGGGCAAGCAGAGCATGTACGAGCACAGCCTGCGGGTGCCCTTCATCGTCGCCGGCCCGCGGGTCCCCGCAAACCGCCGAATCGCGGCTCCGATCTATCTCCAGGATGCGATGGCAACCACCCTCGCCCTCGCGCACGCACCCAAGCCGGATCGGCTCTACTTCCACAGCCTCCTCCCCTTGCTCGAGGATCCCCGCCGCGGAAGCTTCTACCCCGACATCTATGGCTCATACCTCTCAAGTCAGCGCGCGCTCGTGCACGAGGGCTACAAGTTGATCCTCTATCCCACCGCCAAAGCCGCCCGCCTGTTCCGTCTCGACCGGGATCCGGACGAAATGCATGACCTTGCCAACGAGGCGGCCCATCGGCCGACGATGCGCCGCCTTTTGGCGCGACTCCTCGATCAGCAAAGAAACCTCGGCGATCCGCTTGACCTCGCGTCCGTCTACCCAGAGTGGGTTCCGGAGCCACCGTCCCGGCCATGACGGCAATCCACGTCGACGGCGACTGATCAGCAGGTCTCGTCCGCAGGATCGGGGTACGTCCGCTCAGCCTCCGCCACCCGATCCCGCACCGCATCCACCGGCAAACCCGGCGCGCCTCGCCAAGATCGCCGTGCGGGGCCGGCACCACCGAGCCTGCCGACGGCTTCAGCGAATCGCTCCCAACTTGCCGTGCGAAGCGAAGCGGATCGACCGCAGCAAAGGGTAAACCTTGGCGGAACCGGCCCGCTCGCGGCGATCCCCCCGAATCCGATTCGCTCCCCCGGCAAACTTGACGTGACCACGTCACCCCGGACACCCTCCGCTTCCCTGCCTCCAGAGACTGGCCGCTAGCGCCGTGCCAACCTCAAGATCAGTCGATACCCACTCCCAGCCACCGGGCTGCCCATGTCTCCCGGTCACGCGACCGACCTCCCACCCCCCGACCCGCCACCCCTCTCCGGTCATGATCGCCCGCGTCCTTCCCCTCGCCCGCCTGCTCCTCGCGTCCTGCTTCGTCACCCTCGCCGCCCAGGCGGCCCCCGCGACACTGGAACTGCGCGAAGGCGACCACATCTGCCTCATCGGCAACACGCTCGCCGAGCGCATGCAGCACCACAACCACTGGGAGGCGATGCTGCACCAGCGGTTTCCCCGCCACCAACTCGTGGTGCGCAACCTCGCGTGGCCGGCGGACGAGGTCGACCTCCGCCCCCGCGCCGAGGGTTTCGGCGAGCCGGAGCAGCATCTCAAGGCCAACCGCGCCGACGTCATCCTCGCCTTCTTCGGCTTCAATGAATCCTTTGCCGGCCCCGACGGCCTGAACGCCTTCCGCGACCGCCTCGACGCGTGGGTCGTCGCCACGCTCCAAGCCGACTTCAGCGGCCGCGGTCGTCCACGCCTCGCGCTCGTTTCACCGATCGCCCACGAAAACCTCCGCAATCCGGACCTGCCCGACGGGGACGCGAACAACCGCAACCTCGAGCTCTACACCGCAGTCATCCGCGACGTCGCCGCCCGGCGCGGCGTGTTCTTCGCGGATCTCTTCCATCCCACCCGCGCGCTCTTCGCCTCCGGCAAGGGCCCGTTCACCGTCAACGGGGTCCACCTCACCGCCGCCGGCGACGCCGCCGTGGCCCCCCTCCTCGACCGCGCGCTCTTCGGCCCCTCCGGCGCTCCAAGCAACGTGGATGAGACGCTGCGCGCGGCGATCGCCGACAAGAACTTCCACTGGTACCATCATTACCGGATCGTCGACTCGTTCTACGTCTATGGCGGGCGCTCCGGGCTGAAGTTCGCCGACGGTCCCCAGACGAACCGCGACGTCATGGAGCGTGAGCGCGAAGTGCTGGCGGTGATGACCCGCAACCGCGACGAACGGGTCTGGTCCCTCGCCCGCGATGGCCGCGTGCCGCCCCGCATCGACGACGGCAACGTCCCTCCCTTCCTCCCAGTCGTCACCTCCTTCGGCATCAACCAGAGCAAGGACGCCGGCAGCAACACCGGCCAGACCAGCAAGTCGGCGGAGGGCAGCTCTGCAACCATCTCCCCTTCGGCGGAGACCTTGAAGAGCTTCACGCTCGCGCCGGGCTACGCGATCAACCTCTTCGCCTCCGAGGAACAGTTCCCCGAGCTGGGCAATGCCGTGGCCACCGCCTTCGACGCCCGTGGCCGCCTCTGGGTCTCGACGATGCAGACCTACCCGCAGTGGCGGCCCGGCGACCCGATGAACGACAAGCTGCTGATCCTCTCGGACACCAATCAGGATGGCCGGGCGGACACCTGCGCCGTCTTCGCCGACGACCTCCACCTGCCGATCGGCTTCGAGTTCGGTCTCGGCGGCGTGATCGTGAGCGGCCAGCGCGAGGTGCTGCTGCTGAAGGACACGAATGGCGATGATCGCGCGGACTTCCGCGAGATCCTGCTGAGCGGCTTCGATTCCGCCGACAGCCATCACGTGATCAATCAGTTCACGTTCGATCCGGGTGGTGCGCTGTACTTCCAGGAAGGCACGTTCCACTTCTCACAGGTTGAGACGCCCTACGGCCCCGTCCGGGCCAAGAACGCCGCCACCTACCGCTTCGAGCCCTTCTCCCAGAAGCTGGATGTGTTCGTCAGCTACAGCTACGCGAACCCGCACGGGATCACCTTCGACCGCTGGGGTCAGGCGTTCATCTCCGACTCCTCCGGCGGCGCCAACTACTTCGCCACGGCATTCTCGGGCTTCCTGCCGTACCCGGAAAAGCACTCCACGATGAAGCAGTGGTTCCCGAAGCGCGTGCGGCCGACCAGCGGGTGCGAATTCGTCAGCAGCCGCCACTTCCCGGACGAAGCCCAGGGGCTGTTCCTGCTCAACAACACGATCGGGGTGCAGGGCGTGCTGCAGCACCGCCGCACCGCGGCCGGCAGCGGGTTCGAAGGCGAGGAGATCGAGCCGCTGCTGCTGAGCTCCGACCGGAACTTCCGTCCGGTCGACCTTGAATTCGGTCCGGACGGGGCGCTCTACATCACGGACTGGCAGGAGGCCCTGATCGGCCACATGCAGTACTCGTTGCGCGATCCGCTCCGCGACAAGGCGCACGCCCGCATCTGGCGCATCACCTACCCGTCGCGGCCGTTGGTGCCGGTCGCGCGGATCGCCGGCGAGCCGATCGAGCACCTGCTCGAGTTGCTGCGCCTGCCGGAGGACCGGACCCGGATCCGGGCAAAGCAGGAGCTCGCGCTCCGGCCCCGCGCCGAGGTCATCGCCGCCGTCCAGCGCTGGGCCGCGCCGCTTGATCCGCGTTCCGCGGCCGATGCGTTCCTGCTCACCGAGGCGCTCTGGGTGCACCAGTGGATGAACGTGGTGAACCCCACCCTCCTCGCGCAGCAACTGCGCTCCCCCGAGCCGATGGCCCGTGCCGCCGCCACCCGCGTGCTCTGCTACTGGCGCGATCGCCTGCCCAACGCGCTCGCGCTGCTGCGGGTGCAGGCCGCGGACGAACATCCGCTGGTGCGCCTCGAGGCGGTGCGCGCCGCCAGTTTCTTCACCGACCGCGCCGCGATCGACGTGGCCCTCGAAATCCTCAACCACCCGCGCGACTACTACCTCAACTACACGCTCGAGGAGACGATGCGCGCGCTCCAGCCCTCCCCGACGGAGATCAAGGATCCGCGCGCCCTCTCCTTCGTGCTCGGCCGGATGACCAACGCCGAGCTTGCCGCCGCGCCTGGTTCCGCCGCCGTCTACGCCGCCCAGATCGAACGGGCGGGCCTCGACGCCGGCACCCGCGAGGTCGCACTCGCCGCGCTCGCGCAGCTCAACGGCACCACCCGCGAGGTCGAAATCGCTGCGGCCCTGGCCCGCTTCGACGAACGCTACCAGGACCCGGGAACCGGCGGTGAGTTGGGCCGCCTGTTGGCGTCCTCCGCACCCGCCGACTTGCGGAAGGCCGAGGCGCAGATCATGCGCATGGCGTCGAAGGATCACGCGCTCACGTCCGTCCGCCGCGCCGGCCTCGCCGCGAAGGCCGTGATGGAGGGCTCCCCCGCCGGCGTGTGGCGGCAGACCGAGCCCAGCACCGATGGTCGCACCCTGCTGCTCGACGCCCTGTGCCTCGTGGGCGACCCGGCCCTGCGTCTCCAGTTCCAGCCCCTCGTGGCCGGACTGCTCGCACCCGGGGCCACCGTCCCCGCCGCCAACGTCCGCGCCGCGGCGCTGCGCGTCCTCCCGATCCTCGGCGAGGAGCAAGCCGCAACCCACGCCCGCTTGATCGCCCCCTACGTGCTTCGCGAGGAGGATCGCGTGACCGCCACCCGCGCGTTGCTGCAGTTGCCCCGCACCGCATGGTCCGGGCTCGACGCCGCCACGCTCTCCCGCGGCATCCTCGCCCAAGCCACGCAGACCCCCGCCGCCCAGCGGTCGCAGCAGGAGTTCGTGGAGTTCACGCGGCTCGGCCAGGAACTCGCCGGGCTTCTCCCGGCCAAGGAGGCCGCTCCGCTCCGGCGCGCCTTCCGCGAACTCGGGGTCAGCGTCTTCGTCGTCAAGAGCGTGCGCGAACAGATGCGTTACGACACGACGCAGATTGTCGTACAGGCCGGGAAGCCGTTCGAAATCATCTTCGAGAACATCGACGTCATGCCGCACAATCTCGTCGTCGTGAAGCCGGGCACCCGCGAGGCCATCGGCAACGCCGCCAACGTCATGCCGCCCACCCCGGACCGCCTGGGCCGGGCCTACGTGCCAGCCAGCAATGACGTCATCGCGGCCACCAAGATGCTCGAGCCCGGGCAGAAGGAGAAGCTGTTCATTCAGGCCCCGCGCACCGCCGGGAACTACGAGTTCGTCTGCACCTTCCCCGGGCACTGGCTCATCATGTGGGGCACGCTGGTCGTGACCGAGGACCCGGAAACCTGGCTGCAGCAGCACGCCGCCGAAAGCCCCGCCGCCCCGGGTGCCACAGCGCCCGCCGGCCACGGCGGTCATGGTGGTCATGGCGGCGCCACTGGCACCGGCAAAGACCACGCCCACGCCCCGTAGTTCGGGTCCCATCTTCCCCGCGCCGGGTACCGCGCTTCCCGCGCCGCCCGGCCAGACATTGCGGATTTCGCCGTCCAGCCGGGCGGCGGGGTGAACCACCTCCAGCGACGGTCGGCGCGCCGCGCTCCGTGCCGGTCCCAGCCGCCGCGCCGCCACCGACCGCCCGGGCCGTCGTTCAGGGCTCCACTCGCACCGGCAAGCCCACCCACGCGAGTTGCAGCAGCGTGCGCGCGTCCCAGTTCGCGAGGCGGAAGCATCCATGGGACTCCGTCCTCCCCACCTGCTCGGGCGACGGGGTGCCGTGGAGCCCG
>Ga0172367_10003381_pt1 | contig 20757 bp, 9 predicted proteins | sample Lak10m_FD_114542 | JGI IMG/M metagenome (GOLD analysis project Ga0172367, IMG submission 114542) | Freshwater microbial communities from Kabuno Bay, South-Kivu, Congo - kab_022012_10m | ecosystem: Environmental > Aquatic > Freshwater > Lake | place: Democratic Republic of the Congo: South-Kivu...
CCCAGCGGGAGAGGGCCGGGGTGAGGGAGAAAAGCGACTCGTGCAAACCAGCTCCCCGGATAACCAAGAAGCCAAATTCCTCAATGCACTCGCTATTGTTCGCGAAGGCCCGCTGCCTGACGCCGCCGACTGGACGCACCAATACGGCGACATCGGCAACACGGTGAAGTCTGACGACGCCCGGGTCAAAGCACCGCTCGGCCTGCTGTGGTTCGGCGGCAACTCGAACCTGGAAGTGCTCCCGCGCCACGGTCACGGCCCGCCGGAGCAGGTCATTGGCGGACGGCTCATCATTCAAGGCATGAGCAGCCTCAGCGCGCGGGATGTTTATACCGGGCGGCAGCTTTGGAAGACAGAGTTCAAAAATCTCGGCACCTTCGGCATCTACTACGACAAGAGCTACACGAACACGCCGTTGAGCACGATTTACAACCAGAAGCACATCCCCGGCGCGAACGGGCGCGGCGCGAACTACATCGCCACCGAGGACTCCGTTTACGTCGTTGTCGGCAGCGCGTGCCAGGTGCTCGACGCGAAGAGCGGAAAGCTGCGGCAAACCATCCAGCTTCCGCCCAAGACCGGTATGCGCACCGCGCCCGAGTGGGGCTTCATCGGCCTGCTCGGCAATGTCCTGCTCGCGGGCGACGGCTTCGCGCACTACACGCAGAAGTTCGGCAGCCTGGTGCGGACGAACACCATCGAGGACTTTTCCGCGAGCGCCGGACTGGTCGCGCTGGACCGGCACACGGGCAAGGTGCTCTGGCGCGTCGCGGCCCGGCACAGCTTCCTGCACAACGGCATCGTCGGCGGCAACGGCCGCATCTACTGCCTCGACAAGCTGCCTGCCAGCGCGGAGGACAAGTTGAAGCGGCGCGGCTCGCCGTTGCCCAAGGATTACCGCATCGCCGCGCTCGACGCCACGACCGGCAAGCCGCTCTGGGAGCAGAGCAAAGACATCTTCGGCACCTGGCTAAGTTACTCGAAGCAGCACGACGTGCTGCTGCTCGCAGGCGCGAAGGCAAGCGACCGCTTGAAAGATGAAGTCGGCGAAGGCATGACGGCGTATCGCGGGGCGGAGGGGAAAATTCTCTGGCAGGACTTGAAGCGCAAATACACCGGCCCGTGCATCCTGCACAACGAGCTGATTCTCACGAGCGCCAACTCGTATCAGGCGTCCAGCGGCGCGTTCAAGCTGCTCGACGGCACGCCGCATCTCGTCCGCAATCCGCTCACCGGCAAGCTGGAGCCGTGGCGCGTCTCGCGCGCTTACGGCTGCAACAACATCGTGGCGAGCGAGAACCTGCTCACGTTCCGCTCCGGCGCGGCGGGCTTCTACGACCTGCTGTCGCAGAGCGGCACGGGCAACCTCGGCGGCTTCAAGTCCGGCTGCACGGCGAACCTCGTCGTCGCCAACGGCGTGCTCAACGCGCCGGACTACACGCGCACCTGCACTTGCTCGTATCAGAACCAGACTTCGCTTGCGCTGGTCCACATGCCGGAGATGGAGCTGTGGGCTTACACGCAGTTCGGCCTCGACGCCACGGACGGCGACCGTGTCGAGCGCGTGGGCATCAACTTCGGCGCGCCCGGCGACCGTCGCGCGGCGGACGGCACGATGTGGCTGGAATACCCGTCAGTCGGCGGCGACTCGCCCGGCCTGCCCATCACCGTGACGGGCAAGGGCACCAATTACTTCCGACGCCACGCGTCCCAAATGAGCGGCGCGGGCCTGCCGTGGGTCGCGGCCTCGGGGCTGCGCGGCTGCGAGACGATCACGATCACTCCTGAAATCGTGCGTCCGATCATCACCAAGCCGCCGCGCAGCAAGGAGGACGACGAGGACGAAGGACGCAGAGCCTCCGGCAGTTCCACCGGCCCGAAAGCGGTTTCAGCGGAGACCCTCGTTGCGGCGATCACCGGTCTGACACCAAAGACGAAAAAGCCCGTGCCCCGGTCCGCGCATCCGCCCGCGCCCTACACCGTTCGATTGCACTTCGCCGAGCCGGAGGATTTGCAGCCCGGCCAGCGTGTGTTCGGCGTGTCATTGCAAGGCCGTCCGGTGCTGGAGAAGTTCGACATCGTGGGCGCTGCCGGTGGCGCGCAGCGCGGCGTGGTGAAGGAATTCAAGGGCGTGGTCATCCAAAAGGACTTGAAGATCACGCTCACCCGTGCGCCCGGAACCTTGGCCGGCCCGATCATTTGCGGCGTCGAACTCATCGCCGAAAAGCTCACGGCTGGAAAATGAAGCCAGCAGCATTCAACTCGAATACCGCCCCCCGGTGGCGTGTGTCCGCCAAGGGGCCGGGAGTCGCGGAGCGTCTGGACTGCGGCCGCTTCAGCGCCGCCTTCCGAACCGCACGAGTCTTCGGGGCGGCACGCCAAAGCGGTGCTAAAGCCACCGCAGTCCAGACGCTCCGCGCAGGCTCATGCCAATGGCGAAAACTGCCGGACAGCCGCCGCGGGTCTTTCCCCAGTTCACGCCGGTTGCTGCTGCGGTTCGTCGTGCTGGCCGCGACGCTCTCCGCCGTTTCACTCTGGGCCTGCTCAGTCCCCGTCTTCCGCTACGCGCTGGAGAAGTGGCCGCCGGACACTTATCGCGCGACGGTCTTTCATCGCGGCCCGCTTTCGACGGCCCAGGAAGTTCTCGCCCGCGACCTGACGCGCGATGGCCTAGCCGGACGGCTCAACGCAAACATTTCGCTTCAGACCGTGGACCTCGCGCAAAGCCCCGCGCCCGAAGGGCTGGAACTCTGGGAGAAGCTGGGATCGCCGTCGCTGCCCTGGCTGGTCGTGCGCTACCCGCAGGCGTCGCGGCTGCCGGACCACATCCTTTCCGCTCCGCTGACCGAAGCGACCTTGAAGCTGGCCTTCGACTCGCCGGCCCGCCAGGAAATCACCCGCCGCCTCGGCCACGGCGACAGCGCGGTCTGGGTGCTGCTGGAGATCGGCGACCGCCAGCGCGACGACGAAACCATGAAGCTCATCGAGACGCGGCTCAATTACCTCGCGGGCGTGCTCAAGCTTCCGGCCATCGAGGCGCAGGACATCGCCGCCGGCCTTGTCACCGTGCCCGAGGGCGGGCTGAAGCTGGCCTTCTCCCTGTTGCGCGTGTCCCGCAGCGACCCGGCGGAGGCGGCCTTCATCCAGATGCTCCTCGGCTCCGAGGCCGACCTGCGCGAAATCAAGGAACCGCTTCTCTTCCCCGTCTTCGGTCGTGGTCGTGCGCTCTATGCGCTCGCCGGCAAGGGCATCAGCCACGAGACGCTCGACGAGGCGGCCACGTTCCTCATCGGCAAGTGCTCGTGCCAGGTGAAGGAACTGAACCCCGGTGTGGACCTGCTCCTGGCGGCGAACTGGGACAAGCTGGTGCAAGCTCAGATCACCGCCGACCAGAGTCTGCCGACGCTGCCAACCCTCGCGGAGGTCGCCCCGGAAACCGTGACCATCACCGGCGGCGCGGACAAGGCCGCTCCCGTCTCCAACCATCCCGCCACGTTGGGAGATTTCCGCATCGCCGCCGTTTGTGCGGTCGCCGGGCTGGTTGCCGTGGTTCTCTGGTTGCGGCGGAAGTGAGGCGGCGCAGGCGCCGAAACCGGCCGGCTGTCAGAGCTTCTTCCCCGTCAACCGCTCGTAGGCCTCCAGATACTTCGCCTGCGTGCGCGAGACGATGAGGGGCGGCAGCGCGGGCGCGGGCGGCTGCTTGTTCCATTTGAGCGTTTCGAGGTAGTCGCGCACGAACTGCTTGTCGAAGCTCGGCTGGCCCTTGCCCGGCTGATACTGGTCCGCCGGCCAGAAGCGCGAGGAGTCCGGCGTGAGCACCTCGTCAATCAGCAGCAGCTCGCCGTTGAAGAGGCCGAACTCGAACTTGGTGTCCGCGATGATGATGCCGCGCTTGCGGGCGTAGTCGCGGGCGAAGTGGTAGATGCGCAGGCTCAGGTCGCGCGCGCGCGCCGCGATGTCCGCGCCGACCAGCTTCGCCGCCGTCTCAAACGGGATGTTCTCATCATGGCCCGTCTCGGCCTTCGTCGCGGGTGTGAAGATGGGTTCGGGCAGCTCGGCGGATTCCGTGAGGCCGGCGGGCAGCTTGATGCCGCAGACCGTCTGGCTCTGCTGGTATTCCTTCCAGCCCGACCCCGCGAGGTAGCCGCGCACGACGCACTCAATGGTCAGCGGCGTGGCCTTCTTCACGATCATGCTGCGGCGCGCGAGCTTGTCCGCGCAGGGCTGAAGCTGCGGTGGCAAGGGGTCGTTCGCCTGCGCGAGCAGGTGGTTGGGCACGAGCTTTTCCGTCTGCGCGAACCAGAAGTGCGAGATCTGCGTGAGCACCTCGCCCTTGCGCGGGATGCCGTTGGGCATGACGCAGTCGAAGGCGGAGATGCGGTCGGTGGCGACGAAGAGCAGGCGGTCGCCGAGGTCGAAGACTTCGCGGACCTTGCCGCTTTTGACTTTGCGGACCCCGGGGAGATCAATCTGAAGCAGCGGCTCGTCGTTCATCGCGCGCGATGATGGGCGAAGGCCGGGGTCGTTCAAACCAAAAGACAGGGGGCCTACTCGCCTTCCGCCAGCTTGCGGTAGAGCGTCGCGAGGCTGACGCCCAGGGCGCGAGGGCGGGAAGCTGGTCGGGTTGTGAATAACTTTCTGAAAAAAACTAAAATACCACTTGCATTACCCCCCCCCCCTGTTGCGTATAAGAAAATCCATTAAGCCCGCAACGCGCCTCTCAAGGCAGCAATGGACTGAGCGCGTGCGGCTCATCAATAACATTATGAAGCAATGGAGCGTGCGCTTGGGGATAGGGTTGGTAGCCACTTGTAATCTCATGGTCGGTCGTGCCGCTCCGTCCGAGCCGGCAAGTCCTGCGGCTGCCGCAACGAATGCGGCCGTGGCTTTTCCCTCGTTTGGGTTCTGGACGAATCTACCCATCTCCCACCCTTGGCCAGCCACCAACGGTCTGGCGGTTGGGCGTGACGCGACCAATGCGCCGCCGGGCCAAGGCCAAGGCGGCAAGCCGGCCAAGGATGGCACCAGCGGTGAAACTGCGTTCACCTCGTTTGCGGTCGCCACGCCGGTTCTGGCCCATTGGCGCTTCGACGAAACCAGCGGCACGATGGCCGCCGACAGTTCCGGCAACAACCTGCATGGCACCTTGTCCGCGAGTGGTGCCTCCTTCGTGGCCGGTGGCATGTCTGGCAATGCGCTTCAGTTGGATCGGGCGGCCCACGGCTATGTGAACATGGGCAGCGTGCTGAATCTGACCGGCACCAGCTTCAGCATCGCGGTCTGGATGAAACGGAACGCGGGCGACACGACGGACGCCTCCTTCATTGTGACCCGACATACGCCAGGCTATGCAAACGGCTACTTCTTGAACCTCAACACCGCCGGCGGGCCGGCATATGGACAGGTGAACAAGGCCATGTTCTATGATACCAGCGGAGATGTCCCTGGCTCCGCGTATTCCACGACCAGCATGAACGACGGGCAATGGCATCACCTGGTGGCCGTCTATGAGTCCGGCGTTCAGAAGCGCGTCTATGTGGACGGAACGCCAGTGGAGGGAACCGGGGTCGCGGGTGGCATCGGGCCTAACTACTCGCCGTTTCTGGTTGGTGGCCTGGCTCCGGGCGGATCGCCCACCGGCTATTTCACCGGCTGGCTTGACGAGCTGATCGTGTTCGGCAAGGCCCTTTCCAATGCCGAGATTGACGACCTTTATGTCTCCTATCTCAACATTCTGCCCGATGCCCCGACTGGCCTCGCAGCGGTGGCGGGAAACCAGCAGGCAACGCTGACTTGGTCGGCGTCCTCACCGGGCGTGACCAGCTACAAGGTCAAACGGGCGACGGCTCCCGGCGGGCCTTACACACAGGCTGGCGCTCCGACCGGAACATCCTTCGTGGATTCCGCGCTGAACAATGGCTCGACCTACTACTACGTGGTGTCAGCCGTCAACGTCACCGGCGAGGGGCCAAACTCCGCCGAGGTCAGCGCGACGCCGATGGCCCCTCCCCTCCCCAACGCCCCGGTTGGCCTCGCTGCTGTGGCGGGCAGCCAGCAAGTGACCCTGTCCTGGACCGCCGCCTCTCCGGGCGTGACCAGCTACAAGGTCAAACGGGCGACAGCTCCCGGCGGATCATACACGCAGGTCGCCACCCCGGCTGCGTCGCCCTTCGTGGACACCGGCTTGAACAACGGCACGACCTACTACTACGTCGTGTCAGCCATCAACGTCACGGGCGAGGGACCAATCTCCACCGAGGTGAGTGCCACCCCGGTTGCCCCGCCCCTCCCCGATGCCCCGGTTGGTCTCGCCGCTGTGGCGGGATACCAGCAGGTGAACCTGACTTGGACCGCCGCCTCACCGGGAGTGACCAGCTACCGCATCAAGCGCGCCACCTCGGCCAGCGGGCCTTTTGGCCTGGTCGGCAGCCCGACCGGAACGTCCTTCACGGACTCGCCTTTGAACAACGGGACGGCCTACTACTACGTCGTGTCGGCCGTCAACGGCACGGGTGAAGGGCCGGATTCTGCCTCCGTGAGCGCGACTCCCCAAGGCCTGCCACCGTCGCTCAACCTGCTGGCCCACTGGAAATTTGACGAGACAGCCGGTGCCACCACCGCCAGCGACAGCTCTGGCAATGGCTATCATGGCGTGCTGGGGTCGGCGGGCGCATCGTTTGTGGCCGGCGGGAAGTCCGGCAACGCGCTGCAACTCAGCAAGGCGGCCAACGGCTATGTGAACATGGGCAACGTCCTGGACCTGACCAGCGGCAGCTTCAGCATCGCGGTCTGGGTGAAGGTGAACCCCGGCGACACGACCGATGCCTCGTTCATCCTCACCAAGCACACGCCCGGCTATCCGAACGGCTATTTCTTGAACGTGAACACCGCCGGCGGTCCGGGCTACGGCCAGGTCAACAAGGCGATGTTCTACGATCCCAGCGGCAATGTCGCGGGTTCCGCCTACTCCACCACCAGCGTCAACGACGGCCAGTGGCATCATCTCGTGGCGGTTTATGAGGTCGGCGTCCAGAAGCGCATTTACGTGGATGGCACGCCGATGGAAGGCAGTGGCCCGGCCGGGGGCATCACCGCCAACGGCTCGCCCTTGCTGGTCGGTGGCCTGTCCGTCAGTGGAACGCAGCCGGGCTTTTTCACCGGCTGGCTGGACGAACTCATGATCTTCGGCAAGGCGCTGTCCGAAATCGAGATTGACGACCTCCACAATTCCTATTCGGTTCCGCCGCCGGTGCTGCCCGACGCTCCGCTCAACCTCGCGGCGGTGGCGGGCGACCAGCAGGTGAGCCTGAGCTGGTCGGCGGCCTCGCCGAACGTGACGACCTACAACGTCAAATATGCCACCAGTGCGGGCGGCCCTTACACGACCCTTGTCCCGCCGGTTGCGGGGCTGGGCGTGACCGTCAACAACCTCGTCAACGGGACGACGTATTACTTCAAGGTGTCGGCCAACAACGCCGCAGGGGAGGGACCGGATTCCACCGCGCCGGTGAGCGCCACGCCCACGGCGACCCCAACGCCGCCGAGCATTCCGGCCAACCTGATGGCCGTGGCCGGGGATCAGCAGGTGACGCTCAGTTGGGACCCTTCCTCTCCCGGTGTGCTGGCCTACAACGTCAAGTTTGCCACCAGCCCCACCGGGCCGTTCAACCCGGCGGGAGCTCCCTCCGGCACCACCTTCACCCACTCGGGCCTGATCAACGGCACCACCTATTACTACAAGGTTTCCGCGGTCAACTCGTATGCTGAAAGCGGCGATTCCGCCGTGGTGAGCGCCACGCCCACGCCGCCGCCGCTGCCCGGCGCGCCGATCAACCTGTCGGCCACCCCCGGCGACGGGCAGGTCAGCCTGAGCTGGGCCGCTGGCACGCCGGCGGGCACGCAATACAACGTGAAGTATGCGACCACACCGGGCGGCCCTTACAACGTGCTGGGTCCGCTGAGTGGCACCACCCGGGTGGTGACGGGACTGATCAATGGAACGCTCTACTATTTCGCCGTGTCTGCCCTGAACGCGGCGGGGGCGGAGGGGCCCGACTCTGCCCAAGTCATTGCGACACCTAATCCGACACCAAATGGCGCTCCAATCGCCCTCTGGGCAATGGCTGGCGAGCAGGAGGTATGGCTTAGCTGGGTTGCTCCCTCGCCGAACGTGACGAGCTACAACGTGAAGCGAGCCACCTCGCCGGGAGGGCCTTACACATCAATCGGATTTGTGACTGGCACTGCGGCCACGGACAATCAATCTGTGAGTCCAGGGACGACTTATTACTACGTCGTGACAGCTCTGACTGGACCTGATGAAAGTCCTCCCTCCGATGAAGTGAGTGAGATACCATTTGGGCTCCCGGCACCACCGCAGGGCGGGGGTGTCTATTTTGAATCGTTGACGATCAACTTTGATCCCGCGCTAAGTGACACTGTTGCATTAGGCCCGTTGTCGGATGCTAACGACGTGACTTTCAACAACATGAACGTGTTTCTAGATGCTCCGGGCATGCTGCGTTTAGAAATAAATTCGACATTCTTCGGCGTCGCTCAAGCCCAAAATGGCGCACTGCCACCTGCTGGTGCCGGTTATACACCGACTCAGGCGGATATTGATCTCATGCATCGTGCTTTCCCACAATCTACCTCATCATTTGAGGGGAGACTATCAGTGGTAAATCAGGTTGAAGTGGATAAATTTCCCGAGCAGCTTCTTGATTACAATTTGGACGTGGAAACCAAGGCCATTCGGAAAGCATTCCATGAAATACAAGAACTGAATTCGGGCATTCGGCTGCCCGGACCCGGGACGACGCTTGAGCGCGCAATACAAACGCGGATTAACTTCATTCATACTCAATGGATCCGGATGCTCGCTGTAACCGACTCACTCGTCCGCCGTTTCGGAAGGGCCATAAATCGAGCGTTGCCCTTTGTCGGTGGGGTTTTCGTGTTTGCGAACGCTCCAGCTTGGGCGATGGCATTTAATAATGCGACGCGCGACTACGCTACCGATTTCAATCTTGGCAACGACGTCACCGGAAGCGCTGCAATTGTCTCGGGCTACTGTAATGACCTAGCCCCTGGTTCTGGAAACATCGTGCTCAACTATATTCTCAGATGAGCGATAAGTATTTCGTCCTTTACGCAAACCATTGCAAGGTTCGTGCTGCTTTGCTTGACTCGGTCAGTGTTGCTCCGACCTCATTTACTTGGCTAGGGGTGACCTATTCCGATCGGGTGTTAGTTGACCAATTCCATCATATGGTTGATGCTGATGGGAAGCTAAATGGGTTTATTTTTGACCTATTAGGGCGAAATGAGCAATCGGAAAAACGAATTTCTGAAGCGTTGAATGCGTGTCCGGGCATCTTTGATGATGGGGGGACCATCTATGTCCGACTTGTTGAAGATGCTAACCTCGACCATGACGGAGCCTCCGTGATAGGCGCAAACTTCTACCTGAGCCAGACGGAAGGCATCATCGCATGTCTTCCTTGGATGAGCGAATGGGGAATGGGCCCAAGCAAGTGGTCGAAACTCTGGAATTCACTTGGATTTAAGGTTGAGACCAATAATGTCCCGATGCCGATTTTTACCAATTAACGAGTGCAACCATCAGCGCCAGACTGTTTTCTACTACCATTTGCTCCAACGAACCGAAGTGCATAACCCCTAAAAACCATGTTACAAAACCGCATCAGCATCACCTACACCGCCGCCGAGCTGACCGCGTTTGACGACGCGCTCACGGTCATCGAGGGCCTCCTCAACCGCGTGCCCAATCTCAGCGCGGAGGACCAGTCCCGCGTGGCCAAGATGCCGGATGGCGCGTGGGGCTTCATCCTGAACCTGCGCACGCTCGCCCAGCAGAACCTCCAGAAGCTCCCGCGCGAGTATGAGGACGCCATCCTCGCCACGGACATCGCCTCGCGTGATGCCCTCGTCGCCCGCCTCAACCGCCTCGTGGTCATCCATGACCGCGCCGACCTGGGCCTGATGCTCACGGAGAGCGACTGCTGGTCCGGCGGCCGCTACATCCGCAAGAACCTCACGGACGCCGGCCTCGGCTCCTCCATCGAGGCCCTGCTGGATGACGGGATGCGCCGCTATTTCTCCCGTTCCGGCGACGACACCCCGCCGCCCGCCCCGCCCGCGCCGACTCCCTGATCCTGGTAGGGCCGCGTTGCTGCGCGGCTTCCCTCCCCGCACCCAAGGCCGACCGGCAGGTCGGCCCTACCGTGTCGGAATGACGCTTGCATTTCTAACGTGCTCCATTGAGCCAACTTGCAAAGGATTCGGATCATCCTTCACCATGATTCGATTCATCTCCCTCCCTGACCCGGATCGTCCTTGGGGATGATTCCATTCATCTTGAGGCATGACTCGAATCAGGCCGCCGATGATCGGATGCAGCCCCGGCCATGATTCCAGTCAGATGGCTCCCTGAACCGGGTCACCCGGCGGATGACCCGGTTCATGCCGGGAGATGGCCTGAAGCAGCAGCGGGATGACCGGAATCATCCGGGAACCTGATCCCGATCATCGCCGGGCTGGTCCAGGTCAAGGCGTGACATGGCCGGAACCAGTGGCAAAAGGAACCGGATCATTCGTCATTCCACCTCCGCCAGCTTGCGGTAGAGCGTCGCGAGGCTGACGCCCAGGGCGCGCGCCGCCTGCTCCTTGTCCCCGCCGGCCTGCGCGATGGCGCGCTGGATGTAACTGGATTCCTGGTCGCGCAGGAAGTCCTTGAGCTGGCCCACGGGCTGGTTCAGCGGACTCTGGATTGGCGCGGCGGCGGTGCCGGCGTTCGTCGTCTTGGGGGCGGTCGCGATCACCGTGGTGTCGCCGCTGGGCGCAAGCGCGACCTCCGCGTCGGAAAACTCCGTGCTGCCGAGCGGGTGCAGGTTCGGGGGCAGGTCATTGACCTTGATGAAGCCGTCCTCGCACAAGGCGCTGGCGCGCTCGATGGCGTTCTCCAGCTCGCGGACGTTGCCCGGCCAGGCGTGCGCCTGCATCGCCTCGAGCGCGCGGCGGCTGATGCTATAGGGCTTGAGGCCGCGGTCGGCGGCCTTCGTGCGGAGGAAGTGCGCGACCAGGAGCGGGATGTCCTCGCGCCGCTCGCGCAGCGCGGGCATGGGGATGGAGATGACGTTGAGCCGGTAGTAGAGGTCCTCGCGGAAGCCGCCTTCCTTGATGCGCTGCTCCAGCGGCTCGTTGGTGGCGGCGATGACGCGGACGTTCACGGAGAACGGCACGTTGTCGCCCACGGCGCGGCCCTCGCGTTCCTGAAGCACGCGCAGCAGGCGGCTTTGCAGCACGGCGGACATCGAGCCGATTTCGTCGAGGAAGATCGTTCCTCCGTCGGCTTCCTGAAACAGTCCTTTCTTGTCCGCGATGGCGCCAGTGAACGCGCCCTTGCGATGGCCGAACAGCTCGGATTCGAGCAGGTGCTCCGGCAGCGCGCTGCAATTGATCGGCACGAACGGCCCGGCCCCGCGCCGGCTGTTGAAGTGCAGCGCCTTGGCGATGAGTTCCTTGCCCGTGCCGCTCTCGCCGCGCAGCAGCACCGTGCTGTCCGTGCCGGCGACGCGCTCGACCATGCGGAACACCTGCTGCATCGCGGGCGCGCTGCCGATGATCTGGTTGAACTGGTATTTCTTCCGCAGTTCCTTGCGCAGGTAGGCGTTCTCGGAGACGACCTCGCTGTGCGAGAGCGCCTTCCAGAGCTTGAGCCGCAGCTCGACGGCCTTGAACGGCTTCTGCAAATAGTCAAACGCGCCGAGCTTCGTCGCCTCGACCGCGATCTCGAACGAGCCGTAGCCGGTGATGACGATGACGATGGCCGGTGGCGTGAGCGCGCGCGCGCGCTTGAGCACGTCCATGCCGGAGGGGCCGCTCTTGCCGAGGTTGAGGTCGGTGATGACGATCTCCGGCGCGGTGCGCTCCATCGCGTCGAGCGCGCCAGCGCCCTCGTTGAAGGGAATGACCTCGTGGCCCTCCGCGCGAAGGATTTCCGTGACGATCTGGATGCTCAACAAATCGTCTTCCACGAGCATCACTTTGGCCATGCCGCAAGGCTAAGGAACAAAAGCCCCGCGCCGCAAGCCGCTAATCCCCGCGCGCGGTGAACTTTGAACCTTGAACTTTGAACTCCGCCCCCGACCATCGCGGCGTGCGCGTCCACTTCCTCCTCGGTCCCGCCGGCAGCGGCAAGACGTGGCGCTGTCTGGAGGAAATCCGCGCCGAACTGCTCCGCGCGCCCGGCGACCCCGCCCCGCTCCTGCTGCTCGCGCCCAAGCAGGCCACCTTCCAGCTCGAACGCCAGCTCCTCGACGACCCGCGCCTCGCCGGCTACGCGCGATTGCAGATCGTCTCCTTCGACCGCCTCGCGCGCTGGCTGCTCGACACCTTCGGCGCGGTGCCGGACCTGCTCGACGACGAGGGCCGCGTGATGGTGTTGCGCGCGTTGCTGGCCCGCGAGCAGGACTCGTTGAAAGTCTTCCGCGCCACCGCGCGCCTGCCCGGCTTCGCGCGCCAGCTCAGTCAGCTCCTGCGCGAACTTCAGCGGCATCAAGTCACGCCCGGCCGCCTTGCGCAGCTCGCGGGCCGTTGCGAGGAAAGCCCGCAGCTTCGCGACAAACTCCACGACCTCCACCATCTGCTCCGTGCCTATCACGCCGGGCTGGCCGAAAGCGAAGCCCAGGACGCCGACCAACTGCTCGACCTCGCCGCCAGCATGGCGCGTGATCCCGCATTCGCCCTTCGTCACGCGCCGTTTCCCATCGCCGGCCTCTGGCTCGACGGCTTCGCCGAGATGACGCCGCAGGAGCTGGACCTGCTTTGCGCCGTGCTCCCGTTCTGCCGCACGAGCACGCTCGCCTTCTGCCTGGGTCCGCAAGCCGGGGAGCCGCAGAGCTGGCTCTCGCTCTGGTCCGTCGTGCGGCGCACCCACCTCGATTGTCGGAGTCGTGTGGAGGCACTGCCCGACGCGAAGACCAGCGAGGAGCAACTCGCGCGCGACCCCGCCCACAGCCGCTTCCGCGACAGCCCTCTGCTGGCCCGGCTTGAAGCCAACTGGACTGCGCCCGCCGCTTCTTCTCCCTCGCCCCCATCGGGGGAGAGGGCCGGGGTGAGGGGGCAAAGAGTGCCTTCGCCTGAGGCCGTCCGACCTCCCGCCGCGCATCCGCCCTCGCCTCTCCGCCTCGCGCAGTGCGCCCACCCCGAGGCTGAGGCCATGCTCGCCGCGCGCGAAATCCTCCGCCACGTCCGCGCTGGTGGCCGCTTCCGCGACTGCGCAGTGATTCTCCGCACGCTCGACCATCACCACGCTCCGCTGCGCCGCGTCTTCACCCGTTACGGCATTCCCTTCTACCTCGACCGCCGCGAGCCGGTCGCGCACCACCCGCTCGCCGAACTGACGCGCTTCGCCCTGCGCACGCTCGCTCACGGCTGGCAGCCCGACGACTGGTTCGGCGCACTCAAGACCGGCCTCGTCCACGACCGCGACGAGGACATTGACTGGCTGGAAAACCTCGCGCTTGCCCACGGCTGGCACGGTGACGACTGGCTCGCTCCGCTCACCGCGCACGAACCCGCCTTCGACCTCCCGCGCGCCGAGCGGCTCCGCGTCCGCCTTGTTGCACCGCTGCTCAAACTTGCCGAGCAACTCGCCTCCGCTCCGGCGCCCGACGCCTCTCCTCCCTCGCCCCCACCGGGGGAGAGGGCCGGGGTGAGGGGGCAGCGCGCACCATCGAAGACCAGCTTTCAAATCTTCGGCTTCCAACTCGCCGCCGCCCTCCGCGCCCTTTGGGAAGACCTCGCCATCGAGTCCCGTCTGCAAGCCTGGGACGACGCGCTGAGCGAGGGGGACACGCCTGTCCTCCACCGCGCCGCCAGCGCCCTCCACGCCAGCGTCCTGCGCCAGCTTCACGAGTGGCTCGACAATCTGGAGCACGCGTTTCCGCCCGGTTCGCCCCCGCTCGCCGTGCGCGAATGGCTCCCCATCGTCGAAGCCGGACTCGGCGCGTTGAGCGTCGGCGTCATTCCACCCGCGCTGGACCAGGTGCTCGTCGGCACCATTGACCGCTCGCGCAACCCCGAACTGAAGCTCGCCCTGGTCCTGGGCCTCAACGAAGGCGGCTTCCCCGCGCCACCCGCCGCGCCCGTGCTGCTCTCCGACTCCGAGCGCGCCCTGCTCGCCGCGCTCGACACGCGCCTCGGCTCCGACCCGCGCGCGCAGCTCGCCCACGAGCGCTACTTCGCCTACATCGCCTGCACCCGCAGCCGCGCGCGCCTCGTGCTCACCTGCGCCGCCGCCAGCGCGGACGGTGAACCACTCCATCCCTCGCCGATCCTCGCGCACGTCCAGCAGCTCTTCCCCGACGTGCCGCTGGAGAAGGTCCCAACGACGACCGACTGGCGCGAAGCCGAGCACACGGAGGAACTGCTCGAACCAATCTTGCGCGAACTCGCCACCGAAGCTGCTTCCCCCTCGCCCCCACCGGGGGAGAGGGCCGGGGTGAGGGGGCCGGCCGCGATTGCTCAACTCATCTCTGAGTCTCCGCCCGCCGCTCTGCCCCCTCACCCTCAATCCTTACCCCTGAACCGGAGCGCCGAGCATTGCTCGGCAAGAGCGGACGAACACCCCAAAGCCGAGCAATGCTCGGCGCTCCTCACCCTTGCCTCGCTCCCGGCGCTTGCCCCGGTCATCGCCCGCTGGCGGCAACTCGCCGCCAGCCGCAGCGTTGCCTCGCTGTCTCCCGCCGCGGTCGCCCGGCTCTACGGCCCTGAACTGCGCGCCTCGGTCAGCACGCTGGAACAATTCGCCGAGTGCCCGTTCAAGTTTTTCGTCGCCGCCGGGCTGCGCGCCGAGGAGCGCAAGGAATTCGAGCTGGACCCCCGCGAGCGCGGCAGCTTCCTGCACCGGCTCCTGGATGAGTTCCATCTGCGCGTCACGCGCGGCGGCCGACGCTGGCGCGATGTCTCGCCCGCCGAGGCACACGCGCTCGTCGCCGCCATCGGCGCGGAACTGCTCTTGTTGCCCGAGCATCGCCTGCTCGCGGCGGATGACGCGCGGCGCTTCACCGCGCACTCGCTCATCGCCAGCGCGCAGCGGCTGCTCGGCGCGCTGGTCGGCTGGATGCCGGACTACGGGTTCGACCCGGTGGCGGTGGAACTCGGCTTCGGCCTGAAGCAAAGCCCCCTGCCCGCGTGGCGGCTGGACCTCGCCGACAGGAAGGCGCTGCTGCTCCGCGGCCGCATTGACCGCGTGGACCTCTGTCGTGTTCCCGAAACCGGCGAGACCCTGGCCGTCGTCGTGGACTACAAATCCAGCCCCAAAAAACTGGAGCCGCTCAAGATCGCGAACGGGCTGCAGCTTCAGTTGCTCTCGTATCTCAACGTGCTGCAAACACACGCCGCCGCTTTGGCTGCTTCTCCCTCGCCCCCATCGGGGGAGCGGGCCGGGGTGAGGGGGCTTGACGATCCGTCGGCAGCAGGAGCGCAAGCGCTGCCCAGCCCGCTCCGCCCCGCCGGTGCCTTCTACGTGAACCTCCACGGCGCGTCCGGCTCCGGCGGCACACGCGCGGAGATTCTCGCCGAGAGCGAGGCCGACCGCCGCGCCGCCTACCAGCACGCGGGCCGCTTCGATTTCGCGCAGTTGAAACACTTTGACCGGCGGGTCGGCGGCGGGCCGAGCGGCCAGTTCCGCTACAAGATCAGCCAGGCTGGCGAACCTGCGAAGCGCGGCAACGAGGCGCTGGTGACAGCCGAGTTCACCGCGCTCCTCGCCCAGGTGGAAACCAACCTCCGCCGCCTCGGCACGGACATCTTCGCCGGCGACCTCCGTGTCGCACCCGTGCGCATGAGCGCGAGCGAGTGCGCGTGCGACCGCTGCGACTACCGCGCCATCTGCCGCTTCGATCCGTGGACGGAGCGGTATCGGCCGCTGGCGCGGGCGGCGGAAGCCGGGGAGGGCGCGGCATGAGCAGCTTCACGCCGGCCCAGCAGGCCGCCATTGCCGCGCGCGGCAACGTGCTCGTTGTCGCCGGCGCGGGCACGGGCAAGACGCGCACGCTCGTCGAGCGCTGCCTGCGGCTGCTGCGCGAGGGCGCGTCGCTGGAGGAGATGCTCATCGTGACCTTCACGACCGCCGCCGCCGCCGAGATGCGCGTGCGCCTGCGCAAGGCGCTGGAGGACGAGGTGAAGGCGGCCAGACCTGCGCCAGCTTCGACGGTGGCTGACGCCGCACCGGAGCTTGGCAGGGCCGCGCCGCGCGCGGCTTCGTCAATCCATTCAGACCAACAAGGCCGCGCGCAGCGCGGCCCTGCCGGGATTCTGGATCCCGCCGCGCACTTCACCGAGCAGGCGGCCTTGCTCGACACCGCGCAGATTTCCACGCTGCACAGCTTTTGCCTCGGCCTGGTCCGCGAGCACTTCCATGAGCTGGCGATTGACCCGCAGGTGGTTGTGCTGGACGAGCGGCAGACGCGCCCGCTCGCGCGCGAGTGCCTGACGGAACTGCTGGCCGGGCACTACGCCGGCCGCTGGCCGCACAGCCCGGCCCTCCAGCACCTCATCCGCCGCGCCGGACGTGGCTCAGACGAGCATCTCCGCGTGCTCGTGGTCCGGCTGCACAGCTACGCGCAATCGCTGCCGGATCCCGACGGCTGGCTCAATGGGCAGCTTGCGATGCTGAACCATGCCTCGCCAACGCGGTGGCACGCGTGGCTGGTCGCTGCGCTCGACGCCTGGCGCGAGCAATGGCTGGCCGCGCTCGCCGATGCGCCGAATATCCCGGCACTCACGCGTTGCCGGGCCGCGCTGGCCGCCGTGACCGCCGCCCGTGCCGGCGACTTGCAGTCGCCGTCCGTTGCATGCGCAGCAGACGGAGCGGCGACTGCAAGTCGCCGGCACGGGGTTCAAATGGCGACCGCGTTCGCCGAAATCCTTGCCGCCGATGCGACGGAGAACTGGCAGCGCAGGAAGTCCGCGCGGCGGCCGGCCTTTGCGAAGCTCTTCGAGGAGGCGGAGTTTTTCCACTCGCTGCTCGGCTCGGATGGCGCTGCCGCCGCGTTGGCCGAGGACTGGGAGTGGTCGCGCCACGAAATGGCCGCGCTGGTGGAACTCACGCGGCAGTTCGCCGGGCGGTTCACCGAGGCCAAGCGGCAGCTCGGCGGCGTGGACTTCGCGGACGTGGAGCAGTTGTCGCTGCGGCTGCTGTGCGCCGAGCACGGCGCGGCGGCACGCCGATGCCGCGAGCGCTTCGCGCACGTTTTCGTGGACGAGTATCAGGACATCAACGCGGCGCAGGACGCCATCCTGTGCGCCGTGAGCCGCTCCGGCGCGGCGGCGAACCGCTTCCTCGTCGGCGACATCAAGCAGAGCATCTACCGCTTCCGGCTGGCGAACCCGCGCATCTTCGCGGGCTACGCGGAGGCGTGGCGGGCCGGCGATTTGCAATCGCCGTCCCTGGCTTCGGACACGTCCGGCGGCGACTGCAAGTCGCCGGCAGGGAGTGAGGCGCAGTCAGTCATCCCGCTGGCCGACAACTTCCGCAGCCACGCGGCGGTGCTGAACTTCGTCAACGCGCTCTTCCGTCCGCTCATGCGCGCGGGCGTGGGCGGCGTGACGTATGACGCGGCGGCGGAGCTGCGCTTCGGCAACGCTGATGAGCGGGCGCCGCTGGCCGCTGGCTCCGGCGCGGGATCACGGGTGGAGCTGCACGTTCTCACCAGCGACGACGCGACTGACTCCGCCGAGGCCGACGAGGGGCAGAACGAAGTGGAGGAGCTGCTCGCCATCGAGCGCGAGGCGCGGTTCGTCGCGACGCGGCTGCGCGGGCTGCACGCCGCCGGGCATCCGGTTTGGGATGGGAACGCGCATCAGTTTCGTCCGGCGCAGTGGCGCGACATGGTGGTGCTGATGCGCTCGCCCGGCGCGCGCGGCGAGGCCTTCGCGAAGGAGTTTCACCGTGCGGGCGTGCCGTTGCACGCGGCGCGCGGCGGCTTCTACGAGTCGCTGGAAGTTTCGGACCTGCTGAATCTCCTGCGGCTGCTGGACAACCCGTTGCAGGATCTGCCGCTGCTGGCCGTGCTGCGCTCGCCACTCGTCGGCATGTCGCTGGAGGAACTGGTTGCCATTCGCAAGGTCTCGGAGAAGACGCTGTTTTGGGATGCGCTCACCAAGTTCCGGGCGGCCGGCCCAGCCTCCGGAGCAACCGCAGAAGCCTGCGCGAAGGCCGCGGAGTTTCTCGTGTGCTTCGCCGAGTGGCGGCAGCTCATCCGCCTCGGCTCGCTGACGCAGTGCCTGGAGCGCGTGCTGACGGAGACGCACTACGAGGCGCTGCTGCTGGCCGAGCCGCGCGGGCCTGAGCGCGTGGCCAACGTGCGCCGCCTGCTGGACCTCGCGCGGCAGTTCGACCCGCTGCAACGGCAGGGCCTGCATCGGTTCCTGTGCTTCATCGCGGCGCAGGAGGCGGCGGAACTGGATCACGATCCCGCGCCGTTGCCGACTGAGGATGCGGTGCGGCTGATGAGCATCCACCAGAGCAAGGGGCTGGAGTTCCCGGTGGTCGTGGTGGCCGGGCTGGGCGTGCGCTTCAACCTGCGGGACCTGTCGGGTGACGTGCTGCTCGATGGCGAACTGGGCCTGTGCCCGATGGTGTCGCCGCCGGAGTCGCAGCGGCGCTATGCCAGCCTGCCGCACTGGCTGGCGAAGCAACGCGGACAGCGTGAATCACTGGGCGAGGAACTCCGCCTGCTCTACGTGGCGCTCACCCGCGCGCGGGACACGCTGCTGCTGTGTGGCTCGGACGTGGGGAAGGGCGTGGCCGAGAAGTGGCGCGCGTCGTCGGCTGCGGCCATCACTGACCTTGCCTTGTTGAAGGCGCGGTGTCCGCTGGACTGGCTGCGGTTGTGGCTGCCGGGCGTGGCGAAGGAGCCGGACTGGCACGGCGACGCGGCGGGAAGGAATGCGTTGTTGAGCTGGTGGCTGCATGCGGCGGGTGAGGAGCGTCCCGGTGATGACGCAGCCTGCCTCCTCACCCCGGCCCTCTCCCCCAGTGGGGGAGAGGGAGAAGAGGCGGTGGTGGACTCGAGGCGGCTCGAAATGGCGGGCGATGCCGAAGCGGAAGAAGTCGCGGGCCTTCGTGAGCGGCTGACTCGTGGCTATCCGCATCAGGCCGCGACGCATGAGCCGGCAAAGACTTCGGTCTCGGTGCTGCGGAGACGGGCGGAAGCCGAGGAGGAGGCGTTTCAATTGTTTCCAACCCGCGAACTGCCGCAGGCGCCCCGCCGACGCGGCGGTCGGCTCACGGCGACGCAGGTGGGCGTCGCGCACCACACGTTTCTCCAGTGCGTGGAGCTGCGGGCCACCGGCACGTTGGCGGAACTGCTGGCCGAGGCGGAGCGGTTGCAGACGCGCGGCGTGCTGTCGGAGCGCGAGGCGGACGCGTTGTCGTTCCCGGACCTGCTGCGGTTCTGGAGCTCGGATGTCGGGCAACTGGTGCGGGGCCACGCGCGCGGGGTGCAGCGCGAGGTTCCGTTCACGGCGCGCTTCACGGTGCGCGAACTTGAGGAAATGACTTCGGGGGGGGCGGCTGAAAGTCAGGGACTCCTCACATCGTCCCCTACGGTGATCGAGGAGGACTTCGTCATCGTGCAGGGAGTGGTGGACCTGGCGGTGTTCAGTGAGGAGGAAATCTGGCTGGTGGACTACAAGACGGACCACTTCACCGAGGCGGAGCTGCCGGCGAAACTGCGCGAGCACGGCCTGCAACTGCGGCTTTACGCGCGGGCGCTGGAACGGATTTACCGGAAGCCGGTGACGCGGCGGTGGCTGCACTTCCTCGCGCTGGGCCGGACAGAGGCGCTGTAGCGTCAGCGCAAGGCGTCGGCCACGGGCAGGTGTGTGAGATCGGTCACGGCCCAGTCGGGGTTGTGGGCTTGCAACTCGTCGAGCGGCGCGCCACCGGTGGCGACCGCGAGGCAGCGCGCGCCGATGGCCCGGCCACAGGCGATGTCCAGCGGGGTGTCGCCGACGACGAGAATTTCCTCGCCGCGCAGCTCGCGGCCGAGGCGGCGGCTGGCGCGGGCCTTGGCCACGCGGGCGATTTCGTTGCGGTCCTCGTGGTCGTCGCCGAAGCCGCCGGTGGCGAAGGGTTCCCAGAGGTGGTAGTGCCGCAGCTTGATCTGCGCGCCGAGGCGGATGTTGCCGGTGAGCAGGCCGAGCAGCGGCGGCGCGGGCAGCGCGGTGAGTTCGGCGAGCCATTCGCGCGCGCCCCGGCAGGGACCGCCGGCCTGCTCGTGCAGGTGGTGGTCGAGCCAGAAGACGTAGGCGTCGCAGAAGCGGCGGAAGTTCTCCGGCGTCGCGTCCAGGCCGTGCAGGGTGAGAAATTCGCGCACCAGCCCGGAGTCCGTGCGGCCCGCGAAGCGCATCCACTCCGTCCCGTGCCGCAGGCCAAACTCGGCGGCGAACGCGCGGCCAAACGCCCGCACGCCCGCGCCGCCGGTGTGCAGCAGCGTGCCATCAATGTCGAAGAGGACGAGCCGGATCACGGGTGGAGTTTAGCGGCTGCCTTGGCACGAGGCAATGAGGAGGGAGTTCATAAGGAGAGCGGAAGACAGGAGGGCTCTCCGCTGTTTCCAGTGGAATTGGGATGCGGGGCGAAGCTCCAAACCCCAAACCCCAAGCTCCAAAGAAGCTCCAAGTTCCCAATCCCCAAACCCTGCCGCCGCCACCACGAGAAGC
>Ga0172367_10003384_pt1 | contig 20744 bp, 16 predicted proteins | sample Lak10m_FD_114542 | JGI IMG/M metagenome (GOLD analysis project Ga0172367, IMG submission 114542) | Freshwater microbial communities from Kabuno Bay, South-Kivu, Congo - kab_022012_10m | ecosystem: Environmental > Aquatic > Freshwater > Lake | place: Democratic Republic of the Congo: South-Kivu...
AGCCATGCCTTCAGCCATGCCTTCAGCCATGCCTTCAGCCATGCCTTCAGCTAATCCTTCTTGCAAGATTGATTGATAGATAACTGATTCTTTCATGATTTCGCTCCTTAGTAATCTTTGGATGATTTCTTGGCTTAGGGCTATACCTGATATTATAGCGGTCGATGCAGCTACGTTATTTTGCGATCGCTTCCCCTAAAAGCCAACTGGCAAAATCGGTGGGGAAGGTTTCGGCTAAGAACTTACAGATATTGTCAATCATGACTTCATTTGATCGCTGGCAATCCTTTCAAATCGCTGAACTTGTAACGCATTAACCATGACTCCCATTCAGACTGAATTAGGCGATCGCTAGGATTAGTTCGACGCAACAAATCTAAGACCATCAAAGCATCATACTCAAACGCCCGATATCGCTCCCACAGAGCTAATTGCGATGGAGACTTAGAATCAACCAGCGCCACCCTTTGCAACTCACCCACCACAAAATCATCAAAGGGGCGATTTTTAGGATCGCAAATGATATTGAATTCCCACCTGTAACTTTTCTCCCTAGAAAGCTCTTTGATGATAGTTTCATTTGGTAATACTACCCGCAAAATCCCCGCCTGACCTGACAAACTAAAGGTCTGTCGATAAATTGGCTTGCGATCGCGATCACGTATGGAAAACTGCACCTGGCGGGCTGTTGTAGCTGGCACAAAAAACAAAAATGTGGGGGAAGCCGCCATGGTGATCACCCTCTTAGACACAGGCGACAACAACTCAGGCACAAACGTAGAACAATTGCCGCCACCACGTATTGTCGGGTCAGTTGGTGGCGGAGGATCGTAGGAGGGAATAGGTTGTGCTGTTATTGACTGGCTGGGCATTGTAGCGATCGCACAAGCCATCAATACCATTGTCCAAAGAAACCTAGTCTGACTAAGAATTTTCATGAATTTATGGAGTTCAATCCAGCACAAACAAACAATGTAATTTACAAGATTTTACGATGAAATACAATTTTCGCCATAAACCCTACCTGTGCCCAATTATGCGATACACCTCCACCGACTGCACCCGCCCCTTTAAAAATATCGCTCCCCAACTTTCCACTTCATAGAGATCTTCCAAATAATCCAGCGTCTCCTGTGCGATTAAAATGCGGCAGTCTTCATCTTGACGCTCCTTCTCACAGGACTCCAACCGTGAGGCAATATTCACCGTATCGCCAATTACCCCATATTCCAAACGACTCCTACCACCCAAACTGCCCACCATCACCGCTCCCGTAAAAATGCCCACCCGCATCTCAATTTTGGGTAATCCTCTCTGCTCAAAATTCTGATTTAATGACCTTAGTGTTGATCGCATTGCCAAGGCACAAGCCACTGATCGCCGCGCATCCATGGCAATCTCCGCCTGTTGCTGAAGGGCGATCGGCACACCAAACACCGCCATCACACTATCGCCAATAAACTTATTCACCACGCCCTGATGTGACTGCACCAGATCCGCCATTGCTGTCAGGTATTCATTGAGCCAACCCATCACCCGTTCTGGATCTGCCCCTTCCACAATCGTACTGAAGCTCCGAATATCCGTAAATAGAACCGTTGCCGTTACATTTTGCCAAGGTAATCGACCAGACTGCAACAGGCGATCGCGTCCTTCCCAAAGGGCATTGGCAATCTCTGGTGAAGTCTGTTGCCCCAGTAGTCGCATCATCATCTGTTGCTGTTGTTGAAGCTGATATTGGCGATCAATCAAGGTGGTAATGCTCGCTAATCCAAGTGCCAATGCAGGCGCTACCAGAGGAATCCACCCCTGTTGCAAAAATAGAACATAGCTAAATCCCCATAAAATTAATAGAAATAGAAGTTCACTGAGGATTAAAATAAGCGGATTGCGAATGTTCCAAGTTAAGCTAATCCCAGCGATCGCCCAAATTAACATCCATAGAAGCTCTTGCCACTCAGCCCAAAACCAAAACAGGCGATCGCCATCCAGCACCGCACCAAGCAACTGACTGGTAATGTGAGCTTGAATTTCCACCCCTGCCATTCTCACAGTTCCCTTAGCTGTCGAACTATAGGGAGTTAAAAAGACATCCTTGAGGCTAGGCGCACTTACACCAATCAACACGATTTTTCCTTTAATCAAATCAGGGTTTACTTCCTTTTGCAGAACTTGGGAGAGCGTCACTCGCTGCAATGATTGAGAAGAACCGCGATAGTTAATCAAAATCTGATAGCCACCACTATTAATCGTTTGATAAGCCCCAGAATCTGACTTGAGCAGTGGAAATGTAACTTCCCCTAATACATATTCCTTTTGGGAATTAAAAGACGGCTTGAGATTTTGGCAAACTAAATCCTGACGCTGGGGGCGATCGCGTGGACAGTCTGCTCGCAAATAAGCATTGAGCAGTTGAATAGATAAAGCAGCGCGATTGGTAAATAGCAATACCCGCCGCATAAATCCATCAGGGTCGGCAGGCAGATCAACTAAGCCGACCTGTTCTTTGGGTAACACAACGGGTGGATCGATGCGCTCATTCTGATTGTTACCACTGCTAACTGCGGCAATCACATTGGGGCGATGCAATTGAGCTATTAGTTCGATGCGCTCTGGTTCAATGGGAATATTCCGCTGGAGGTTGAGATCAACGGCGATCGCGGCGGGTTGATGCTGGTTTAGCTCTGCTAAGGTCTGTGCGACAAGGCGATCAGTTAAGGGCCATTTATATTGCTTGATGTCGCTTTCGGTAATATTTACCACTAATAATCTCGGATCGATGACTTTATCTGGACGCGATCGCATCATCTGATCAAAAACCACTAGCTCTAATTGTTGCAGTCCCCCTAACTGCCTGACACCATAGAGCATTCCCAAAATAATTGCGTTACTGACAAACGTAGATCGAAATCTTGGCAATTTCGATTTTGTCAATTGACGCAAAAGATATTTGGGAAATAGCGGTTTTAGCCACTGAAACTTTTGTAGCATTAGTTATCTATCGGTAACAGGCTCTATAGCAATCCTAGATGGTTTGTGAGAGTGCGCTCCTTCGGGGCGCACTCTCACAACCTTCAAAATCTTACAACTCATTAAAAAGGCACTTGCTTAGCAAGTGCCTTTTTTGATTTAGGTTAATGGAATCGGGCAGAGTCGAACTGCCGTCCGCACTAGCGCCTAACCTCCCAGTCATTCACAGGTTTATCCAATCTAATCCTCTTGGAGGGAACTGCTATTTATCTCTAGCAATGGGAGATGCACTGATAAAGTCTTAAGCGAAAAGCCTACCAGAGAAAGCTAATCACAGCATCCGTTGAGGGGTTGAGTGGTGCATTTAACGGAGTCATACAACACTCCTCGAAACCGAAAAGTTTGGTTCTTAGGCTGCTACTGGAGCTGCTTTACGAGAGAAAGATACAATGTTGTTCGCATGTACTTGTTTGAGCCATTGATTTACGAGAGATAGCCCGCTCTCGACCTGCATCAAGGGATAGCTTCTACTAACACGTCGAAACCCTTACGATCCCTTATGATTTGAATATAGCATATTAAGCAAGAATGTATGACTCTTTGTAGCGAGGTGAGCAATTCTCACTATGAAAGCCTGCTAACAGAGGGTTTGTGCATTAAAAACTAAACCAGTGAGGTTTTTTAAAACTAAACGTGGCGTAGCCATTTTTAGTTTTGGTATTATGCGATCGCTAATTCATAGGCTAACTCTACTAAATTACTGGGTATTAAGAAAAGGGTAACCAAGTGACTATTGCAAGCACCGCGACGGAATACATATCATCCAAAGAACTCAAAGAGTTGCATGGTTTTACTGATCCCACGATCAAGAAATTTTTAGGTGAGTGCGACAAGACAGAAAAAAATTCCAAAGGGAAAAGTACAACTCTCCTCAAACTCTATCGCATTGATCGCGTGAATAAGGTTTTAGCTGATTCCACATTCATGGAATGGCAAAGCAAGAAACAATCATCAACCGCTAAACGCAAGAAATCGGTGATCAATGTCGAGGCAGTTCAAAATATTGAGGTAGTTCCACCTCCTAAAGCTACTACTGTTGAGCCAGTCGTTAAGGCAGATGCCTTTGATTTTGAGCTTAAACTATCGCTATTACAGAATGCGGATTGGATTGACTTTCAATGGGAACATTTTCGAGAGGAAGATGATGATAAGTTCTCAGAAGAACAGCAATTACATGCGGTGACGACAGTTAAAAAAATGTTGACAGCTTCCTATTGGTTTGAACCTCAAGATTTTTTCAAGGCATTTAGTCAATATGTTAAGGGTAGTGAAGATAGCGCAGATATCACTAATGAATATAAATCAAGTATCTTGGAAGAAGGATGGAAGGGAATTCCTCTTGTAAGTTTGATGATTCGCGATCGCCAAGATCCTACTAAAGTAATGCTAGATTCTGGGCATCATCGATGGAATGCGCTTAAGGAATTAGTTGAGGCGGGTCATTTTCCTAGCGATTTTAAAATTCCTGTCTTTGATTTAAAGAAATTACGCCCAATCGTAAGGGATCAATACAATCCCAGTCTAGAATTTGCGCTACGCTATGCGATAGCGGGTGGCACATTGGGACATGACTTTGCTCTAAGGGTAATTGCAAAAAACTGGTTTACCAGACTTTGTACTGGTGTTGATTGCTCTTAAAACCCAAAAATCTGCAAATGGTTTTGAAAGTACAAAATGGCGTAGCCATTTTGTACTTTGGTATTATAAGGTTGCTAAGAAAATGAAAAGTCCATGCTGTCAAGTCTAAAACTGCTTGCTCTCGCTGCGATTACATACAGCCTTACATCATTGCCGATCGCTTTGATGCCAATGACTAAACCTGCGATCGCTCAGAATATATCTCCACGCAGAACAGAAGCAGATCGACTTTTACGAGAAGGGTTTCAGCAATTTCAAACTCAGCAAATTGGGGCAGCTTTGACGGCATGGCAGAAGTCCCTAGCCATTTATCGAGAAATCAAGGAACGAGGTGGCGAAGGAGAGGTACTTGGGAGTCTAGGAATTGCCTATCATGTATTGCGCGACTATGACCAAGCCATTAAGTACCAATTGCAAAGCCTTGCGATCGCCAGAGAGATTAAGGATCGCATTGGAGAAATGCAATCGCTGAGCAGTTTAGGAAATTCTTACTATGCAGCAGGGAACTACGACCAAGCGATTGCCTCTTTGCTGCAATCATTAGCTTCTTACTATGCAGCAGGGAACTACGACCAAGCGATTGCCTCTTTGCTGCAATCATTAGCGATCGCAAGGGAAAATAAAGAGCGTGCCAGCGAAATGCAAGTATTGAGTAATCTAGGCTTTACCTATTACTCTCTTGGCAAGTATGACCAAGCGATCGAATACTATCTGCAACATTTAGCGATCGCCAGAGAAAGCAAAGAACGCATCGAAGAAGAACAGTCTCTGGGCTATCTAGGTAATGCGTATCGATATCTCAGCAAATATGACAAAGCGATCGATTACGGTTTGCAACGTCTAGCAGTCACGAGGGAAATCAAAGATCGCGAAGGAGAGGGGCATGCACTAGGTAATCTTGGTTTAGCTTATTACTATCTCGGTAGCTATGACAAAGCGATCGATTATCAATTGCAACATTTGACCATTACAAGGGAAATTAAGGATCGGCTCGGAGAAGGGCAAGCGCTAGGAAATCTAGGAATCACTTATTTGGCTCTGGGTAATTATGACAAGGTAGTTGAGTACCAATTGCAACGCTTGGCGATCGCCAGAAAAATCGCAGATCGCTTGGGAGAGTCACAAGCTCTAGGAAATCTAGGCATTGCCTATGATGCTTTAGGTAAATATGAAAAAGCGATCCAGTACCATTTACAAGGATTAGCGATTAATCGCGAACTCAAAAATCGTCAAGGGGAGAGTGGTTTACTAATCAACTTGGGTTTGGCTTATCACGCGCTAGAAAAATATAGTAAGGCGGCTGAATATTATCTACAAAGTTTGGTGATCAAACGAGAACTCAAAGATAAGCAAGGGGAAGGAGTAGCTTTATCCAATTTAGGGAGAGCTTATCTAGCGTTAGGCAACCGTGATCAAGCGATTGAATACTATCTGCAAGGTTTGGCGATCGCTAGGGAAACTAAAGATCGCCAAGGAGAAGCTATAGACTTGAACAATCTTGGCGCTGTGTCTTATCAACAGAACCAACCTGAACTTGCAATTCTCTTTTATAAGCAATCGGTAAATGTTCGTGAGTCTATTCGTAATGACATCAAAAATCTGGATAAGGCCACGCAACAATCCTATGCTATTAGTATTTCAGGAACTTATCGTCGTCTTGCGGATGTGCTGCTTCGACAAAATAGAGTCATGGAAGCATTGCAAGTCCTTGATCTCCTCAAAGTTCAAGAACTAGAAGACTATCTCAAAAATATCAAAGGTAATGATAGAACTTTGCAGGGTGTGAGGCTTTTGGAACCAGAGAAGATTGTTAGTGAAAAGCTGACTGTGAAAGGATTGGCAAAGAGTTCGGAAATTAATCGCCAACTAGCTGTACAAATTCAACAAATCCCCAAATCGGATATCAATCAAGTTCCTGAATATCTACAAAAGATTCCACAGGGAAATGTTCTTATATATCCTCTCATTTTGAGCGATCGCCTAGAAATCATTCTCTTTGCTCCCAATACTTTGCCAATTAGCCGCACTGTTCCCATTACCCAAAGTGATCTTGATGCGTTAATTGTGGAGTTCAGGACAGCCTTGCAGGATAGCGGATCTGATGATGTAAAAGAGCCAGCCCAAAAGCTCTATAACCTGCTCATCAAACCTATTGAAGCTAACTTAATCAAGGCAAAAGCGACAACTATTCTCTATGCTCCTGATCAACAACTTCGCTATGCACCCCTAGCGGCTCTTTATGATGGCAAACAATGGCTAAGTGAAAAATATCGCATCAGTAACTTAATTGCCTATAGCCTCAGTGATTTTAGTGCCAAGTCTAAGCGATCGCCAAATGTGCTTGCAGGAGCATTTGGCGGTAAAGCGGGAGAGAATAAATTTGGGCAAGTTGCTCTTCCTGCTACGCTCATTGAAGTCCGCGCAATTTCCAAAATGCTACAAAATTCCACTACGCTGGAAGAGAAAGATTTTAGCCTCCAAGCTATCAAAGATCATCTAAGCAATCATAATATTCTCCACTTTGCTACCCATGCTGAATTCAACATAGGTAAGCCTGAAAGCTCACGCATCTTCTTTGGCAATGGTGATATTCTCCAGTTAAATGAAATCACAGACTTGCCTCTACAAAATATTGACTTAATGATCTTGAGTGCCTGTCAGACAGGTGTGGGCAAGCTAGGTGATGGGGTGGAGATTTTGGGTTTTGGCTACCAAGTCCAAAAAGCAGGAGCAAAAACCGCAATCGCCTCTCTTTGGAAGGTCGATGATGCAGGCACACAAGCTCTCATGGATGCTTTTTATCAAGAGTTGCAAAGTGATAATCTGGCGATCGCAGAATCTTTACAAAAGGCACAAATAAAGATGATTCGCTCATCCCAATACAATCATCCTGCCTTCTGGTCTGCCTTTTTTATCATCGGTAATGGTTTGTAAGCACTATCGTTCTCTGCATTAGTATGGTTATGGCTTGCAAAAATTAAAGAGATGCCGATATGTCTCCTAGCGAACAAACAACTCGAAAAAATTTAATTGATCCAAAACTCAAGCTGGCAGGATGGAAATTAGAGGATAAAAATCAAGTTGGGTTTGAGATTCCTGTAGATGGTTATGATGCGGAGCCTTGGAATGGGGTGACGGATTATTGTTTGTATTTGCCTAATGGGGAAGTGATTGCGGTAGTTGAGGCAAAGCGACAGAGCCGATCGCCTGAAGTTGCTGAGCAGCAGGTACGCCACTATGTTACAGAAATTGCTAAGCATCAGAGCTTTCAACCCTTTGCTTTCATGAGTAATGGCGATCGCACTTTTTTCTGGGATGTCGATCGCGAGAATAAGCGACAGGTAGCGGGATTTTTTTCGTTAAGAGATTTGCAAAATTTACTGTATTTGCGCCAGCATAGGGTTCCCTTGCAGCAAGTCCAGAAAAATACAGCGATCGCAGGGCGACTTTATCAGCAAGAGGCGGTGCAAAGGGTAAGCGAACGATTTGACGATGGACATCGCCGCGCTTTGATAGTGATGGCGACGGGAACGGGGAAGACCCGCACGATGATGTCGTTGGTGGATTTATTCTCTAGGGCAAATCAGGCACGGACAATTTTATTTGTTGCCGATCGCGATGCGTTGGTTCGGCAAGCCTTAGATGACAATTTCAAGGTTTATTTGCCAAATGAACCTTGCGATCGCATTCGTACTTACAACATTGACTACAGTAAACGTTTGTATGTTGGTACTTTACAGACATTAATCAAGTGCTACAGACAATTTACACCTGCATTTTTTGATTTGCTTGCCTTTGATGAATGCCATCGCTCAATTTATAACCAGTTTCGCGAGGTAGTCGAATATTTTGATGGGCGAATCATTGGACTGACAGCAACACCTGCTAATTTTATCGATCGCAATACGCTGAAGCTATTTCATTGTTTTGACGATGTGCCGACATTTAGCTATCCACGCAGTCAGGCGATCGCCGAGGGTAATTTAGTTGATTTCAGTTTGTATCAGGCGCAAACAGGTTTTCAAAGGAAGGGGATTCGTGGGGCAGAGTTGAGTGAGGAAGAGCGTAATGCTTTGATTGAGCAAGGACGCGATCCTGATGATATTGATTATGAAGGGACGGACTTAGAGCGTAAGGTTAGCAATCGCGACACATTGCGTAAGCAATGGGCAGAATTTATGGAGGTGTGTCATAAGGATAAGTCGGGGCTTTATCCTGCCAAAACGATTGTGTTTGGACTGACGAAAGATCATGCTTTTCGGTTGGCAAGGGTGTTTGAGGAGATGTATCCCCAATTTCCGAGCATGGTGCAGGTGATTGTGTCGGAAATGGAGCGCACCGATGAATTGATTAAGCGGTTTAAAAAGGAGGATATGCCGCGCATTGCGATTTCGGTGGATCTTTTAGATACAGGAATCGATGTACCTGAAGTGATGAATTTAGTGTTTATGAAGCCTGTCCAGTCTTGGATCAAGATGGAACAGATGATTGGGCGGGGGACTCGTAACCATGAGGCTTGTAGGGTATTTGATTGGTTGCCTGATGGTCGTAAGGACGAGTTTTTGATAATTGACTTTTGGGAAAATGACTTCAATAAAAATCCTAGTGATGAAGTTTCTACACAAAATTTGCCTGTGACGGTCAAAATCTTTAATACACGTCTCAAATTGTTAGAGTTTTATGTGAAGGGGCAAGACTCTGGCGATCGCCAACAAACTATCGGCGATTTACGTCAGCAAATTGGGCAAATTCCGCTTGATGCTTATAGTGTGCAGCAGGTTTATCACGAAGTTGAGCAAGCATGGACGGATACTTTTTGGCGTTACATTACTAAAGATAAGATAGAGTTTTTGCGTACCAAGGTCGCGCCGTTGTTGCGGTTTGTGGCGGGCGTGGATGTGGCGGCGGCAACTTTTACGAATAAGGTAGAACGACTGAAGTATGAGGTGTTGACTGAGGCAGTGCGTGATGATTCGTTGGTAGCGATCGCTGAGGATGTGAGCCGCTTACCGCCTTTTGTGATGGACGATCGCAGGGTGAAAGCTTCTGTAGATATTTGCTTGACGGAACATCTGCGAACTGCCACACCCCAAGAACTAACACAGGTGATTTTCGATTTGGCTCATCAAATGAAAAATCGCCGTGAAAAGCCTTCATCCTTTATCGAGATTGATTTGGCGGATCGGATTGCGGTGAATGGCTATATTTCGCTGGGTGAGGGTGGTGAGCAGGTGTATGTGCAGGAATATCGCGAGAGGGTCGAGCGTAAGGTGATGGAGATTTTTGAGACTCATCCTGCGATCGCGGCTTTGCGTAATGGTGAGACGGTGACGGATCTGCAACTGGTGGCGCTAGAGCGAACTTTGCGGCGCGAGTTAGGTGGTAGTAATATCCAGTTGTCGGAGTCGAATATTCGCAAGGCGTTTAACTTAAAGGTGACGAGTTTGCTGGCGTTTTTACGGGAGTTGTTGGAGTTTGAGGCGTTGCCAGACTATAAGGACATCGTGGAGCGCAATTTTGAGCAATTTATCACCCAACATCAGTACAATGCTAATCAAATCCGATTTTTACGCGCTGTCCAAAGTGTTTTCTTGCAAAAACGACGGCTAGAGGTTGCTGACTTGTATGATGAGCCACTAGATCGTTTTGGTGAGGATGCGGTGGAGCGATGGTTTACTGAGGATGAGGTAAATGAGTTAATTTATTTTACTGAGCAGTTTGCAGCATGAAAAATTTATTTCCTGAGTATTACCAACCTACAGAAGAAGAATTTAAGAACCTTTGGGAGGAAAGCATCTTTAGCTTTGATGCGAATATATTGTTACATGTATATCGTTTCACTCCACAAACCAGACAAAAATTTCTTGAGATTTTGACTAAGCTTAAGGACAGGGTTTGGTTAAGCCACCAAGTTGCATATGAGTACCAAAGAAATCGTGTAGAAGTTATAATAGGTCAACTGAATGCCTACGATAAGGTTATATCTGACTTAGATAAAAGCTTTAAAATTGAAGAAATAACAAGTAGTTTAAGTAAATATAAACGTCATTCTTACATTGACACAAAATTCATTAAAGATACTTTATCTAAAGCTATAGAAGTAATAAAAGTCAAACTTAAAGAGAGTAAAGACCTTCATCCTAGCGACTTACTAATAAATGATCCGCATAGAGATGTATTAGATAATATTTTTGATGGCAAAATAGGGGCGGCATATGACGAAAAAGAACTAAAAGATAAATATAAATTGGCTTCTGAACGCTTTAAAATGAAGATTCCACCTGGATTTAAAAATATAGATAAGCCTGAGCCTGAAAGATACGGTGATGTGGTTCTCTGGTTTCAATTAATTGATTATGCAGTAAAAGAGAAGAAATCAATTATTTTCATAACTGATGAAAATCAAGAAGATTGGTGGTTAGATATCTCTGGGAAAAGAATTAGTTCACGACCAGAACTAATCAAAGAATTTACGGAGAAAACAGGTCAAAGAATTCATATATATTCATCTGATAAATTCATTCAATACGCTTCAGATTTTCTAGAACCAAAGCTTGATCAAGCTATTGTTGAGGAAGCTGTTAATGAGGCTAAAAATATTAGGCTAATGCTTCCTAATAATGTCGAGGAAAATGTTAAGAATGCTAAAGACGAAAGGCAAATACCTTCTAGTTATTTTGCCAATAATTTTCCAATAACATCAAGATTACTAGAAAAACATGAAGATGAGGAACCTTACTCCACCTCATGTCCTAATTGTGCTTCATCTAATACTCGGATATTACGGCATGTGGCAGTAGCACCAACAGGAGAACCTGCAAATGTAATTCGCCTTGTCTGTTCAAATTGTGGAATACAAAGAATCCTTCAGTACGAATCTTTGGACTATTAATGCTTACAAACTCAGAACTTAAATCGCAGGTTGATGATATTTGGGATCGGCTTTGGTCGGCGGGGTTGTCATTGCCGACGGACTCCATTGAGCAGTTTTCCTATTTGCTGTTTTTGAAACGCCTTGATGATGAGGAAAACAAGCGCGAGAAACAGGCAAAGCGGCGCAATCAACCCTTTGAGCCGAAAATTCCCGCAGAGTTGCGCTGGTCACATTGGCGGAACTTTGAAGGAGCAGCCATCCTCAAACATGTTCGCGATGAAGTTTTTCCTTGGTTGCGATCGCTAGGCAATCTAAAAGACAAAGATAAAGATACTGAAGCCGTTGATTCTAAAACTCTTGAAGATTCTGGCAATGAGCAACCCCTGAGTTCCTTTGTGCTGTATATGCAAAATGCTGAATTTAAAATCAGCAAGGCAGCAACACTCATCGAGGTTTGCAAGATCATCGACAGGATGAATATTGCTGAGCAGAATCAAGATGTACAGGGGGATTTGTACGAGTATTTGCTCAATAAGTTGAGTTCGGCGGGACGCAATGGGCAGTTTCGGACACCGCGCCACATTATCCGCATGATGGTGGAGATGATTGACCCGCAACCGACAGAACGCATTGGCGATTTGGCGGCGGGAACCTGTGGCTTTTTGGTGAATGCCTATGAGTACATTCTCGAAAAGCATACGAGTCCAAAGATTTTGTATGATGCGGATGGAAAGAAACATCCTATTGGTGATTTGCTGTCCGAGGCAGAGAGTAAATTCCTCAAGACTGAGGCTCTGACTGCCTATGATAATGATGCGGGGATGACGATGTTGCGGATTGGGTCGATGAACCTGATGCTGCATGGAATCGAGCATCCGCGTTTCTTTTTGATGGATACGCTATCAAAGAATTTTGAAGCGGAGAAGTTTCTGGATGTGGTACTGATGAATCCGCCTTTTACGGGCAAGATGGATTCGGATGTTAATCTTGCATTGCCTGATAAGTGCAAGAAAACGGAATTGCTGTTTTTGTATCAAATCCTGCGATCGCTAGAGATGGGTGGACGCTGTGCGGTGATTGTGCCTGATGGGGTGATGTTTGGCTCTAGTAAGCAACATCAGGATATTCGTAAAAAGCTTTTAGAAGAAAACCGCTTGGATGGGGTGGTGTCGATGCCTTCGGGGGTGTTTAAGCCTTACGCAGGGGTGTCAACGGCGGTGTTGATGTTTACGCGGGGTGCAACTAGCGATCGCCTTTGGTTTTATGACATGGATCATGATGGCTTTTCGTTGGATGATAAGCGTCAGGCTGTGACTGAAAATGATATTCCTGATATTTTGGAATGCTGGAAACGGCGTTTTGATGATGACTTTAACGTCCAACGGGAGCGCCGCAAGTTAGAAATTAAGGAGTTGCTCAAGCCTTTAAAATCTCAGCGTTTGGATTTGGAGCGAGATATTCATCGTCTCAAGTTTGAGGAGGCGATCGCGCCTGAAGATGACGATCGCCCAAGGCTGGCTTTAGAGTCGGCAGAGCAGAATCTCAAGGAACTGAGCGAAAAAATTGCGCCTTTGCAAAATGAAATCAATCGCCTTAATCGTCAGTTTTGGGTAGATCGGGCTTTGGTGAAGTCAAATAAGTACGATCTGTCTGCTAGCCGCTATCGAGTGGTGGAGCAGGATGAGGTGTTTTACGAGTTGCCAGAGATCACGACGGGACGGATGCTCAAGCTAGAATCTTTTATAGCGGCTGAGGTGCAAGAGTTGGAGCAATTATTGGAGAGTTAAATCTATGCAAGTAACTGAAAAGCCTGTTAGTGCTGAACAAACTGAACAAGTTGATGCTCTTGTTATTGAGCAAGTAATTGAGCAAGCACCTGAACATTCGCAGGAGTCGGCTTTGTTGTCTATTAATGCCCAAGTGTCGTTTGCGAGTTTGCTGGCGCTGATTCAAACTTTGCCCAAGGAGCAGAAATGGCAGGTTTATCAAACGTTGGGTGCGGAGCTTGCGCCCCAGTCGGCGGAGGCAAAGGCGATCGCCCGTTTAGCGGATGAGGATGACGAGTCACAATGGATCACGGTTGTCCATGAGGATGATGAGATCGATGAAGAGGCTTTAAATGAATGGTTGGTGAAGCGTGGTTACAAAAAAGCCGAAGTATAGGGTTACGTTGCATCCGCTAGTGGGTGCTGAAGATTTACCTCTGTTGCCTGAGTTTCTACAGAATGATCTTGCTAAATATCAGTTTGTTTTGGCGATCGATCCAGTGCAAACGCAGGGTGTGCCTAGCCATGATTTGCGGGGTGATTTGAGGCATTATCGTGCCTTGGAGATTGACTATAACGGTGTTTGCTATCGTTTGGTGTATCGGGTGTATGAGTCGCCTACGCCGAAACGGGTGCAGGTGATTAGTTTTGCTGAGCATGATTTGGCTTATGAAAGGGCAAAAGAGAGATGCTGAGCATTTGGAAATAAGAGAACTTAAAAAGCAAAAAGTTGGGGATCTGTATATTTATTTGGGTTAGCAATGAAAAGATCGGAACTTGGTGACTTGGTGCAAATTATTGGTGGTGGAACACCTTCACGTAATAATTCAGAATTTTATGGCGGAGATATTCCGTGGGTCACAGTAAAAGATTTTGGAGATAGATTATTTCTTTGGAAAGCTCAAGAATCAATTACTGAAAAAGGACTAAAGGAATCAGCAACTAAATTAGTACCTGCGGGAAACGTTATTTTGGTGACTCGTATGGCTGTAGGGAGAGTAGCTATTAATGCTACTGATATAGCAATCAATCAAGATCTTAAAGCACTTATTTGCAAGTCTGACTTAGATTCTAAATATCTTTTGTTTTTTCTGCTCGCTCAAAAAGATAGATTAGAGTCTCAAGCTGGTGGTGCAACTGTTAAAGGTATTACTGTAGATGCTGTTGAAGAACTCGAAATCCCTCTTCCACCGATCGCTGAACAAAAACGAATAGCAGCAATCTGTGCAAAAGCGGACAGACTGCGCCGCACTCGCCGTTATGCCCTTGAGCTTAGTGATACCTATTTGCGATCGGTCTTCCTAGAAATGTTTGGCGAATACTTACAAAAAGATTATCCAAAGACATTTTTAAGTGAACTAGTAACCATTTCAGGAGGTGGGACTCCATCTCGTGCGATCGCTGAATACTATAACGGAAATATTCCTTGGGTCACGTCTAAGGATATGGGAAGTGATTACATATTGGATGCACAAGAACACGTTACAGAAGAAGCAATAAATAGTAGTGCTGCAAAATTAGTTCCTAAAGATTCTTTGCTAATGGTAGTCAAAAGTAAAGTCCTGATGAATCGATTACCTTTAGCAATAACCAAAAGAGAACTTTGTCACAATCAAGATATTAAGTCTCTACAGTGTTCTAAAAAATCAAATCCTTACTTTATATTTCATGTTTTGAAACATAACGAAGATTATCTATTGCGTCAAGCTCGTGGGGCTAATACTGAGGGTTTGACTTTACCAATGATTGAGGAGGTTCCCGTCCCAAAAGTCCAAATTTCCCTACAAGAAAAATTTGCGGCGATCGTGCAGAAAAGTTACAGAATCCGCGCCCAACAACGAGAAGCCCTGCGGCAAGCAGAACACCTATTTCAGACCTTCCTCCATCGAGCCTTTCGCGGCGAGTTGTAAAGTATAGGGATGTTCATTCTAGCTCCGAGCATAACGAACTTAGCTCCGAGCATAACGAGCTTAGCTCTGAGCATAACGAGCCTAGCTCCGAGCATAACGAGCATAATGAACTAGAGTTTTTAAAAGCGATCGCTGAGCAAATCCGTCAAAAGAGTCGTGTAAATCCAAAACTCATGCAGAATGTCATACTTCAACTTTGTACAGATAGGTTTTTATCCCTGAAAGTACTAGCAGAATTATTGAATCGTAGTCCAGATACACTAAGGACTCATTATCTTAACCCTATGCTTCAACAAGGATTAATTAAACTGCGATATCCCGAACAAGCTAGTCATCCTCAACAGGCTTATAAATCAACCTAAAAGTCAAAGTAGATAAAGGGTAGTTTCTTGTCGGGGCTGAGGATGCTGACTAGAAATAGGCTGACGGGGACGAGGAATAATTTTACTTGCCAATTTAACTGCCACTTGGCGCGATCGCATCGATAGGCTATCAGTGAAAAAAGAACTATCGCGAACATTAATAATGAGATTTGCCCAACTGTAATACCGAGGGACTCCACATAGATTTTTACGCCAAACTGAGGATCGCTCTCGTAGCCCCATAATCTTTGTAAAAACATATTGGTGTCGGCTAAATTGGGTAAACGGAAAGGAATCCAGCCTAAAAAGACCACTAACTGCGTGATCACGATTGCTAAAATCTGCATTGGTATAGGTTTCCAGATTTTATGTAACCCTTCAAATGCGCTGCAAGCTTGCATCCAAAGGCGATGGACTACCAGAGCCGCACCATGCCAGACTCCCCAAATGATAAATCCCCAGTTTGCACCATGCCAGATTCCGACTACGAGCATAATGATCATCAAGTTTAGGCAAGTGCGCCAAAGCCCACCTCTAGAACCACCAAGGGGAATATAGAGATAATTTCGCATCCAGGTGCCGAGGGTCATGTGCCAACGTCGCCAAAAATCGGAGATGCTTGCCGAAAAATAGGGAAAATCAAAATTTTGAGGTAGCTTAAATCCTAATAGCAAGGCGCTACCGCGTGCCATATCGATATAGCCGCTAAAGTCACAATAAATCTGAATGCCATAGGCTAACAGCGCTAACCATAGGTCAACGCTACCTGCGCGTTCCGAATTCCGAAAAGTGAGATCGACGAGTCGAGCCATATTGTCGGCAACAATCCCTTTTTTGACAGCTCCACAGGCAAATAGCCATACACCCTCAGCAATATCAGGTAAGACGGGACGCGATCGCGTGACTAGTTGTGGGGCAAATTCTTGATAACGGGTAATGGGGCCAGATAAAAGTTTGGCAAAAAATAGTTTGTAAGCAGCAAAGTTCAGAAAATCTTTTGCTGGGCTGTTTCCACGATAGGTATCGATGAGATAAGCAATTAACTCAAACACAAAAAAACTAAGGGTGATCGGCGGTACGATGTTTGCCTTCGCCCAGATTGCTAGCGAACTCCCCACTGGTAAACCCGTAAGATTACCGATCACCGTTGCGACAAAAGGAATGTATTTAAAACCAAATAGCAGCAGCACATTAAAAAATACCCCCACAAACAGCAGCCACTGCTTCAGAAATTTATCTCCTTTGCGAATTTCTCCCCCTAGCCAGAAATTAACTGCCAACATCACTAGCAATAGCCAAACGTATTGCCTCTGGATAAATGAGTAAAACATTAAGCTTGCTGTCAAAATAACTAACAAGCGTGCTTGCACATTTGGTAAGAGCCAATAAACAATCGTTGTGATAATCAGGAATTGAGCATAATCAAGGGATAAAAAATCCATTTTTATGCCAGCCAAAAACTGAGAAAACTGGAGGGATAGAAAATCCATCGTTAGGAGACTACTTCGGTTTTAGGCAGATTTAGCAGCACCGAAGGATCATCAAGTAGGTCATCATCAAGATGCTTAATGGGAACCCAGCTTGGTAAGGTGGAACTAGCTTCTTCTACCTGTAATTGGACACAGGGAATTGTATCCGAAAGGATGGAGCTTGCCATCATGCCTGTATGAATCTCAACATGTGCCGAGGTGATCGCTTCAAAGATGAGATTCTGCCCAGGAAACACAACCCGCTCAAAATACCACTGAGGGACATCAGTAATTCGAGCAATTTGGATTTTGCTGGTGGCATTTACATAGGAGCAGACAATTATTTTGTCATGAAAATTAGCAGGTAACGGATCAAGTATGGACATAGTATTTTTTATATAAAGTTGTTTAAGCAAAAATTAACAGGACTTTTTGGGGATAAACCCAACCTAGATTAGTTATAAATCCAAAAATATTCCAAACAAAACCAAATAGACCCTGCCAATCTCTTTGAAATTAACAAGAATACTAACCTTGCCATTTTGCTTGTACATAAAGCTAACACTCAAGGTTAATTAGCGATTGTAAACACTACTACCAACTACTAATTCGGCGATCGCTAATTTGATCCCCACTTTGTTGATCCCCATGATTACCGAACTAGCTGCAAATTGAATATAATTAAGATATGTAAAGACCTAGCGATGAATATTCTGCAATTTTCCAATGTGGAAATTGTGGTGAAATCTCCAAAAATAATAAAAACAATAAGAAAAAACTTAGATCAAAGATAAAATCCTATGTCCACCACTGAGTTCATAAAAAATCCCCTTGATTTAACGAGAGATCGATCTGGTGTATCTGTGGGCTGCGATCGCATTCTCTACATCCGCCTACCATGCAATCCGATTTTTCCGATTGGTGTGGTTTACTTATCAGATCATATTCATAAGGTTGCGCCCCATGTGCAGCAAAATATCTTTGACCTAGGCACTGTACCGCCCCTTGATTTTTATGCAGCACTGGATCGGGCGATCGACAAGTTTCAACCCAATTTATTAGTATTCTCATGGCGTGATATTCAGATTTATGCGCCTGTGGGTGGACGCGGCGGCAATCCTCTGCAAAATGCCTTTGAGTTTTATTACGCCAAAAATCCTTTTAAGAAACTAAGGGGAGCCATAAATGGGCTACGTCTATTTACCTCTTACTACACTGAACTTTGGCGCAACTCGCAGTTAATCAGACGCGGATTGGATCGCGCTAGACGCTATCACCCCGAAGCTAGAGCCGTGATCGGTGGTGGTGCGGTGAGTGTTTTCTATGAGCAGTTAGGAAATATTTTGCCAAAGGGGACGATTATTTCCGTAGGTGAAGGCGAATCATTGCTAGAGCGCTTAGTCCAAGGGCGAGAAATCGAAAGCGATCGCTGCTATGTGGTCGGCGAAACCAAGCCGCGCACTAGATTAATTCATGAGCAACCCGCACCAATTGAGAAAAGCGCTTGCGACTACGAATATATCGAATCAATTTGGGACGATTTTAATTACTATTTTCGCGATCGGGACTTTTATATTGGTGTGCAAACTAAGCGCGGCTGTCCCCATAACTGTTGTTACTGCATTTACACCGTCATCGAAGGCAAACAGGTTCGGATCAATCCTACCGATGAAGTGATCAAGGAAATGCGGACACTTTACGATCGCGGCGTTCGCAATTTCTGGTTTACCGATGCTCAGTTTATTCCAGCCAAAAAATTTATTGATGATGCCGTTGAATTATTAGAAAAAGTCAAAGCATCAGGTATGACTGACATCCATTGGGCAGCTTATATCCGTGCAGACAATCTCACACCTTACCTCTGTCAATTAATGGTGGAGACAGGTATGAGCTATTTTGAGATTGGCATCACTAGCGGTTCTCAAGAGCTAGTTCGGAAAATGCGAATGGGCTATAACCTCAAGTCCGTTTTACAAAATTGCCGCGATCTCAAAGCCGCAGGTTTCAATGAGTTAGTATCGGTTAACTATTCTTTTAATGTCATTGATGAAACCCTAGATACAATTCGCCAAACGATCGCCTATCACCGTGAATTGGAATCTATATTTGGTGCGGACAAGGTGGAGCCAGCTATCTTTTTTATTGGCTTACAGCCCCACACACATTTGGAAGAATATGCTTTCAAAAACAATATTCTCAAACCTGACTACAATCCTATGAGCATGATGCCTTGGACAGCCAAGAAACTACTCTGGAATCCTGAGCCACTCGGTTCTTTCTTTGGCGAGGTTTGTTTAGAAGCATGGAAGCGTGATGATGACGACTTCGGGCGCACAGTTATGGATATCCTAGAGGAGCGTCTTGGACGCGCACCATTGGAAGAAGCTCTCGCTGCACCAATGAAGGAACTAGTTAGCGTCTAAAAAAAGAAGATTCGCAATGCGAATCTTCTTTTTTGCGATCAGATTTGCGATCAGAAAGGTGATTGCTATAGTTGTGCTGTCGCCAGTATTGTTAGGACACAAGCCCAGAGTACGAGTGGCGGCGCGAAGCGCCGCCATCTGCTTCTTAGGTTTTGATTTGTCTTAATACAAATGACGACAGCTATAATATGTAATCAGCGAATGGAATAACATCTATGGTTCAAGCCGAGAGTCCCCAAGTCAAGTATCTATCCTACGAAGAATACTATGCCTATGATGACGGCAGCGACATTTGCTATGAGCTAGAGGATGGAGAATTAGTTGCGATGCCACCAGAATCAATCTTTAACTCTGATGTATCAATGCGTCTATTGTTCGCATTAGGTAAATTTATCCCTGCCCATTTATTGAGATACAAAGAAGTCTCGATTGAGGTAAGTGGTCGTCGCACTAGAGTCAGAATCCCTGATCTGATCATTTTGGGCGAAGAATGTCGTGCGGCTCTAGAAACTACGAAAAGGGGAACAATTACCCATGATATGCCACCGCCATTGGTGGTAATCGAGGTGGTGTCGGCTGGACATAAAAATGAAGCAAGGGACTATCGTTTTAAGCGTTCCGAGTATGCAGCGCGAGGGATAGCAGAATATTGGATTGTTGATCCTGTGCGTAGCCAGATTACGCTGCTGTCTTGGGTTGAAGGTTTTTATGATGAGTCTGTCTATACTGGAGATATGGTGATCAAAAGTGGTGTGATCCCAGAAATTGAGATTAACTTGAGTGATATTCTGGGTTAGCTCTTTCATGCAAGATTACCTCCAACAGGTGCGCGATCGCCTCATCAACTATCGCAATTTATTCAATCAAGAATTAACAGAATCTGAGCTAGCAGAGATATCATTCCTTGCAGAGAAGCTGGATAAATGCGCGATCGCGATCGCTGTTTTTGGCATGGTATCACGGGGGAAATCGTCATTAATTAATGCTTTACTTGGGAAGAAGTTGAGCGAGACAGGTGCAATTCATGGCATTACTCAAAATATTGCTGTCTATGAGTGGAACGCGGGCGGCAAAATTCAACTGCGATTAGTTGATACTCAGGGTATTGATGAGGTTGGTGGTGAAGCGCAAGGAGTAATCGCCCTAGAAGCTACTAAGCAAGCTGATTTAATCTTGTTTGTGATTGCGGGGGATATGACGCGGCTAGAACAAGAAGCGATCGCCGATCTGCAAAAATCCTATAAGCCAATTCTTTTGATTTTCAATAAAACT
>Ga0172367_10003385_pt1 | contig 20743 bp, 15 predicted proteins | sample Lak10m_FD_114542 | JGI IMG/M metagenome (GOLD analysis project Ga0172367, IMG submission 114542) | Freshwater microbial communities from Kabuno Bay, South-Kivu, Congo - kab_022012_10m | ecosystem: Environmental > Aquatic > Freshwater > Lake | place: Democratic Republic of the Congo: South-Kivu...
CCGAATTCGGTGGTGGCCCGCATGGACCTCGATACCACCCGTGGAAAACATGCGTATCAGCGCATCATCAACGATTTTGAAGAACAGCGAATCGATATTCTTGTGGGTACGCAAATGGTGACCAAGGGACTCGATTTCGACCATGTTGGCCTAGTGGGGGTGCTCAATGCCGATTCATTGCTCAATTACCCCGATTTCCGAGCATTTGAACGTGCCTATCAACTAATGGCGCAGGTCAGTGGCCGTGCTGGCCGAAAGGGAAAGCGTGGTTTGGTGGTTGTTCAGACCAGCGAACCAACACACTTCATCATCGAAAAGGTGGTGCAGAACGACTATGAGGGCATGTACCACTCAGAATTGGTTCAGCGGAAACAGTATCGATATCCGCCTTTCATCCGTCTTATTGCCATTACCGTAAAGCACCGCGAACGCGACATGGTGGACCGTGCTGCCGATGCCTTGGCCAAGGCGCTGATGCCCGTGCCCGACAAGTTGGTTCTCGGACCCGAATATCCTATGGTTCAGCGCATTCGCAATCAATACAACAAGCAAATATTGATAAAATTGGGCGGTGGCGACATTGCATTGCGTAAGGCTCAGATATTCGACATCATTCAGCAGTTCAGGCAGGATAAAGAGTTCCGCTCCGTTCATTTTCAACCCGATGTCGATCCGGTGTGATCGGGCTTCAGCAGAAATAGAAGACCTCACCGGTCAGTTGCGCATTCAATTCGGCCTGCTCGTGAGGATTGGCCACTGAAACGATCACTTGTGGGTGATTAATGGTTGAGAGTGACTCAGGTGCCTGCATCACACTTCCGTAAATCTCCTTTCCGATCTTGTTGGGGTTGTTGCATATCCAATGGAATGCGATGCCGTGGCTGGAAAGCAGTTGTGCCAGCTTCTTGCCTTTTTCTCCTGCGCCCCAAAGAACAAGCGGCCGTTGCGGGTCGTGGTCCAGGCGCAAAAACCAGTTCAGTTTCAGTTCAAGAAACCGGTTGTCGGCATAATGCGGATGATTGCGCGATGTGCGCGCGGAATGGTCGCGCCAATGATGGAGCACTGCATTGCATGGAACCACAGCAAGTCCAGCCTCATAGAAGCGGAAACACAGGTCATAATCTTCGGGGTACGTTATCGGTTCGAAAGCCCCACAGCGGTCAAGGTCGTCACGATGTACCATCCAACAGGGCGATGGTATCACGCATTCTCTGTAAATGTCCGTGTAGTTGCTTCCCGTTGCGGTAAGTGCGTTCAGCCACTGTTCGTACTTGCGGTAGCCATCTCCCAATTTCCCTTCTGCGAAGTATGCCACTTGGCCAACGGCTACATTTCCCTGGCCAGCCGTTAGGATATTCTTCTTCAGAACTTCAAGTTTATTGGCAGTCATTCGGTCGTCAGCATCCATGCGTGTGATCAGCTTTCCGTGACTTGCCGTATATGCAGTTCGAAGTGCATCAATAATGCCGTTTCCGTTGTTTGAAAACACCTTGATGCGCTGATCAGTGCTTGCATGTTGATGCAGAATTTCAGCACTGCTGTCGGTTGAACCATCGTCAATGGCCAGCAGTTCCCAGTTACTCTCCGTTTGATCGATGATGGAACGGAGGCATTCGTCAAGAAACGGTGCCGCATTCTTCACGGGCATCAGCACGGAAATGAGCGGATCGGTGTTCAATGACGAACAACTTTCAGCGTTTCCGTTCCTTTTTCCGAGCGTAGCTCAATGAGGTAAACCCCGCTGTTCAGACCTTCAGGAGAAAGTGAGAAGATTCCGTTCGGTACTTCCTTCGAGATGATCGACCTTCCAGTAGCATCGAAAACGGATGCCGTAAATGCATGCCGGCTTTCGATATTAATAGATCCGATACTCGCAGCAAATGGTCCAGTTCCGCTTATCTGAAATGAACTTTCGATGTCACTCGTTTCATCAATTCCAACATTCCATGGCAGCAGTCCGCGGTCGTACATACGCTGACGGATCGGTGTGAAATGCGCACCATTGTAGAGCAACGTGTCGGCCTGAAGGAAAAGCATAGCTGCCTGTGGCATGGTCATATTCTCGCTGAAGCTGTACGCAGCCTGCAACATTATGGCATCGGTTGCCTCGCGACCAATATCGCCCCAGATCTGCATCAGCGTGGCCGACCAGATGTCTGCGTCCAAGTAGATGTTATTCTGAAGGTCTTCGGGGTAGTGGTCGCTACTTACGGAACTGCGGCCCAACCAGTATTCATTGTGGCCATCCCAGGTAAAAACATCTTCCCACCTGAAACTGCTGATGGCGCGTGAATAGCTGGAAGCAAAGTAATCGCCAACGGCTTCATCCAAGGTTTTGCGCTGCGTTCCGTTGTTGGTGTTCGGAGCAGCGGAATGCATGATGGCATGACCGTACTCATGAATGACCACATCGGCATCTTCGGCATCATCTACACCACCCTCGCCAAACTGCAAACGGGGTGGTGCAAAACCAGGGTTGAAGTTGGAATTATCACTTCCATTCAGTGCATGCGCATCGATGGCTATTGGGTAGTTTACAAGATCAGTGAACTCGAGATCTTGCATGTGCAACTGCATGGTAGTGATATGATAGTAGGCGTTCACATCTTCAAAACCATTTTGCGCCCGCGTAAAATTGAACTGTGGAGATAGGCTGTAAGCGGGAGCGATGTTTGGAAGGGAATAATCTTCAATAGAAGCGTATTCGTTCCGAAGGAAGAAAGTGTCGTTTTGAAATGTGACATTAATTTGAACTGGCGCCCTTTGGGCGTTCAATTCAGCAACGTCCTGATCGTTCTGATCTGAATAGGGCGCACCGTAATTCTGATTGGCGCTTGTCAACGGGTCAGGGTTGAAGACCCAAGCCGTTACGGTGCTGTCGGTTTCTGGTGGAGCGGCATACATCAGCAGATCGTTCTGATAGATGACCTTCACATCCTTGTCAAGCACCAGTTCGTAATATCTGTCAGTAGCTTCCGCAACCTCCAATCTGATGGCCGGTTCTAAGCCGAATTCACCCGGGAAATACACTTCCTCCAACGAATAATGATGCAGAATGCCATTGTCGGCACTTTCGTAGTGCACCATCAGTCCATCGTGATATGGTTGGTGGTTTGGGAATTGCGGGTCTATCTGGCTCGGAATTGGCCTTGTATGGCTGAACAGACTTAGCACGTTTCCCGCTTTGTCCGTGTTCACTTTCATGGTACCTCTGAAAACGGGTTTTCCGTTCAATGTCTGTCTGAACAGATAATGTTCTGCCTTTGGACTCGAAGTGTGCGACCAAAGAACTACGTCAGAATTTACATCCTTCAGATCGGGCAAGTTCTGTTTAAGGAAGTTCCGAATTTGTAGAGTGTCGGTCAACCTCACGGTCGGTCTCAGCATGACCGCATCCAGCTTGTCAATACGATGGTCAGAATCATTCAACGCCTCCCATTTCTGAGCCCAAATTGCCCAATGACAGAAAACGAATAGCAGGAGGAACGAAATTCGCATCACGCGAAGTTATGGATTCAATTGTTCGCTGACCAAAGCGTAGAGTCCGTCAAATGATGAAGCACGTCCAATGAAACGGTTGTTCGCATCAAGAAGTATCATGCTCGGAGTGCTCGTTACGCCAAAGGTTTCGAGCGACTTACCATCCCAGCCTTTCAGGTCGTTCACGTTGGTCCAATTGAGTCCAAATCGGCCTATGGCAGTGGTCCAGTCGGTTTTAACCGTATCAACGGAGACGGCATAAACTCCCAGTTGGCCTTTCAGTTCATCATACAGGTCTTTCAGCTTCGGAAGTTCCCGCAGGCAATGTGGGCACCACGAGGCCCAGAATACCACGACTTTCACATTTCCATGAACAGAACTGAGTGGAATTTGAAGGTCTTCCGGCCCGGGCATTTTCATGTCGGGTACTGCATCGCCCACCTTGAACTTGACAGCCTTGGCAATCCGGGAACGTGTTTCATCCGAAAGCGGCAGATCGCAATTGCCAAGGTATTTCTGGGCGATGTAGTCTACAAACTCGGTGGCGTCCTTCTCGTTGAAGAAATCGACCAACAGATCGATGACAAAACCTTGAACCTGAGGATGCATACTGGGCGAACCAAGCAGCTTGTCAATGGCCTCTAAAATTCCTGGCTCGGTACGATCAATGTAGTTATAGAGGTACTCCATCACTTTATTGCTCAGAAACGGATTGGAAATAATGCGTGGATCCGAAAAATCGATGTAGTGGAAATAGTGCACATGGTTGAATGCCGCATCGTTGTCAAACTTCTCTGCCCAATCTTTACGCTGCGTGCGTAGAGGAATCTTATCGAGCTGAACCAAAACCTGTGCGGTGTAGCTCTCAGGAAAGAGGTTGGTGACCAATCCGAGCGAGTTGTTGTAGGCATCTGCAATGCGGTGATACACACCCAGCATTGAGTCAGTAATGGCTTCGTGTCGAGGATTGAAATCGGAAAGGTTGTTCATGCTAAAGTTGAGCGTATCCATGCTCTGTGAATACACATCCGACAGATTAAGCATGATATTGAATGCATCATTCTCTTTTGAGCCTTCCACCTTGAAGGCCATTCCCGAACCGCTTTCATAAATGCGCGCATTGATCGCCTCACGGTTCACCAGCACGAATTGGAAAGTTTCCAACGTACTTACATTGATGATGTACACACCATCGGTGTAGCGATTGTCATAGTTGAAAACCACTTGCTGTTCACCTCGGTAGCGCATGCTGTCAAGCGGAATTTCGAGGTCGCCCAAATGCTTTGAAATGCGGATGACGCTACCAACAGGTTTCGTGTCCATGGCTATGGAAATACGGTCCTGACCGAATAGAACGGCAGGAACCGTCAGAAGAAGGAATAAGACAGTTAGTCTCGTCATGCGAATGCGATAAGGGCTATGGCAATAACTGAACAGGCAATGCCGAACCAATTGAGTTTGGTAAGTGATTCTTTGAACAGCAAAATGGCAAGCAAGGTACTCAGAAGCACAATACCCGTGTTGTTTAAGGGAAACACCTGAGTGCTTGGCAGTTGAGGAATGTTGAGCGCTTTCAGTAGAAAATGAATGGAGAAGTAGTTTGGAACGCCAAGAATGACTCCAGCAACGATGCTCTTCACTTCTAGTACAGATGAATTGGTGCATCTTCTCACGATCATTACCACGGTTCCTACAGTGGCGGCCATCAGAAACAGGGACGATGAGAAGATGCCGAATTCGTCTTCAGAGATCAGGTTGGTCTGTGCGTATTTGAAGAACGTGTCCAAAAAACCGCTTCCGAAGAAAATGAGAAGCGGAAGAAGAAGGTAGCGTTTGTCGGTATTCCCATCGCGTTTACGATAGGTAACCATAACCACGGAGATCAATGCCAAGATCACTCCTAAAAGCCGCCAACCTTGCAGCGGTTCAGCATAAAGTGCGACACCGGCCAACACTGGTATGACCAACGACATCTTATTGGCCACGCTCGTTACGGCCACGCTCACTTTCTGCGAACTGACCGCCATGAGATAGAACATACCGATGAACACGCAACCAATGATCATGGCGCCACCGATCCATGGGCGATGAATTAGTAGTTCCAGCGGAACGTGTTCGGGCGAAAGTGCATATCCGAGCGTGGCCGCCACGAAATAATTGACCGTAATGGCCTGAAACGTGTTGACCCTATAAAGCTGGAAATACTTGAAAATGACCATCAGCACCGATGAAGTGATGATGCTTAGAAGCAGTGCTGTCATCGGTTGCGGTAGGTTAAGAGCATGTCAGAACCAATGCTTTCCACTGTTTCAGGTTCGATTTTCAGATGAATTGTCTCAACACCAATTTGAATTGAACTAGGCGAGACAAACCTTCTTATCTCATCCCACGGTCCAGCTTCGTAAAACGTTTTGTGAATAGTCGGACCACCTTCCACTAACACCGATTGAATGCCTCTTTCATGAAGATCGTTCAGTATTCGATTCAAATCGAGTGGGGAAGAGGTTTGTACCAATTCTGCGTTCACCTTTTTGTTTGAGGCCGTGTAAACAATAGTGCGTGCCGAATCATCGAAAATGCGGCTTTCGATAGGTGTTTTCAATTGAGTATCTAGAAGAATCCGAACCGGGTTTTCGCCTTTATATTTACGGGTTGTCAACGAAGGATCATCAAGCATTGATGTATTTGAACCGACCAGAATGGCAGCTTCTTCCGACCGCCATTTGTGTACCAGAATATTGGCTGCCTCGCTCGTTAGTTTCAAAGAAGATTCCGTTCGATCATTACGAATTCGGTCTACGAAACCGTCTGCGGTTTCTGCCCACTTCAGTATGATGTAAGGACGTTTTTTGCTGTGAAACGTCACAAACCTGCGATTCAGTTCCAAAGCTTCCTTTTCCAAAATGCCAACGGTAACATCGACACCTGCACTTCGCAGTTTGGCAATACCGGTCCCGTTCACCGCTGCAAACGGATCCTGACAAGCAATTACCACTTTCGGTATTGCAGAGCGAATGATGAGGTCGGAGCAAGGAGGAGTTTTCCCGTAGTGCGAGCACGGTTCCAAACTGACATACAACGTAGAACGGCTCAATAATGACGCATCTTCTACCGAGTTGATGGCGTTCACCTCAGCGTGAGCTTCACCGTATTTGTCATGGTAGCCTTCGCCAATTATTCGGTCTTCGTGCACGATCACACTGCCTACCATCGGGTTGGGTGCAACATATCCCGCTCCAAGTTGCGCAAGCTCAAGACAACGGAGCATATATGGTTGGTGATCGGTCACTGGGCGTTCAATTCCTTCAATATTAATTCCACCATTTTCTTCGGTTTCCGTGCCCAGTTGAAATGATTGTAATCATCATTGTATGGGTCGTTGCGTTTCAAATGAATGTGTTTCTTTTGGGCACTTTCCAATTTGTTTATCAGGTGTTCAACTGCTGATGGCGGAGCCAGGTCATCGCCTTCTATGGAAACAGCCAATATTGGAATGGCCACGTTTCTGAGAGCGGCCTCATAATCGAATACATCGTTACTCAGTACGTAGTTCCCAGTTCGGCCTTGGTGGCTCCAATCGCGTATCACGGTTTTTGCTTCCAATCCACCGAACCCGACCTTCTGCCCTGGCAAGTAGCCGAGTATCTCTGCAATGGCTCGTAGATACTGCGTTCCCACAAGCGTTTTCAATGCGTTTATGCCGCTGTAACCTTTCCAATAGACCGAACAGCAGGCTACCAGCACCAGTTGGTGGATGCGATGCACATCGCGTGCGGCAAAAAGACACGCCAATTGCCCCCCAAAACTGTGGCCCAAAACAATGATTCGCTTTTCAGGGAATCGATTTTTCAAATAACCGAGCGTGTTGGCGTACTCGTGATCCAACTCATCCTTGTATCCGAAATCCACGTTGCGCGAGGGCCGAAGGCTTGATTCACCGTTTCCCCGAAGATCGACCGTGAACGCATTGAAACCGCATTCCGCCAGTTCGTTTCCCAAAGCAGTATAATAGCTGGCCATCACTCCCATAGCAGGGAAAACGACAAAGATGCTGTCGCGGTCTATGGTTGGAACGAAGTGCCTGATGGAAGTACTTGAGCCATCGGCATGCGTCATCGGAATTAGAAGAGGTTCGGACATAGGCTTCAAAAATACACTTCGCTGAGTACGGGATGATTCCGAATTTTGCGCGACCATCTTCAACTTATGGGATACATCCATCTTTTTTACCGTGGTTTCGCATTTGTGCTTCTAACGATACTCTGTACGGTGGTGGCTTTACTCGGAAGTTTTGTAGGTGGCCACATTTGGGCACTGAGGACGCAGCAATTCTGGTCGCGCATTCTACTGGCCATTTTCGGAGTGAAAACAGTAATACACGGAAATCCGACCAATGCAGGGCTCATCATGGCCAATCATCAATCCTACATCGACATTTGGTTGATACCGAAATATGTGCTGTCTGTTTTTGTGGCTAAGGCAGAGGTGAAACGCATGCCGCTGGTCGGGTGGGGCGCCAGTGCTGTGGACACGGTTTACGTGGACCGCAGCAGCAAGGAAAGCAGAAAGGCCACCAAGGATATGATCGCAGACCGTTTACGTAACAGACGTTCGGTAATCATCTTCCCAGAAGGGACAACAGGCAATGGAGAAGACCTTTTGCCGTTCAAACCCGGCATGTTCCATGTGGCTGCCGAAGAAGGATTTCCGTTGATTCCGGTCACTATCTTCTATGAAAATCCAGATTTGGCTTGGGTGGGCGATGACAATATAAAGTCACACTTCGTTCGGAACTTCAATCGAGCATCAACAACCGCACATATTCATTTTGGAGAGCCTGTCAAGGGGACGGATGGTGAATTTCTGACGCGACAAGTGCAAGCGATCATAAGGAAGCGACTGACTTCAATTGAACGCAAGTGATGAAGTGATGCTGTGTTTACGAATAAATTCGGCATATTCCGGTCTCCGTCCATCGAATATCACCAGTTCGAAATTGTCAACGGTAGGTTTTTTTCCATAGCGGTCTGAAAGGAAGAATACGGGATCGGAATTCTTAAGCATTCTGATTCCCAAATCGACTTTTCGTTTTCGTTCGATTTCAACGAGTTGAAGTTTGCCAGATGTTGGTACAATTCCCATCACTGCCAACCTGTCATCTAATGCGATAAGTCGGGCTAACGGAAACCGATGGCTGTTAAGGGCTATGATTTCAGGTGCTTGAGCCTCACTCAAATTGATCAATTTGAGGTTGGTGTGTTTTCGTTTTCTGTTCTCACGTATCAGAACATGCACACCACCGTCTTTGTCCAATTGCACATCGGCCACTTGTAATTTCAAGTTTTGAATCTGCTGGTCTGTGTAACTATCGGTTAGATCATAAATCACGTTAGATGTCCAACCAATGCTATCGGCCCCATGAATGTAGAGCACTTTCCCATAGCGAAAAGGGTATCCGGTTTCCTGAAGGGTCAGGGAATATTTGTCTTCAGTGAGTACAATATGAAGCTGATTTCGGTCAAATAGCAACCCTGGGTAACAATATCGGGAATCAAGTGAATCAGCAATTCTCCTGACATTCCATTGCTTACTTTGATCGACATAATTGGCCAAGGAAACCGAGTGCCGGGCACTATTCAGATGAGAACTCGCGAAAGCAACGAATATGTCATCGTTAGCAGTTAGCAAGGCTCCATAATAATATGAACAATAGCTGCTAGCAAATTCAGGTGATCTCCAATCTTCCACCACATACTGTTTTTCGTATTCGCCTTCGATATCAAATGGTTCCTTGAATTTAAGATGATAGAGTCTGCCATCCGCTTCATTGTTTCGGTCGAAAGGCTCATGGGCAATCACGTGTATCCGATTCTGACTGTCCATCATCATCACGGGTGGTCTTGAGGATATGATCTCAGCACCGTTGGTCCATAGGCCATCTGTTTTGCGGTGCATCAGTATCACGGTTCCCGCCATCTTGTCGACAGGCATTGTGAATGTGAATGTTCCTTGATCTGTAGATATCAATTTGCATTTCAAGAGTCCGAACCACGGCCCATCCGAAACCTGATTTTTTGAATCCCCGAAAAACTCGCAATGAAAACCGGTTGCCGATCGCTGACAAATTGCATCATAGCTGACCAAGAATGTCCCTATAATGAAAAGAGCAAGTTTCATTGCACGCATAACCGTAAGTTCAATTCTAGTTGAAATATTGGCTTTCATGGTTTGAATGTAATTATTCTCGACAAATGATCACAAGAGCGTAGAAGCAGCTACAGATCTTTGATGAACGCAATTGAGATGAGTACACTTGAATTCTGTTGTTCCCAAGTTCTTCAGCATTTCGGTTGAACTGTCAACTTCATCGAATTTTAATTTCCGTAAAGTTGGGTGCTGCTTGACTCATCCACCGTTAGTTCATTTGAGGTTGCAAATAGTAATAGCATGGTGCTGGTGTAATTGAACCCGTTTCTCGATTAACGACATAACCTGTTCCATACTTAGGTCGTTGAGAACATCCCGCTTCGTTGCGGAATGAGCATCAATGGCTGAACTATTATCCATTCTGGTTTCCACAAAACGGCTTTGGTCGGCAGCAATTTCCTTGTTGGGAAAACTGATAGGGGCTTTGGTGTTGCTTGCGGCAGCCTATGCACAGGCCGATAACGGTTGGAAACAGGTGTTATGGGCTGGTTTTGCGTGCCTCGCCATAGTGATCTTCATAGACTGGAGGCAATTGGTTATGGCGCTTCGTGCTGAATCGCGACATCATCAAGATTCTTTGAGCCTTTGGTTCTTTCAGCAGCTGTTACACAGAATTCCGCTTGGCATATCGGTAATGGATCCAGCCCACAAGTACTTGTTTGCAAATCCGCAGTACAGCAATGATGTAGCCAATGGCATCGACCTGCTAGGAAAAGACGACATTGAATTGGCTGCAAGAAAAGGCGACTCACGAGACACAGCCAGTGGACTTCAATCTAAGTTCAACCGTGTTGTTGGCTCTGGAACGAAGGAAGAATGGCTCGAAACCATTAAGAAAGGTCAAGATCATAAACAGGTTCTTCGTCAATATTTTCCGGTCCTTGACCAAGAAGGTCAGTTGGAAATGATGTTCAGTTTCAGCACAGATGTTACCGACCTTTTGAACCTTCAGCAAAAAGTTGAGAATAACGAAGCTGCGTTGCGCTATGCACAGGGTATTCAGCGTTCTCTGTTCCCTTCAAACGATGAGATGACCAATGTGCTGGGCGAACACGTTCTGTACCACCTACCGAAAGATCATGTTTCCGGGGACGTTTATTGGGCCACCGAAAGCGCTTTTGGTTACCGTTTCATGATTGTAGCCGACTGTACTGGCCATGGAGTTGCGGCCTCGTTGCTTTCGGTGCTGCTCATCAATAGTTTGAACACAAGTGTTCACCGCCACGGAATCACTTCACCTGCAGCCATCATTTCGCAGGTTCACCAGGTTTTTCGTGCCAGTTTGGCCAAAGGCGATACTTCTTACAAGAACGGAGCAGATATGACCGTTTGCGTTGTGGCTCCTGACGGAAAAATTACTTTCGCCAGTGCAAATCGACCCATAGTCATTGTGCGCGGTGGAAAGATCGAGACCATTCAGCCTGACAACGTTTCGTTGGGTTATAACGACAAGCCATTGGCCATTAATGACGTTCAGATTGAGTGTGCTGCTACGGACATGGTTTATCTGTATTCTGATGGCGTAACCGACCAGTTCGGAGGACCTGCCAACAAGAAATTCGGTTCTAAGAACCTGCATTCGCTACTCGAAAAGATCTCCATGCTTCCTATCTCAACTCAATCAAAGTTCGTTCGGAATACGATGACCGTATGGCAAGGTGAAACCGAACAAGTAGATGACATTTGCCTTCTTGGATTCCGTTGTCAACCAACCGGTGCAAAGTCAGATGTTTTTGCAGCTGACAGAGTGAGTGATGCACAAAGCCGTTGAGGGTCGGCCCATTCAACCTATTGGTTCTGCTATTTTTACCGCATGCTACGTATGCTCGTTGCCTGTTTCATCATGTCTTCAACTGCTCATGCCCAACTGAAAGTCACTGCACACAGAGGCGCATCAGGTTATGCTCCCGAGAATACACTTGCCTCTGTGCGAAAGGCGCTTGAGATCGGTGTAGACCGCGTTGAAGTGGATGTACAGCAGACCAAAGACGGCATCGTGGTTTGTTTACACGACAAGAAATTGGATCGAACTACAGACGGGAAGGGTTTCATTCGGAAATTCAATTGGTCAGACATCGAAACCCTGAAAGCAAATGCAGGCTTCGAATCGGAATTTCCCGAAGAAACGATTCCAACACTTGAGCAGGTCTTTGAGTTGATGGACGGTAGAACTGAGTTTGTGATAGAAATAAAGGCAGGTAGGCAGTACTACCCGGGAATTGAAGACAATGTGGTGCAACTGATACGAATGTACAACGCTCAAAAATGGGCTGTGGTCCACAGTTTCAACGACCTTGTTCTTGAATACATAAACGACCATTATCCAGAGATCAGATTACAAAAACTGTTCGTTCATAAACCATCGTGGCTGCCATTGATGCTCGATTTCCGCTTGCATTGGGCTGGATTGAGTGATTACACGTATGTGGAAGCGTTCGGCATCAGCCTGAAAGGCACTACTTGGGCCATTGTGCAGAGAGCGCATGAGTTGGGCAAGAAAGTGCACGTCTGGACGGTGAACGAGCCGAACGACATTCAACGGATGATCGATCTGGAAGTGGATGGCATCATCAGTAACTATCCCGTTAGGGTGAAAGAATTACGGGCTGCTGCGAAGCGTTAAATTTGATGCATGCAAGCGGCACTGGAAAATCGACTTAAGAGTGTTTTTCTGAGCACGTTCATCACGTTCAACGTTTTGGCCCTTGCAATCGGTGCTTTTGCAATTTACAACGGAGGTGTCCGCGGAATTTGGCTGAGCGTTAGTGTTGCAGCTCTTCATGTGGTTCTGTATTTCGGTCGGCTTTATTTAGCTCAAGTTCCGCGCACATCAGTCAATCTTGTTGGGTTCACAGTCGGAATATTCATGGCTACAATGTATTCCATCTACACAAGCTATCGGCTTGAGGTGGCAAGTATTGCTCCATTACTGGCGCTTGTATGCATGGCCGGTTGGATGGCATACGTTGGTTGGTATTCCGATCTTGGTTCAAACTCAAATTCGGGCATACGGATCGGTAAACGATTGCCGCACATCAACCTTGAAGATTATGATGGTAATCCTGTGAGCAGCGAACAATGGACAGGGCAGAAACGGCTTGTTCTATTCTATCGCGGCAATTGGTGCCCGATCTGTACGGCTCAGGTCAATGAATTGGCCCAGTTCCAGGATCGATTCGATGCCTTAGGTGTCCGTTTCACATTCGTCAGTCCACAGGCACATGCCAAAAGCAGGCGGTTTGCTCAAAGAACAGGCATGAATGCTGACTTTCTTGTAGACAAAGACAACGCTGCCGCAATGAGGCTTGGGATACTGCACGAAAATGGTCTACCTGCGGGATTGCAAGTTTTGGGTTACGATACCGATGTTCCAAAACCGTGTTTGTTCGTTCTTGACGAAGGTGGTAAGGTGATCTTTGCGGATCTGACAGAGAATTACCGGCTTCGACCACAACCTGAGGATATTCTAAAAGCACTTAAAGCATGAAACACTTTTTCACGGTTATAGCAACACTTCTCTCCGCGTTTGCTTTCAGCCAATCGTGCGATTCTCAGAGGTATATGAGCAACATTTTTCAGTCATCGGTAAGCCATGATGTGGTGTTCGGCATTTCGCCAGCGTTGACGGCAGTTTACGTTGCGGAGAACGTCACGGTCAACCAGCAGATGACCATGGACATCTTCTTTCCGGTCGGTGATGCGCTGCCGAAACGTCCGGCCGTCATTCTTGCGTACGGTGGCGGTTACTTGTTTGGAACCAAGGAAGACGAAGACGTTTGGGCCACGTGCGACAGCTTGGCCAAGAAAGGTTACGTGACCGCCAGCATCAACTACCGTATGAACATGAATGTTGCCGATCCATCAAGCGCGGTCCGTGCCATTTATCGCGCTGCGCAAGATTACAGTTCGGCACTCCGCTACCTGAAAGAATTCTCAGATCCGTTCGGTATCGACACGAACTACATTTTTGTTGGTGGCGTAAGTGCTGGTGGTTTTTCGGCCATGCATATGGCTTTTTTAGACGAGAATGAACGTCCTTCCGAAACATATCAAGGTGGGCTATTGGGGCAGGTTCCCGATTTGGGATGTCTTTCCTGTGCAGGAAACAGTTATCAGCACTCTCACGAAGTGAGGGGCATAATCAATTTGTGGGGCGCTCTCATGGACACTTCATACATCCAACAGGATGAATTGGTACCGATGACGCTCTTTCATGGAACGAACGACCTCATTGTTCCATACGACTATGGGTTTCCATTCACGGCTTTGTTTCTGATGCCCGAAGTTTACGGGTCAGCCAACATTGCAGCTAGGGTAGATCATTTGGGCGGAAATGCAGAACTGAACACGTTTGATGGCGTTGGACACAACATTTGGGGAGTCAATGTCAACAATCAGTTGGTTGGCGGCCCTACCGAATATTGGGTTCCAATAACCGACAGCATTGTTTCATTTCTGTACGAGAACATCCGTCCAGAACAACCCTTAATGCAGGCTTCAAATCCGGTTTGCGATGGAGACACAATCACCTTGATCATTACAAACATGCCTCAAAATGGAACGGCTTGCTGGACGGTTGATGAGGGAAATATTGTGGGTTCGAACTCCGATTCTTCCTCTATTGGAGTGGTTTGGCAAGCTGAAGGAATTTATACTGTAGAAGCAGTTGTCACGAATCATCTCGGAGCAATTTCAGTTTCAAATTCGATCAACGTTATTGTGAATCCGATTCCTACAGTTTCGATATCCGAGGTAGAAGGTTTGCTCATGGCCTCTGGCAATTACTCGGTTTATCGTTGGTACTTGAATGGAACTGAACTTGTCGGAGAATCTTCAAACTCCATTGAACCCACCCAAACTGGAACCTATTCGGTGGAGGCATTCAACGAATTCGGCTGTTCCGCCATTTCCGATCAGATGACGGTTGTTTCTGTACCAACTCTTACCACTACTTCCCCGAATGTTGCATTTGTGATTTCCTACGACCTGTGTGGCCGAATCATTTCAGACGCAGATTACGAAGGCTTGATGGTTCAAGAATTTTACGGTTTCAATAGAGAATTGATAGCCCGCAAAAAGGTCTATTCAAACCCATCAGGGTTTTAATACCAAAACCTCTTCATCCTTATTGTAGAAAAAGCTGAGGTGCATGTTCTGCTTGAAGAACTCTTGCATCTTTCTCTGATCGGTGAAGGTTTCATCAATGTTGTCAGTAACCTCAATTTTGGTGAATTTCCCATCGCGGATCAGCACTTTATAAAGCATGAATGGTCTTTGGCCATTCTCCTGAAGATTCAGAAATGTAAGGTCATTCAGTTTCGTAAGGTGGCCAGTGTATGAAATGGTAGAGAAGCTGTCTTCATTCTCATTGTACTGAACATGGTCAATGCCATAGTGGAAAGAATCAGTCATGGCTATAATGTAATAACTGGCTTTTTCCTTGACCGCATCACTTTCGGCCACCCACGTGCCAAGCATGCGCTTGTCTATTTTGAAAGCGGCATCGCTCAACGCAACATCGGACTGGTACGGACAACCCCAGAGCAGAACGGAGAGAAGAGCAACAACAGGAACCAGCGTTTTTTTCATGCCAAATATTTTGGACTAATGTACAAAGACCGATTTTAACACCTTCGGGGAACCGTCAATCTGAAACAGTCGGTTACGACCTATTTTTACCCCATGGACAAATTCTTACAACTGGCCGACCAGTTGACCATTTACAAACTACGTACTTCTTGGTTTCAGATTGCGAAGCTTTATAACGAAATAGCTGTTGAACACGATGGAACAGTGAGCATGGCATTCGTGCTGCTTGCCATTGATGAAGATGGTGGAACACCTGTGACTCACATTGCACCTCGCATGGGCATGGAGCCAAACAGTTTGAGCAGATTGCTGAAATCGTTGGAAGAAAAAGGCTACATCGTTCGAGAAAAACCAGATTCAGATAAGCGCATGGCATTTGTATGCCTTACTGATGAAGGCAAAGAAAAACGCGCGATTGCCATGAAGGCAGTTTATCGTCTTGAGCGAGCCATCGTAAAGAACATCGATCCCGTTGCTCTTAAAGGTTTCTTTGAGGTAGTGAACCACATTCCGGGCGCAATTGAGGAATTCCGAGAACGAATGGGTGAATATCAGACCAGATAAATTCTTACAACAAAGAAAGGGCGGCCAAATGGCCGCCCTTTTCATTGAATCAATAATCTAAGATCAATGTTTGATTATCTGCTTGGTGCTAGTGCCCTCGTTGGTAGTTATGCGTAACACATAAGGTCCATTGGGCAGGTTGCTGATATCAATGTTCTTATCGTTTACTGCTGGTTGCAGCACCACTGATCCAAGTACATTCATCACTTCAACAGAAAGCACTGTTGCAGTCCCTGAAGCAATCGTAAGCGGACCATCCGTTGGGACAGGGTAAACTGGCAATTCTTTGCCGTAAACCAATTCGTTCACGCTTTCAGGATTTGGGGTTGGGCCATAAACCATGTTCAGTACCGGTGCCAGTTCCGGGTCGCTGGCATCATTGAATGTCATCAAACCTCCAGTGAATCCAGGAATGCTGAGTTCAAACTGCGTACGCGATCCATTGTTGATCACTGCCAGAATCTCTGGGGTCAGATCCAAGCGTACCCAATGTCCATCTTGTGCAAACGAACCGTGTTTGCAAGGGATGTCCATTTGATCGCCATTATCCATAAAATCTTCTGCTTCAACGTTGGCAGTAGCTCCGAAACTTCCGCTTACAACTTTCACCTGTACATCTGTGCCCTGCAGCGGGTTTGTTCCTGTAAGGCTTTCTCTACGAAGGAAAATGTTCGCTGCCGCCAACGTGGTGTCGGCCATTTGGGTTGTATTGAAAGACAAAACTGTGGCAACTGCATTTCCTCCAGTCTCTCCTATTTGCAGAGTGGACGAAACAGTTCCAGTGGAAGTAACCGAACCATCTTTCGACCCGCCTTCAGACAACAGATAGAAGTCGTCCATGAAATACTTCTGGTAGAATTTCTGCGCCTGGTACATCCACATGGTCAAGTAAGCATCGGCAGACAAGTGGAAGCAATCCGTGAAAATACCTGCATACAAGCGCATGGTTTCCATAGGAGATGGATAATCAGGATAACCCAAAGGCAAAGGAGCGGAGAACTGAGCGTAAGTACCGCCAGGTGCAATGCCCAACGGTATTTCCTGTCCGTAAGCATATTGTAGAATGCCTTGCGCAGGTACGAAATCCACTAACGGGTCATCGTCTGCGTAGGCAGCAACTGAATCTGAGAATTCATTCAGAATCGTATTGATCTGAATGAAGGTCGGTTGGCCCATATCGTTCCACGTGCTGTAAAAAGGATGCACGGTTTGCGCAGGGGCTATGTCCTCGATCACTTCACCGAAGTTCGGGTACGTGTAACCTGCCCAGAATACACGCATTCCGGGACGTGTCGATTTGAGGAACTCAATTACTTCCTCAAGTCTACCAGCTACTTCACCTTCCAAGCTATCGGTCATTTCCTGCGACCACGAGACATTCCAGTCCCCCATTACATCGTTTCCACCAATGCTCAGATGCACAATGTCAATGTCGGGATTTGCATCGATCAGCTGTTGAATAGCGTCCTGTTTCGTTTGTGTAAGAAAGTCGTCTGTTTGCGCACCATTCTCGGCAATGACCACGCTTGAGGCGAATCTTTTGTCAGAATGACCCATATTCCGTAAGCCATCTGTTATGGTTTGGTCGGCATTCATGAACGAAGCCCAGCTGTCGCCAACCAGCAGGACGCGGTTCGTTGGCACTTCAGCGCATTGGGAAAAAGCTGCTGAGATTCCAATGAAGCTCATCAGCGTGAAAGAGTAAATGTTTTTCATGGGGCGTTTAAGAATTAGGACGCTGAAATTAATGATTAAGTAACACGAAGTGTCAATTGAGACCCTAGACGATACGATTATGTCGTTGGCGTTGCTTCCCCCGATATACGCTCAAATTCGTCAATTGAGAACATGAAGTGAACTAATCATAGTTCCTGAGACAGGTGGTAATTTGTGAGATGATCAACGGATAACCGTAACGGTGCCGACCTGATGGAATTCACCGTTGCCATTGTCCATCCCGTCCCAAACGGTTCCGTTACCGAAAATGGCATCGATCTTCCATACGTAAGCTCCTTGCGGAACTATCTCGCCTCTGTACGTACCATCCCAAGCCTCGGACGGTGAGCCCGATTCCAAAGCGGTCGATTGCCAGATCTCGTTTCCCCACTTGTCGAAAATGAGGCAACGGTAATAGGCAAGACCACTACCGGCAGGCAGAAATCCACGGATATTCGGATCATCGTAAGTAGGAATGATAGCATTGGGCACGAATAGACCTCCGAAGAAATTGACCGTTATGTACATCGAAAGTGTATCCACGCAACCGTTTGCATCCATAATGGCGAGGGTGGTGTAATAGTTGCCGAAGTAGTCGTAATTGTGCGTTGTGCTTTCGCTGGTTGACGTGGCTCCGTCACCAAAACTCCACCAACTGGAAACGTGTGGTGAAGATGTGTTGTAAAATGCAATGGTTCCATTAGCTATCGAATCCTGAATGTTCGAATATTCGAAGTTGGCGGTTGGATTAGGGAACACTGTAATGATGTTTTGATAGGTGATGGTGTCTGCACAACCACCGAGCCCAGAAACGATGAGGGTAACTGTGTAACTTCCATCATTCTCAAAAATGTGCGTTGGTTCGCTAAGCGATGAACCTGGTGCATCATTGAAATCCCAGCTGTAATCGATGCCGTTTTCAGATAGATCGATGAAATCGACCGACCACGGTTCGCAACCGTCAGGATCGCTGGTTTCGAATTGCGCAATTACCGTTGGGAATACCTCGAACAATTGCGTGCTGCTGTCCTGACATCCGAATTGGTTGGTGACCAGCAATTGAATGTTGTATTGTCCAATGGTGTCGAAAATGGCGGTACTGTTGAATGTGGTTGCAGAGGTTCCGTTGTCATGGTCCCAAGCAAATTGATTGGCACCGGTCGATTGATTGAAAAGGTTCACCGAAACTGGGGCCGTACACGAACTGGAGGAGGTCATTTGGAACGCACTTACAGGTAATGGATGAACCGTTACCAAAGACGATGCGGCATCCTGACAACCGTGGTCACTGGTCACCGTCAGTGAATAGACATATGTTTGGTCGTTGCCATAAACGTGTTGCGGGTGCTGTTCTATTGATGAGTTGCTGTCACCGAAGTCCCAATCCCATGAAACGATGCTGCCAGAATTGATGGTGGTTGAATCTCCGAATGAGACGGCTTCACCCAAACAGACATTGACGGCAGACACAGCTGCTACCGGTAACGGGTAAACCTCAACCGGCTGCGTCACGGTGTCGGTGCATCCGCCTAAAGCTGTTACAACCAGCGTTACTTGATAGACGGAATCCTGAGGGTATGTGGTGCTTGGATTCTGCTGCACCGATGTGGCACCATTGCCCAACTGCCAGTTCCAACTGGTTATGTTACCTGATGAAACAGAGGATTGATCGGTGAAAAGTGTGACATTGTAAAGACAAGTGTCTGTTGCGCTGAATGCCGCGTTCGGGCTCGGGTTCACCAACGCACTTCCACTGCCTGTAGTTACGCAACCATTGGAGCTGGTCAACACGAGGGTAACATCAAACGAACCAGGTGCGCTGTAAATGATCGAAGGGTTGGTATCTGTGCTCAGCGCTTCACTCAGGTCCCAATCCCATGAAACTATGCTGTCTGGTGCGGCAATGGTCGAAAGATCAATGAACTGGGTCGGGGTGCCGAAACAGACATTCGCTGCCAAAAAGTTGACCGTTGGCGCTGGGTTTACAAAAACCGTGACCGTATCCGTATTCTGACACAGACCTAACTGAACAGTTACAATGTATTCAGTTGTGACAAGTGGAGATGCGTTCGGTGAGGCAGCATTCGGGTCGTCCAATCCGGTAGGCGGCCACCACGAGAAGACGTTTCCGCCCGTGGCATTAAGAATTGTGCTGTTGGTCTCGCAAATGGTCACATCGCTACCTGCGCTCACGGCAAGCGGCTCGATCCGCAAGGTGTCGGCCGATTGGTAAGTAAATGTGCAACCATTGTTGTCTTCAAGTATGAGTGTTGGGATGTAGGAACCGATCTGTGTGTAAATGTGGTCCGTGGTTTCGCCTGTTCCCAACGAACCATCCCCGAAATCCCAAGTATATGTGTCCGCATTGGTGGCTGCTGCGGTGAACGTGATCTCGTAAGGCGGGCATCCAACACTATCAGGGAAGAAGGTGAATTCGCCAGTTGGTCCAGAAAGTACAATGAGGTCTGGAACGAAAAGCGTATCAGTACAACCGTTGGCGTTGGTTACGATGAGCCTGACGGAATAAACGCCAGATTGGGTGTAGATGTGCGATGGATTCTGCAGACTGGAGCTGCTGTTGTCCCCGAAATCCCAGAACCAGCTGGTTGCATCTACAGAACTCAGATCGGTGAACGAAACCAACAACGGAGGACAGAATGCGAATGTGGGGTAAGCAGAGAAATCGGCATCAGGATGCTGAATGGATATCAAGTTGATCTGAGTGACAGAACTATCGCAGCCGTTGGCATTGAATGCGGTCAACGTAACACTGAAAGTGCCCTCAATACCGTAACTGTGGGTTGGGTTCTGATCGGTGGACGTGTTACCATCACCGAAATTCCACAGATACGAGGTAGCGTTTCCTGTTGAACTATTGCTGAATGAGAACACATCCCCGATACAGCCTAGCGTCTGATCGACCGTAAATGACGGGTTCGGATACGGAATGTAATTGATAAGGTCGTTCTGAGTAAGCGTGCTGACGCAACCACCAAGATCTGTAATGGTCAGCGTCACATCATAAACTCCTGCATTCTGATAGATGTGATTCGGATTCTGCTGCGTGGAGGTTTGGCCATCGCCAAAATTCCAAAGCCAGTCAGTAACGGTGTTCGGTGGTGTGGTCTGGTCTTCAAACTGAACAGCCAGCGTATCGCAACCAACGGTTGACCCGATTCCGAAATCG
>Ga0172367_10003387_pt1 | contig 20734 bp, 13 predicted proteins | sample Lak10m_FD_114542 | JGI IMG/M metagenome (GOLD analysis project Ga0172367, IMG submission 114542) | Freshwater microbial communities from Kabuno Bay, South-Kivu, Congo - kab_022012_10m | ecosystem: Environmental > Aquatic > Freshwater > Lake | place: Democratic Republic of the Congo: South-Kivu...
AGATTCATTAGGTTTATTAGATTTAATAGATTCTGTAGATATTTCTGAACTATTAAATAATTTTTTTGTTTCTTTTTCACTTATTTGTATTTCTGTATAACTATTAGATTTATTAGATTCATTAGGTTTATTAGATTTAATAGATTCTGTAGATATTTCTGAACTATTAAATAATTTTTTTGTTTCTTTTTCACTTATTTGTATTTCTGTATAACTATTTGTTTTAGACATATATTATTTATAATAATGATATATATTATAAATATTAAATCAAACACATAAATATAAAAATAATTATATATATTATTTTATAAATAAATTAATTTATTCATTACCATATTTTTTAATTGCTTCTTTTAATTTATCCAATAAATAATTATGAAAAACCGTTTTAATTTTTTTTTCATTTTTATTTAAATCATACCAATTAATACCATTTTCAGCACATATTTTTTTAAGTACATGTCTAACCATATCTTTGGTAATTAAAACTTTTTCTAAATAAGCAATTTTTTTTTCAATTTGTTCTGTAGTTTCATTGGCTAATTTAGTAGCATCATAATCTCCAAGTGATTTAATTAAATGTGGTTTATCACCAGAAGTATTTACAAAACCTAATATAGGCATAAGTTCTTTATAAATCCATTTGTCAAGAATTTTATAATAATAATATTTTGTTAATGTTTTTTGTACTGTTTTATCTTTGTTAAGATCTTTGTAAAATCCACTAGAAACAACTTGTGATGTAAGAGGATTTATTCCCACAAATGGAGTATGTGTTTTAGAATTATAAATTTGTGGTTGAGTTAAAATTACAGGAAATGAATTAATTTTATCAGCATCTGGATTTATTGCTTCAGCATAAGCTTTATTTTGATACAATACATAATCTTTAAATGTAGTTGAATTAATATCACTACTAACAATAACATTTGGAATTGATAACATAATTTTTATATATTATATGTTTATAAAAATAATTTTGATTAAATATAATAAATTGTTAAATTTAATAAAAAAAACTATATAAATCTCCAGTATTAGTTAATTTAGAATTATTTAATTTTTCAATTATTTTATCTTCATTTAAACCTGTAATTTTATATATATTTTTTAAAATATACAACAGTTTTTTTACAAATAATAATTTTGGAAATTCGATATATTTATAGTAAGTTGAATAAATAGCATTCAATAATCTCCTTTGTGAATATATTGGGAGATTATCAAATTCATTAGATAAAAAACGAACAGTGTCAGATATTGTATTTATATTATATATTTCACCAAGAAAATTATTGGGTGATGTAGCTATTTGAATAGTATCACTAAAAATATCATAATACAAATGTCCTTTATTTATATCTTCATCTTTACATTTTGATGAATATTTTTTATTAATAGAACCATCCGGATTTACAATTTGTTGTTCTTTAATAGGACAAGATGGAAATGTATTATTGATTAAATATAAATTTAATGGATTATAATAATATGTATTGGCGGGATAACATGGTCCAACACATTCATAATTTTCCACAGACATTATTTTATTCGTATTTATATTTGTATCATTATTGATAGTGTATTTTTTTTTATTATTCATATGATAATATTTATGATTATAATATAATAATGTATATAAAATAAATAGAAAAAACTAATTTAAATATATTTATAAATGTTTTTTTTAGTATTATAATAATATATATATATAAATATTGAATGGAATTTATACAAGTAAAATTGTTAGATAAAATTGATAATTTAATTAAATTGAGTAATGATTTTGATAATGGATTTAAGAATATTTATGAAAAAAATATTGATGAATTAAATAAAGAAAATATTGAATTATTATATTCGATGACAAAAAATTATATTTTAATGAGAAAAGAACATGGTGAAATATTATTAATGATGCATAAATTTACAAATTCACTAAATATGAATATTAATAAAACTGAAGAAAAAAAATCAACTAAAAATATTTCTAAAATAAATGAAAATGACAATAACACAAATGATACGGGAAATACAAGATTATTTTATGATTTATCAACATTTAATACATTATTAGGAAATATTAATGATTTAATTAATAATATAGATTATGAATATAAAAAAATAGCAATTAAATATCCAAATTTTATTAATAAAAAACAAATGTTGATAATATTAGTATCTAAAGATTCTGATGATAAATATATAAAATTAATGGGTGAATTAGAACAAAGTTATCCAGAACATAAATATAAAATAATTAAATGTGGAAATAAAAAAGATGATATATCAAAATGTGAGGAAGACTTAAAGGAATATGAAATAAAAATAAAATCAAAATCTTTACCATTAATATATATTGTAAATAATTCAACAGTATCAGAAATTCCAATATCAAAAATAGATGGAATAGAACCAATTAAAGATATGATTAAATAAAATATTGTTAAATAAAAATTTTTGAATATAGTTTAGTTAAAAATAATAAAAAAATTATCATTACAAATATTATATATTTGTAATATATTAAAACTTATGGATAATTATATAATATTACCTAAAAAAGAAAATACATTAATAATTTTTAATAAAATAACAGAATTAATTAATAATAATTTTGAGAAATTAAACATTATACACAAAAAACTTTTGATAAAATATTTATATCGTGTAATATTAGCAGTATATTATTATTTTTATGATGAAAATTTTATCAATCAGTTATATTTAAACAACTATCAGGATATTTTTAGTTTTTTAGTATTATTATTACCATATTTTGAACTTAATAGTTGTAAAAATATAAAATCATTAGATGAATTATTTATTAATTATGATTCCAAATCAAAAAGTTTATCATCAAGTTATTATATAGATCATCAAGAATTTAAATCAAATGATAATTATTTAGAAAAATATTTCAAAACAAATTTAACTTGTATTTTATATACATTATTAGATGTTCATAATTCTTTGATGCCAAATTGGTTAAATATATTTCCTCATACAATGGAAAGTTATAAAGAATCACTTGTTTATAAAAATTTTAAATATATATATATGAATAAACAATTTGACATTTATCAATCAAAAGATTCTTTTATATTTGATATTAATGAAATAAATGATTATTTACAATTAAATATAGATACTTCAAATAATTTAAAAATGGGATATCCAAAACTATATGGTGTTATATATAATTTTTTATATATGGATATTAAACCAATAAAATGGATAATTTATGACATAAATATTGATAATAACAAGATTATGCCAAATATTATATATTTAACAGAAAAATTAGAATTATATGATATAGCAAATAAACCTTGGGATAAATTAGATTTAGAAGAAAAAAATAAAAAAATAAAATTATGGGATGATTTTTATAAAAATATAAAAAATAATAAAATTAGTTTGAAGGGATTAGTTCTATTTTATTTAAAATGGGAAAAAGAAAATGAAAATTTAATAGAATTGAATTTTCCACATAATTGTTTAAAAATAATTGAAACAAATTTAAATGAAATTTTAAATGATGATAAAATAGATATTGATGATGATGAAGACAAAATATATTCAAATCTTGAAAAAAATATGGAAAATTGTTTAGAACAAATATATCCAAATATCAAGTTTGAAAGAATATATAATTATATATATGAAAGTATCCAAAGATTTAAATATACTTGGTATGGTTATATATGTATGGATGAAAAAAAAAATTTATTAAAAGAAGAAGATTTTTATACTAATTATTTTAATAAATATCCTCAAATTAATCAATTTGATATAAATAATCATACAAATAATCATACAAATAATAAAACTATTGAAAAATATAATTATCTTACACCAAAAAATATATATAATTTTTGTAAAGCATTAATACATATTACAGAAACAAACAATAAATACATTCCAATGAGTGTAAGTCCTTTGTGGAATAATGTATCAATAAAAAATAAAAAAAAATTTATAAATAGATTAAATGAATATAAAGAAAATAATTATTACAAATGGTTTAATATTTCAAAAAATATAGCAAGAACTTATCAATTAACAAATAAAACTGAAATTGAAAATATTCAAAAAAAAATAAGAGAATTAATATCATCATCAGATATTTTTGTTAATATAATATTTGAAACAATGGTTTATAATGGGATATTTACATATTTTAAATATAATCCATATTTAACAGATAATACAAAACTTCCAGATAAAAATAAAAATTTTTCTGCTTGGAAAGAAAAAATTTTTAATGGTGTAAATATAACACCTTATGCTAAATCATATCATCCATTTTCAAATACAATACTAGACACTGAAATCAAAATTTTAGATATAATGAAAAAATCATTATGGTATACAAATTTTGGAGCAAATTGGGTAGCACAAATTCAATTATATCATCATTATATAAATAACAGAATATTATATATTACAGGAGCAACAGGGGCAGGTAAATCAACAGTTGCACCATTTTTATTAGTTTATGCTGTCAAAATGATGAGTTATAAAAATGATGCCAAAGTTGTTTGTACTCAACCAAGAACACAACCAACAAAAGATAATTCAATTCGTATTGCTGAAAGTATAGGTTATCCAATTACAATTAAAAAAGATTCTTCATTAGACAGTGTGAATGAAGCATATAAAAAAACTTCAAAAGATGAAGGAGTTCCTCAAAATATCAATTATATTCAATATAAACATAAAAAAGGAACACTTACAGATGATTTATACCATCCATATTTACGACTTTATACAGATGGTTCTCTCTATAATATAATAAATCGTAGTTATTTATTTAAAAAAACAATAAAATCTTATGATAATTCAATACCAAAATTTACTTCTTCAAATTTATTTGATGTAATATTGGTTGATGAAGCTCATGAACATAATACAAATATGGATTTAATTTTAACGATAAGTAAATTTGCTACATATATAAATAATCAAGTAACATTGGGAATTATAAGTGCTACTATGGATGATGATGAAATAATATATAGAAAATATTATGAACCAATAGATGATAATTGGAAATTTCCAATAAATTTAGAATTATTAACAAATTACAATAAAAATTATATAGATAGGCGTATTCATTTATCAATTCCTTTTGGTGGAATGAATTTTGAAGTTAAAGAATATCCCAATGAAACAATGAAATATCCACAAAATTTAATTACAGATTTTAGAGATATGAAACAAATTAATTTGAAAGTCATGGAAATATTAAAACATATTCTAAATACAACACAAGGAAAAACTAATAGTGATATATTAATATTTCAACCAGGAGAAGGAGAAATTAGAAAATTACTTAAAGAAATTAACGAACAAACACCACCAAATGTAATAGCAATACCATTTTTTTCTAGATTAGATACAGAAATTTTAGAAGCATATGTTAAAAAAATAGATAAACCAGAAGTTAGAAAGAAAATAAGATATCCCAAAAATAAATATGAAATTTCACAAATTAATGACATACCACAAAATGAATTACTTCTAGAAGGAACATATACAAGATTTGTGATATTAGCAACAAATATTGCCGAGGCATCTATTACAATTGATACATTTGAATATGTTATAGAAACCGGAAATCAAAAAATAAATATATATGATTATGATACAAATCAATCAGTGCTACAAACATTACCAATTGCTATTCCGAATCAAAAACAAAGAAAAGGTCGTGTTGGTAGAGTTAAACCAGGAGAAGTTTTTTATACCTATGATAGATTTGGACTGAGTGAAAAAGTTGGATATAAATTGAATACAGAAAATATAAGTTCATTTATTTATGATTTAGTTACAGAAACCAATTCTCAGTTAATTACAGCTAACAATGATCCTTATAAAACAGATAATTTTTATGAAGATGAAAAATTGGAATTTTTATGGAAACAATATGGAAGTTTGTATGATAAATTTAACAAAGTTTTATATAACTATAATTTTCATTATGATAAATTTTATAAAAATGAAGCAAAATATAAAAAACCAGATGCAAGTAAAATTGTTTATCCATATGAGGATGGTAAATATCAATTAAAAACATTAGAAGATGAAGTAGGTGAATTTTTTATTATTCATCCAAATGAAGATTATTTTAATAGAAACCCATTGACGCTAGAAATAATTAATAAAAATAAAAAACCAAATTATTTTAATAAAGTTAAAAGAGTATTTGAATATGGAAAATCAACAGGAATGATTGGACATGATAATTTGTTAACACCATATGGTAAATTAGTTGATAATTTGGCTGATTTTATGGAATTTGATGAAAATCCAATTGATTATACAAAAATTATTCTTGAAGCATATAGTTTCAATTTAAATAATGATTTTATAGTTTTTAGAGATATTATTATGTTTATTATATTTAAATCACCTAACACAACTTTAAAAACACCTAATTTTGTGGTAGGTAAATCTGATTATTTATTGATGATGAAACAAATAGATTCAAGTTTATTTGAATTATTTGATTTAAATGATGTAATTGAAGAAATTAGACCAGATATGAATAATTATAATGATGTTGTAAAAGATAAAGTAAATACAATATTATATGAAAGAAATTTTGATTCTAATACAAATATTATTACAATCAATAAAAATGCAATTAAAAATGCTTTAATATCATATTATCAAATAAAAATAAAATTAGATATTGTATCAATAAATTCAAAAAATATTTTAAAAAAACAATTTGATGATATTTTTAATAGTTTGATGGAACAAAAAAAACAAAATAAACAAAATAAAAATATTTCAGATGAATATTTGTTGATAATAAATAAATTAATGTTATATTACATTGATAGTAAAAAATTTATGAGAAAAAATGTAATTAAAAAATTAGAAAGTGAATTAGAAAATATACCTAATAATGATAAATCAAAAAAATTATCAGAACAAATAGTAAGAAAAATAAACAAATTAATGAGTTCAATATCAATATATGAAAATGAAAATCTTATAAAAATAAATTTAGATGACAATATGACTAATTCACAAGATATTATAAAAGAATTTAATCAATTAAGTGATTATGATAAAATATGTTTTATAATTAGTAAAAATTCAATACAAAATATTTTAGTTAAAGTTCCATTTACAGAATTTTACATTAATTATTTCAATCGTGACATTAATAATGTTTATTCATTGGAAAAAATTTTAGATAAATATACAAAAACAAAAGTTCCTGCAGATATTAGAAATTATTATATATTTAATATTGGAATGAATGATTTTAATGAATTAAATAATATTCTTGTATTGAGTGAAAATGTTATATCAACATTAGATGAATATTTTAAATTCAAAGGATTAAATTTTTTAAAAAAAAATACATCTTTTAATAAAGAATTAGCAAAAAATATGTATCCAGATAAATATGATGAAATAATGAAAAAAATTGATAAAATTAATGAATATATAACTAAATCATAAAGTCATATATGCAATATCAGATATATCATATATATATATAAGATAAAGCAATGATTATTGAAATTGTTAAACAAAGTAATTCATATGATAATTTAACAAATAAATTATACAATAAAGAATGTCCCAATACAATAATTTACAATTTTATACCTGTAGAAATTAATGGTGAAAAATATATATTAACAAGTTCAAAAAATTTAGAAGGATATTTGATGGATTATAATAAAGACGTTGATATAAAAATACATATTAAAAATAAATTTAATAATAATGAATGTATTAATTTAAAATTATCTAATATTGTTGTTTTTGGTTCTTCACAAGAATATAATGATGATATACAACAAAATAAATCTCAAAATCAACCTGATTGTTATATTGATTTGATTACTAATTTACTTCTAATAAAATTAAATTCATCAAAATTAAATTATTATGAAATTGATAATAATATAAATTGTGATGAAGCTTTAAAATATAATGAAGAAGAAATTAAATTGAAATATATTTGGTTTGATGAAAATTTTGAATTAAGAAGAATATATAAATCAACAAAAATTTTAAATGTTTGGAATGATAAATATATTAATTTACCCCCAATACCATTAATGAAAGATGTTATAAATACGGACAATAATGAATTATCACCAATTACAGGTTCACCTGTTTTTGATGATGATGACAATTTATTAGGTATTGTTTCATATATTAACAAAGGAGAAATTATATCAACACCAATGATTTGTATCAAAAAAATGTTTGATTATTTATTGGGTTATGATGTATTATATTTGGGAATTAATTTAAAATCAATAAAACTTGATTTTAAATCAGGATTAAATGATATAAATTATTCTTATGGATTATTGATAATAGACAAATATTATAATGATTTATTGAGTACTAAAAAAAACATACGAAATATTCAAAAAAATGATTATGAAAACAGTGATATAGAAAATAATCATTCATACAAAATATCAAGTGGTTATGAAAATTTAAAAAAAGGAAATATTATATGTTCAATAGATAATTATAAGATAGATTCAAATGGAAACATGATTATTAATATTATTGATATGAATGAGATGAATGATAATGACAATAATGATGATTCAATATCAAGAGAAAAAGTAAAAAAATACAAAAAAATACCTTTTAAAAGTTATATATGGTTATTTAAAAATTCAAGAAACAATACAATAAATTTAATAAATATTACTTCAAATAATTACAGATGCGATTTAACAAAAATTAACAATATAAATAATGAATTGGTGTTAAATGATTCTTGTATAAAAAAAAAAATAAATTTAATTGAAACAAATATTTCAATTAAAAGTAATTTTAAATCTATATCATCATTGGGATTGGACAAATTAAAATATATAACTTATAATTCCATAAAATTATTTGAATTAAATGAAAAAATAATGGAAATTATTAAAAAATTTCTATTGGAAAATCAATTTAAATATCAATTTATAATTTCACAAATATTTAATAATAAATATACATATGAAGATAAAAAAATGATGTTGATATTTAATTTTAATGATAAAAGATTACCTACAATAAAATTTGTTTCAAATGATATTATTAATTTTGAAGATTTAACAAAAAAATATAAAACAAAAAAAGAATTAAAAGATTTTATGATTTCACAAGTATAAAAAATCTTTTATTTCTTTATTTGTAAATTTTGTATATTATAAAATAAAATAATTTATTCACTAATTATATTAAATAATGATTGATAAATTTTTAGAAATAAAATCGATAGATCCTGAATATTGGGGTAAAAGTGGATGGATATTTTTAAATTCAATTGGTCTGACATATGAACCAATATATAAAGAGAATTATCGTCAATTGATATTACAATTACCATATATTCTTCCTTGCAAAACTTGTGGTGAAAATTTGAAAAAAAATATACCAACATTAGATAATGCATTGAAGTCAAAAGAAAATTTTATTCTTTGGTTAATAAAAGTAAGAAATGGAATATATATGGATAATCAACAAAATTGGAAACAAAAAAATTTTAAAGAAACTTTTGATGAAATTTTTTATACACATGAAACAAAAGTAAATATGTATTGGTGGATGTTTTTTTCAATAATTGTATTAATAATGTTGATTTATTTGCTAAAAAATATCAAAGAATAAAATAATATAGTTTATAATGAATTAATTGTATCAACAATTACTGAATTTAATAATTCAATATTTTTTTCAGGAATAGTATCATTAATCCATTCATTAATATTGGTATTTGATTTGATAAATATTTTATCTCTAATATCAACAATATATTGTGAATAATCTCTTATTAATTTTTTATAAGATATTTTATTGTTGATTAATTCTTTATTTAATTGTTTAACTAATTTGGTTCTGGATACATTTGAATTTGATATTCTCATATCTATCCACCAAATACACCAGAGAGCACAAAAACCATTTGGATCTCCAATATAATCTGATTTTAATTCATTAATTTCAATTGTTTGAAATCCAATTTTTGGTAAATAATCTTTGGGTTTAAAGTATTTAAATTGAAATCCAGATTCATCAAGATAAGATGATATAAACATATCTAATAATTCTGGTTCATAATTAAATCCTATTGGTGGATATGAACCATGAGGTTCAAATCTTTCAACTTCCATCATTTCAATATCAACTAATAGATAATTAGCATGAGAAAATGAACCTAATTCTATACCTATTGGAACTATGAACCATCTAAATCCATCAGATTTATTATTTATCATCCAATTTAATATAGTATTTATTGTTGTAGTTTTATTTGTGGGAAAAATAATATTCTTATTAATCCACATAATTTCAAATCCAACTATTTCACAAATTTGATTTGGCTTAGATTGTAATGACTTTATATTTGATTTAATATTAATATCAAGTGGATTATTTGTATGTATTTTTTTACAAACAACTATATCTAATTTGTCTTTGATAATATTCATTGATGATTTAATATAATTAAAATTATTCACATTATATACATTATTAAATTTTGTTAACAAATAAATTAAACCGGATAATACATCAATCGTACTTCCAGAAAATGTTGATACAACAACATTAGGGTATTTTGAAATTAATTTAACATATTTATGTGTTATTGGATATGATGTTAAATCATATGAATTTTTTGATTGTAAAAATATTTCAATAGCTTTATCTAATTTATTTTTTATAATATTAAAACAAATATTATCATTTAATTTAGATTTATCTCCAATTTTATCTCCAATTATATCAAGATTTTTTATTAATTCAAGTTCTGTTTCATTTAATTCAGATAATTTAACTATTTTTTTACATCTATTATCCCAATACTCAATCCATTTAGATGACCCCTTATTTGTACTTAATTGATTTAAATAACTTTGTGTTATCATATTTAAAAATTTTTGATAATCTTTTTTATCTATATAATCAAAAATTGTTACACCTTCACCAACAACAATAAATATATCTAATTTTTTCCCAATCAATAAATTAGATATATTTTTCCAATAATTATTTTTAACTATTAAATAAAATACACTTTCACCAATAAAATTTTGGATATTCATATCTGTCAATTCTCCAATCCAATTTATTAATATATTTAGTTTTGATAAAGAAAAAAAATTAATATTTGAAAAAAATATATGAGCTGGTGTATTTCCATCAATATTAAATGTATTAATGTTCCATTTGATATGTTTAAATAATTCATTGATTTTTGTAATATTATCAATTAATTCAGTAGTTAAATTTTTATTATTTAGAATATTAGAAATAAAATAATGATAAAATATATTTCCAGAATTATCTTGAATTTCACCATCTAATAATTTTATCATATCAGCTTTATATAAAATTTCTAAAGAAATACAATCTAATCCAATACATATATAATGAAGAATTGAAAAATTATATCTAAATTCAACAAAATTTAATACTTGAGTAATATTTAAATCATTTTTAACTTTAGAAATAAAATATTCTAACATGTCATAACATTTTAATTTTATAATAATATGTAAATAACTTTCTCCTTGTTTATTTCGCGATTTAATATCATTAAAATATTCCCAAATAATTTTAAATAAATCAAAGTTTTGTGATTTAATAGCCAAATGTAAAGCATTATCACCATCAGAATTTGATATAAAAAAATTATTTGTATTTTTTAAAATAAGTTTAATAGAATCTATATTAAATAATTTAATAGCATAAAATAATGGAATATTTTCATTGGAATCTTTTAATTCTAATATTGATTTTCCGATTGATATTTTATCTTTATTAAGAATTTTTACCAATATATCCAAATATGAAAATTTAATAACATTATAAAGTATTGATTTAGAATTATCATCTGTTATATCTATTCTTACATTTTTTTCTAAAAGTACATCTACCAATTCAGGTTGGTTAAATATGATGGCATATTCTAATAACCAAGTTCCAGAATTATCTTTTATATTTAAGTCTATTGAAGTTTTTTTTAATATTTTAATTAAATTAACCCAATCTCGTTGTTTAACAAGTTCAAATATTTTTTCTATTGTTTCATTATTGTCATTAATCAATTTATCAAAGTTAAAGTTAATGTCTGACATATTTGATTTATTTAAATCATTCATAATTAATATTATATATCATTAAAAAAATTTTAAATATTATTAAAGTCAAATCTAATAATAAATATATAAATAATTAACTTAAAAAATAACATTATTGTTAAAATACTTCAGCCTAAACTAGTACTTTGATAAATATTATTTACTAGTGTAAAAATGTGTATATTTCAACAATAACACCAATTTTTTTATTCAAATTGAGAATATTCATGTAAAAACTCATTAATAATCATATATATATGTTTAATTATACGAATTTTGTTTTTATGATATGGTCTGATTTTATCCAAACATTCAACAATATTTAATACCTTTGTCTGACCTATTTCCCTATTAGTTTCATCTTTATTATCAGAATTATCATTAATGATTGATAAAAAATAATTATGTGCATAATGAACTCCATTGGTTCCAGTTAAATTTTCTCTAATAGATTTACATTTTTCAAGAATATTATAATTTGTTTCATCTAATCCAGTTTCTTCTTCAAATTCTCTAATAGCACAAACTAAATCAGATTCATAAGATTCTCTACGTCCTTTTGGAAATCCCCATTCATTAAAACTATATAATGGTTTAATTTCAGTAAAAATGTTTGGATGATTTAATTTAATTTGATAAAATTTTTGTTTAGACTGAATAAATTCTTTGTGATGATTTTTATTTTTAATGTTATTTAAATCCCATAAATTGTTCCATAAATAATCAAAATCTTTATTGGATATATTTGTTATTTCATTTGGTGTCATTTGTTCTATTAAATGTATTAATGTGTCAATATTGTCAATACTATATCTTCCTCTCATAAATTCCAAATATCCTAATGAATGTTTGCGTTGAACCATCAAAAATTGTATATTATCATTAATATTTTCAGCATTTTCAATATTTGAAGGATCTTGTTTTTTTCTTTCACATTGTTCAAACCATTTATTTAAACTTGAATTAGAATCTGAATTAGTTGATGATAAAGATTTTTTATAAGTTGGGCTAAATGTATTTTTATTGTATGAATTATTAAATATTTTAAGATTTTTAATGATATAATTTTCCAAATAAGGTATTAATTCTGAATTAAAATTTTTAATATATATTGCTATAATACCATTTGATATAATAGATTCATTACAATTTTTGTATGTATGTCCTTTTCTATTACAATTGGAACAGTAATAATTTTTTTTTTGAATAAAAATTTTTTCATTATCATAATTGGTTTCATCTATATTAATATTATAGTTCATCACTACTAACAATATTATAGATAATAAATTTTAAATAAATTAATTATGTTATATATATTATTTAATTTTCTAATAAATTATTTATTTCCAATTCATTATAATCATTGTTAGAATAATTAAAATATTCATCAATTTCTTTTTGTGTAGCCATATCTTGTAAAAATCCAATAACTATAATATTTTTATCATAATTGGTAAATGATTTTGAAATTACTAATATTTTTAAATACATATCGCGAACAATAATTTCTGAAGTTCCTTTAACTCGTATATTTCTATTGGCATCAAGAAAAAAATTTTCTTTATTAATTTTATCTGCTGATATAATAACTTTAATTGGTCCATTAATACTCAAAATCAATGCTTTATTTATTCTATCAATTTTACAAATTAATTCTTTTCCAACAATTGGTAAAAATAAATTACAAGCAAATTTAACTTCCATTTTAGCTGAACATGATGAATCTTCTGGTTCAATAATACCATCTGAACTTTCTTCAATATTATATATTTTATCAATGTAGCCATAATTTTCATAACATTTATTTTCTAACTTATTTTTTAGATTTGCTTTTAAATGAATATACATTTTATTGTCCATTTGATCAGGTGAAATCATTATATGAGTTGATAAAATAGTTTTCTTATAAGGATTATGTAAATTTGAACTAATGAGTTTATTAATATCATTTGATTTTTTTTCATCACTTGATATTTGTTTTTTATCTATAATTTTATTGTCTTTATTGTCTTTAATGTCTTTAATGTCTTTATTGTCTTTATTGTCTTTAATGTCATTATTGTTTGATAATTTTTTGGTTGATTTTTTGGTACTTTTAGGACTCATAATTAAATATATATTAGTATATATTTAATTTATTATATATTTATTTATTATCAATTTTTTGTTGTTTAAAATTATGTTAGTTCCAATAAATTGTATTTATATAAGCATAATTATTGGTTTGTTTATTATAATCGCAATTAATATTTTTAGATTTTAATAATATACCTATTGTAGTAATTCCATTATATATAAAATTTAAATTAGTTAAAAAATACATGTCACCAGAAATAATTGAATAATTCAATTCATTTTTTTGTTGTTGTGTTAATATTTGATAAATTATTTTTGTTTGATTATTATACATTCCATTTGAAAAATCATTCCAATTAGAATATATATTTATATATTTTGGTTTAGTTAATTGTATGACAACATATATCACTAAATCAATATTTTGATTATAAATTTGAATGTATATATAATTTATTCCATAATTAAAAAAATTATAAATTTTTAAATAATTATTAAAAATACTATTTACATTATTGACCATTAAAATATATTGAGGTTCAATAATAATATTATATATTGATTGAATTGAATTAGAAATATCATTAATTAATTGTGTCATTACATTTAAAATATTTTGAGAATTAACAATTATTTGTGGATTTATTAAATAAATGCCCATATATATAAATAGTCATAAAAATAAATATTTTAATCAATTAAAACACTCCATTTTAATTTGTCTTTTGTTTCTAAACCTAATTTTTCTAACCCTTCAATATCTTCATTATTTGGTTTGTTTTCAAGTTTAAAACTTAATTCAATTGATTTTGTTTTATTATCTATTTTTTCATTAAAATTTATATTTTTAGATAATATTTTATTTGCATTAGACTTGATATATTCCATTCTATCTTCAAGATTAAGAGGAAATTTAAGTGTTGGATGATTAGATGGAACCATAATATATGTCATTTTATTTTTGCCTTTTGAATATTTTTCTAATTCAATTAATTTATCCTTTATTAATTCACATAAATTATCACGAGTTAAATCTTTACTAATTTTTTTAACACCAACATTTTTGGCTAAAGTTTCTAAATATTCTTTTTCTTTTGATGTAGCACAAACAGCTCCTTTTAATGATGGAATGCCAGTTCCTCTCTTCTTTTCTAATATTTTTTCTCTCTTTTCTCTAATTTTAAATATATCTTTAATATCTTCAGGTCTTTTTGATTTCTTTTTATTTGTTTTTTTATCAATAATACCAACAATATCATATTCTTTTCTATTATCATAATAATCCATAACATCAACAAAATCATAATCTCCAATGTTTTCCATTTCTTTATCTAATTCTGTTCCAATTTTTGTTGAAATATCATATTTTTCATTAATCAAATAATTATGTAAAGATAATCGAGAACTAAAATCATATTGATATGTTGTTCTATAATTCATAGGAGCATTTTCATTTTCATCAAATGGTTGAAATATATAATATCCATCTAAATATATTAAATAACCAGCTCTACGAGTTTTATCATATATTATATCTTTGAAATTATTAAAATCATTTTCAGTAATTGGTATTAATTCATCTAATCCTTTTTGAACAAAAAAATCATCAAACAAATCTTTTTTTGTCTTAGAATAAGAATCATCAACATAAGAAGTAATTGTTTTTAAATTATAAACATATCCAACCATATATAATTCTTTAATTTTTTTTTTAGCATAATCAATTTCTGTTCTAGCTAAATTTGAAGTAAAAGTAGATAAATCTAATTGTGATTTTGATAATTTATGATAAATATTTCTTTTTGGATCATAATATTTTGAATTCAATACTGGATCAGCACATTTGTAATTACAATTTGTAAAATCACATTTTGAAGGACAAACATTTGGATCTGAATTATTATTTTTATCTAACATCATTATATCTAATAATTTATTATTTGGTTCAATACACTTGGAATAATAATCAATTTCTTCCTTAAACATATTACCTTGTTGATTTAAAGCACAATCAATAGCAACCTCTTTTAATCCTCTTTCGATTTTTTTAACTAAAATATATTTTTGTTCTGCTTTGTAATATAAATCTTCTTCAGTACTTAATTTATATTTTGATGAATCTTTAATATTTGAATTATTAAATGAAACAGCATATTTATAAACTTTTACTTTTGGATATGGATTTGATTCTGACATCAAATTATAATGAGAACACCATCTAATGGCTCTACCAATAACTTGATCTAATCTTCCAAAATTAAAATATACATCAAGAACTTGAACTGTTGCTACATTATGTAAACTGATACCTTCATTCATTACTTTTGAACCTAAAACTAATTTAATATTTTTACCAGCTTTATTTGTAAGATTTGAAAAAACAGTGCTAACAATTCTTTTACTTTCTTCAGGAATATTTTCTGCTCCTTCTTCACTACTTTGACCAGTGACAACAATATATGTTGCTGGACTAAATGTATGATATAAATTTGTGTTTGATTTATTATTTTTATCATCATTTTTACTTTCATGTTCTTTATGTATTTTACCACAAAAATAACATTTAGTATTATCTTTAATTTGATAATTATTTTTATTTTCTTCATAAGGTAAAAAACCATTAATATTTAATATTTCTTGAAATATTTCAATACCTGTCTTCACAAGATTAGAATAAATAAATCCTGTTCTTGATTCAGTATTTGAATTTGGACCTCCAACAAATAAATTTGTTTCCATATCAACATATGCTTGATAAAATTTTGTTGAAAAATGTTTTAAATTATCTTTTTTCAATATTGCTCCTGTTATATTTTTTGTTTCTTCATTAATATTAATTAATTCTTCATCATATTTTTTTAATCCTAGTATTTCTTTAGCAATTAAATTGTTAATTTTATCATAATGATTTTTTAATTGATTTTTTAATTGTGTAAGCCCATCTCTTCCATATAAACCTACTATTTTTGTTTTATCTGAATTTAAACCAGGAAAAACAAAATTAGCTACTGCTTCTGATTTTCTATCTAAAGCATCCGCTTCTTCAATAGCTAATTTTTTTGCTTCCTCATAAGCTTCAAGTTGAAATTTACCCATTTCACATTGAGATATTTTTGTAAACATTAAACCTTTTGGTTTTATACCCATATCTACTTTTTCAGCAAATGTCATAGGATCAGCACCTCTTAAATGACTTATATATCCAGATGCCATTTTTTTTAAATATTCCAAACCACCAGGTTTAAGTTCCATTGTGTGATTTTTAGCACTAGTAAATATAAGATCTCTTTGTATTTGTGAATCTTGAGGTCTTAAAAAATTTAATAACTCAACTATATCATCTCCCAAGTTTTTCATTGGTGTTGCTGTTAATAATAATAATTTTAGATTTGTAGAATTATGAATAATCTTCATCAAAGCTTCACCATAAGCATTTCCTGTTAAATTATGAGCTTCATCTACAATGATTAGGGTATTATTTAAATTATGAATAATATCCATACCAATATCTCTTTCAAATTCTCCTTCATTTGTTTTCTTATATATAGATTTTATTTTGCCTTCTACCATTTTCTTTTCAATGATTTTTTCACCTAAAACTTTTCTATAAAAACTTTTATAACTCATAATTTTATAATATTGTTGAGCGTTTATTACTGCTTGCTTTTTTATTTTCTCTTTTTCTTCATCATTTAGAAAAAGCAAATTTTCATGAGTTCTTAAATAAGTATCACCAGTACATTGAATAAATGAACTTCTCCAATTTTCTTTTAAAAGAGGTCCTGGTACTAATATATATATATGGGTTCCATATCTTTGAACTTGTTGTTTAAATTTTTCAGCAACAGCAATACCTACACAAGTTTTTCCAGTTCCTGTACCATGAAATACTAATAATCCTTTATAAGGAGTATCTGGATTAATAAAATTTGATAACATTGCTTGATGTTCTAATAATTCACCTGATGGTTCGCAAATTTTTTTTCTATATTCTGCAATTTCTTTGTAATTAGATAAATCTGGACGATCTGGTAATTTATAATAATATAATTCTCTTTTAGCATAAATTTTAGATTGAATATTGGGATCAGATACATTTGGATAACCAATATTTATTTTATCTATATTTATTTTATTAGAATTATATGATTCATTTGATTGAGTATCTGTTTCTGTTTCTGTTTCAAATAATTGTTTTTTACTTGTTTTTTTTGTTTTGGAAATAGATTTTTTTTTACTTGAAATAATTGTATTGGAAATATTATCCATATCATCATAAATATATATATTATCCATATTATTCTTATTATCAATTTTTGTTGTATCATCGTGAATTTCCATTGATTCTAAATTTATCATTAAATAATTTATATAATAATAATAGATATTATTTAACCACAAAATATTAAATATTAAAAAATTTGAAAAAACAAAATAATATAATAATTTCATATATATTCATATATTAAGATATCATAAATATGACAACTAATACTAATACAAATCTTATAAAATTAAATAGTATTGATAGTTTCAAAATCATCAATCCAAATTTAGAAAATGATATAAATGAAATAAATGATGATAATACACTTGTTTTTACCGAAGATGTTGGGATGAATATAGAACCTGAAAATCAAGAACAAAATAAAATTAATATTGAGGCATCTCCAGATTTAGTTTATATCACATTATTAGATGAAATTTTTGATACAATAAATGATAATTCACAACTATTTGGAAACAAAAAAAATCATATTGAAAGACCTGATATAAAATATGAAAATAGGAAAACCTTTTGGTATAATTATGGTAAAAATTGTTTTCAGATTAATAGAAATATGGAACAATTAAAAAGATTTATAGAAAAAGAAATGGCTGTTGAAACTTCAATCAATGATAAATCTAATCTTATTTTAAGAGGAAAATATAATTTTGCTATGATTGCTTGTGCTTATAAAAAATATATTCTTAACTATGTTAAATGTTCTACTTGTAAATCTATTGAAACTGAAATTATAAGAAATTCTTCAAATCGTTTAGACTATCTTAAATGTCTCAATCCTAAATGTAATACCTGTAAAGTTGTTATCAAAATATAATTTAAAAAAAATTGAAATTTGTATAATAAATTAATAATAACAAATATAAAATTAACTTAGGACTATTATAATAATGGAAAATATGACAAATTGTATAAAAGATATAAAAATATCACAAGAATCACAGCCTCTTGTAATTATAGGAACACAAGGCAGAGTAGCCAATGGGAAAAGTTCTTTAATTAGAGCTCTTACTGGGATTAATCCTATGAAATTTACAAAAGAAGCAGAAAAAAATATGACTATTAAATTAGGATATACTAATGCTAAATTTTATAAATGTTATTTTTGTCCTGAACCTTGGTGTTATCAAGTTAATCAGCTTGAATGTGCTCAATGTGGGAGACCAAATGAACTAAAATTAAATGTAAGTTTTGTTGATTCACCTGGACACAATGATTTACAAGCCACAGCATTATCTGGAGCATCTAATATGGATTTTTGTCTTCTTGTTGTTGCTGCAGATTGCGAACAAGATCCAGAAACCAATGAACACTATAAGGCAATAAAAATTTTAGGTCTTGAAAATTCAACAATTGTTTTACATAATAAAATTGATTTAGTTGATAAAGATACAGCATTGGAAAGATGGGAAAAATTAAAACAAACTTATGATGTTAAATTTATTCTCCCAATATGTGCCCAATTTGGTTTCGGTCTTAATTATTTATCTCAATTTTTAGTTGAATCAATACCTAATCCAATTAATACTAAATTGGAAGAAAAAATTAATTCTCCACTTAAAGTATCTATTGTTAGAAGTTTTGATGTTAATAAACCATCCACACCTGTTGATAAAATGTGTGGGGCTATTGTTGGTGGAACTATCAAAACTGGTAGTTTAAAAATTGGTGATAAGGTTAAAATTATTCCTGGAATTGTTTTATCAAATGGACAAAATCATCCAATTGAAACATTTGTTGAAACACTTAAAACAGATAATACTCCATTGGATATTGCTTATCCTGGAGGATTGATTGGTATTGGATTATCAATTGACCCAACATTATCCAAGGAAGATAGATTGGTTGGTAATTTTATTATTGGAATGGATGATAAAACAAATAAAATATTTAAAACTTGTACTATTAAATATTCTCAATATAATCCTGATACATCAATCAGTATCAAGCAAGGAGATAGTTTTGTTTGTATGTTGGGCTCAATTAAAAGAGTAATTAAAATTAATTGGATTGATAAAACCAAATCTCAATTAAATTTTACTTCTACAGTTGTTATGGCTGGAGAACCTGGTGATTCAATCGTTATTACCAAATCTAATCACATTGAATTATATGGAAATATTTTGGATATCAATGAATAAATAATAATTATATATATGAGTAATTTTTTTAACAATCAAAAAATAAATGGCAAAAAATAAATGGCAAAAAATAAATGGCAAAAAATAAATGGCAA
>Ga0172367_10003388_pt1 | contig 20734 bp, 16 predicted proteins | sample Lak10m_FD_114542 | JGI IMG/M metagenome (GOLD analysis project Ga0172367, IMG submission 114542) | Freshwater microbial communities from Kabuno Bay, South-Kivu, Congo - kab_022012_10m | ecosystem: Environmental > Aquatic > Freshwater > Lake | place: Democratic Republic of the Congo: South-Kivu...
AATAGCGAGATCGCTCATGACGGCTTTTCCACGAATGCTCAATGTCAATCCACTTCCTTTGGATTCAATCTTTGTAATGGAACCAATCTCTTCAATCAAACCTGTGAACATATCTAAAGCCATTTATGAATAAGGACATACAAAATTACTGACTTTCCTTACAATTGAGCTCTCATGCCGAGATAGATCATGCGATTGTCAAGCATACCCCATACAAGAGAGCCCTCGAAATACGGACTTCTTGGATTATCCGGAGAAATGATCACATGATTCTGAAGTGTATTCATGATATTCTCTGCACCAAGATAGATATCGAATGCAGGTGTACGCCATGACAATTGTGCATTCAATCGCATGAATGATGGATATGTTTCATTCATGCGAAATTCCTCAGGATTCTCCCTAAGTGCAGGAAGTCTTCCTTCGCCATTCCACATTGTAGTAATATCGCATTGTACTTGATCATTGAACAAAGATTGTGAAATAGTAAGTAATACTCGATGTGGACTTACCATGATTCTTCTTTGCATTCTCTGATCGCTCATTTGCCACATATCATTATATCTCCAAGCAAGATTCATAGTGAATCCTGTCCATGGCAATACTTGCATTTGCAGCATGAGAGAGGTCGCATTCGCCATCGAATCATTCACTATGCGAAGTGTCCGTGCAGAGGCATCAAGATCAGTATTCACCTGATTCAAGAATCGTGTTTGATACAGTTCTGAGTCAAATGTAAATGGCAATCCAAATACACTGGTTGAATATGTCATTGACATTCCATAGTTCCATGCTTTTTCAGGATTTAATACTGAATCAATAATGATATTGCGATTATTCACAAAGGATGACATATTGTCTGCAAACACATTCGCAACACGCATTCCACTTCCGGCCGACATACGCATTTGCATATTTTCTATCGGTTCATATTTCACATGCATTCTTGGCGTTGTAATAAGTCCATAGAGATTGTGATAATCAAGTCGAAGACCCGCGACAATGGTCAATTGTTCATTTGGAGTAAAGGTATTTTCCGCAAATATTCCGGGCACGGATTCGATGCGATCTCTGTCCAATGACATAAAATTCTCATCAAAATCATCATACATATATGAAATTCCATACCACAGCTTATGTTCATCAGCAATGTCTTTCACGGCGATAGCTTTGATGAATCCGCTTTGTTGGGTTCCGGAATATTGTCTTATTCCAAAATCAGAATCCATGGTATGAAGCGAGCCCGCCATTTGTATTGCGAATGATTCAGCAAGTGGATTATCCAATTCAAGGAAACCAATTTTGGACATGAATTCAAATCGCTCAAGAAATGTTGTGCTTTTGAATATTCCATTTGCGCTTTGTGTTTCAGCGAAACCATTCGTCATACCACCCCGATGTTCATCATTGACATATCTAGCCATGAATTGATATTCGATATCATCGTGCATATATTCCATGCGGAAAGTTGCATTCATTTTATCAAATAATGGCATATCTATATAGCCATCTTTATTGCCATCCATTTCTTGATTGAATGTGCTTCCATGCACCATGAGCATCGCATGCAGACCTTTCACGGGCTCAAATGCTGATGCAAGATTCAATTCATATCGTTGCATTTGATTCACATAAGCATTCACAAATAATCGTGGCGACATGATGGGTTTGAGCATTTCGATATTGATAAGTCCTGCAACGCCTTCATAGCCATTCATAACAGATGCTGCGCCTTTTGAAATACTTATTGATTCTAAAAAAGCACCTGGTATAAGATCCATACCATAGGGCAGGGCAAGACCTTTCAGTCCCGGAATTGCTTCTTGCAATGTCTGGGTATACATTCCTTTCAGGCCGAGCAATTGAATAACCTTTGCTCCCGTTGCCGCATCAGCATAGGACACTTCAACTGTTGGACTACGCTCGAATGATTCCGCAAGCGAACAGCAAGCAGATTCGCGCAATTTCCTTGAAGATATTTTTTCAGTTTTTATCTCTGCTTTCGTGATTGCTTGCAGTCCTGACTCTTCCACAATCACAGATTGGGAGCGCGCATCCGGAACAAGAGAGATACTGAGAATTTTGTTGATTGAATTCAGATCGATGGATACAGTATCTTTTGCAAAGCCAATGGAAGACACTATCAATTCAGAATAGGAAGGATTTGTTCTTATGATTATGAATTGTCCTTGCTGATCTGCTCTTACACCTATATTCGAATTCTTCCACATAATGGTGGCACCTTGAATTCTTGCAGAGTCTATGGAACTCAATACAATCCCTCGAAGAGTATCTTGTTGAGCAAATACCGGTAAACCCCAGAACCATGTCAAGAGCATGATTATGATGAATCTATACATAAAACAATCTAGAATAATGAATAAATACTGATGAAAATCATCGAAGATTCATCGTATTCTATATTCGAAATATGCAGAGATTGTCTTGGTCTTTAAAGAGTGATGAAGTCGAGGGAAATGGTAGTAATAAAGACAGTGAATATGTGGATTGTTCGCGTGAATATTTGTCGGGTCCCCAATTATCCATCATACCAATTAGAGGGGAAATGAACTGTATGATGATTGAATGTGGAAGTCCTTCAAGATTGAGTGCTGTTTCAATGATTTCATCTTCACAGCATGAAGTTGCAGTAATCGAAATATCTGAACATGATATCTCACAGCATGTATCTTGATGTTCAAACGAAAATGAGACGGATTCCAATTCACCGCAACAGTGATGCAAAAGCATGGGGGCTCCGCTCAATGTGAGCATGAGCATGCAGAGGAGCAGTGTCGCTATGATTTTTTTGTGAATCACTCTTCTTCTGAATCCATTATATCGGTAGATTCTTGTTTATTGAGTAGGTCTCTTTCTTGATATTCTGCAACACGCTTATCTCTTCTCGATTTGGCAAGGTCTCGTAAATCAACCACTCGATCAGCTTCGTCAACAATTTCAGTACCCAACATGGTTTCCAATACATCTTCCATAGTCACCAAGCCTTCGATTCCACCATATTCATCAACGACAACAAACATGTGTTGTCTTCCTTGCAAGAATTGTTCAAGGGCTTTTTCAAGTGTGGCATTATCGGGAATGAAATTGGCTTGACGAACCAATCTATCCATCGTGCGATTTCTTCTTCCGTCTAGAGCGGCGCGAAGAACATCTTTCGTGAGGGCATAACCAATGACTCCATCGATGGAATCTCCTTCCCAGACCGGAAAGCGCGAATACATTTGTAATTCGGGTAATAGGGCAACTTCAGCTACAGTCTTTGTGGACTGAACACTAAAAACAACCGATCTTGGGGTCATGATATCGGCCACTTGAATTTCACTGAAATTCATGATACTCTTGAATATGCGATATTCACCATCATCGAGTGTTCCCTCTTCACGAGCAGTATCAACGAGTGCATCGAATTCTTCTCTTTGTTCTGATTCAGTCATCGGTGGATTGATGAATCTCCCCAAACGACCCAATAGTACAGACAATGGGTAAAACACAATAGAGAGCAGTCGAAGATAGAAGACAGTAGATGAGGTAAGTCTCTCGGCATATCTCTCCCCAATGGCTGAAGTCAGCGTTTTGATGACAATAATGAGTAGCAGAGAAATGGCAAGGGACGGGATTTGTGTCCAAGACTCAGGATACATGAGATTGGAGCTTGAGATGGTCAATGCCCCAATCACAATCAAAATCAATGCATCCATTATGAGCAATGAGATTCGCGCTTGATCTGCATTTGTGGATCGAAGTTTGATGAGAAATCCTGCTCTCTCCGGCTTTATTGCTTCAAATGCATCCAAAAATTGAGGGGTCAATTCCGTCAGAGCAGACCTCGACAAAGCATTGAATGCACTCAAACCAAAGCAAAGTATGAGCAATAAAAGTTCAGGAATCATCATCAATCATCTCTTGTGGAACATCCCAAGGTGTCACTATAACTAGGAAACATGATTACAGCTATATGACATTTGTAAAGCAAAAGTATCAAAAAAACAGGAGAATACTGGGAATTCATTATGCGTGGCAATTCCGTTTCAACAGAATTTGAAATGAAATAAAAAAAACAGTTTGTTTTTTCGGAGAAATGACCATAATTTTGTCGCTCTCGTTTGCAACGGGCTCGTAGCTCAGTTGGGAGAGCGCTTGAATGGCATTCACGAGGTCAGGGGTTCGATTCCCCTCGAGTCCACATTCAAACATAGTCTTGGGATCGTAGCTCAGCTGGTTAGAGCGCTGCCCTGTCAAGGCAGAGGTCGCGAGTTCGAGCCTCGTCGGTCCCGCAATAGCCCGCTCTTCATTTGAAGAGCGGGTTTTTTATTATGAAAATGTATGAAGTATGCATCGTTGACATCATTCATTTTTAGTATTTTGCCCCTCCAATATTCAATTAGACAAGGATTTCACTACGATGTCCCCAAAGATTTATTCTCTTCTTCGATTCATGTTGATGATTTACATCACTTGGAACATGAGCGAATTGCAGGTATTTGCGCAACCTTTGATTCAAAGCAAAGCAATAGATGGCTTGCGTGAAAAGCCATTGAGATATATGGCATTGACCAATTGCACGCTCATACCTGAGCCCGGAAGAATTATCAGAAATGCAACAATCATCATTCGTAATGACAGAATCGAAGCTGCTGGCGCACAATTGGCAATACCTGTTGGAGCAACAGTTCGATCATTGAATGGAGCATATGTCTATGCCGGATTCATTGAATCATATTCTTCTGTTGGTTCAGGAACTTCTCAAAAGAAAGGTCCGGCCTTTTCAGCCGAAGGTGATGATGAGATCGAAAAACCGGGTTCACTGAATCGTGGTGCAAGATATTGGAATGAAGCCATCAAACCGGAAATGAATATTGCAAATACACTTGGCATCGATGAAAAGTTTGCATCCGAATTATATAAGCAGGGTTTTTGTCTTGCTCATGTCAATTCAATGGATGGCATCATGCGTGGCACATCTGCTGTTGTATTGGCAAAACCCGGCACCGCAAATGAAGTCATTGTCAAGCCGGATATCGCTCAGTGGATGTCTTTTAGAAAAGGTAATTCACGCAATGCATATCCTTCAGCAATGATGGGTAGCATCGCATTGATTAGACAGGCATTATTAGATGGGCAATGGTATGCAGGGGCTCAATCCTCATTTGCAAAAAACCCAAAGATTCAAGCACCGGAAACCAATTTTTCCCTTGAAGCAATTGCCGGAATTTTCTCAAGAAAAACACCAATCATTTTCGAAACGAATAATGAACATTCTGTTCTTCGTGCATCTAAGATTGCCAAAGAGTTTGGTCTTTCCATGATTTATGAAGGTAGTGGCTATGAATATCGTAGACTCTCTCAGATTGCATCTTTAAAGTCCAAATTGATTATTCCGATTGCATTTCCGGGCGCACCCAATGTACAATCATTGAGAAATGCATCCGGTGTCTCACTTGCTGAACTGAAAGCATGGGATGCGGCACCATCCAACCCTGCAATGTTAGATTCCGCAGGTGTGAAATTCGCGCTGACGATGCATGGCTTGAAAGACAAGTCCGATTTTCTCAAGAATCTTCGCAAAGCAATTCGCTATGGTTTAAAAGAAGAAACAGCTCTTGCCGCACTCACCACTATTCCTGCAGAATTGTGGGGTATAGATGATTTGGCAGGAACAATCAAATCAGGCGCTTTTGCAAATCTTATCATTTCAGATGCGAATCTGTTTGAATCCGGATCCATTGTGTCTGTATTTGTTGCTGGTGAAGAACATGTCATTCAACAAAAACCGGAATATGATCTGAGAGGACATTGGAGATTCACCGCCGAATCACTTCCCAAGATGCAATGGAATATTGATGGTAAAATTGATACTCCCAATGCTACATTCATGAAGGATTCCACTAAAATATCCTGTAAAATCACGCAATCAGGTAAGCAAGTACATTTCACATTCACCGGCGATTCTCTTGGTGCATTGGGAATGATTCGTGCAACCGGCTTCATGGATTCATTGAATGCAAGAGGTACAGCATTATTACCTACCGGACGTGAAATTGCTTGGACTGCAATTCGTGATAGCGGTCATATTGAAAAAAGCAATGCCGAGAAATCAGGTTCTCTATCCAAGACATATCCGATTCTCTTTCCTGATGGTCCATTCGGACTTGAAAGCAAACCGACCCAAAGAACAGTACTCTTCAAAAATGCGACTGTTTGGACATCCGCAAAAGAAGGTATTTTAAAAGGTGTTGATGTATTGATTTCTGGAGGCAAAATCACTGCAATTGCTAAAGATTTACAACAGAAAGCAGATACAGTCATTGATGCAACCGGCAAACATTTGGCTCCTGGTATCATTGATGAACATTCTCATATTGCAATTGAAGCCGGAGTGAATGAAGGTACACATGCAGTAACCGCCGAGGTGCGCATTGGCGATGTATTACAACCCGATGACATTAATATCTATCGACAACTTGCCGGCGGAGTAACTGCAAGCCATTTGCTTCATGGATCCGCCAATCCAATAGGTGGACAATTACAACTCATCAAACTTCGTTGGGGTGATGATGCAGATGGATTGAAAATGGACTTTCCCGGTACTATCAAGTTTGCACTCGGCGAAAATGTCAAGCAGGCAAATTGGGGTGATAAATTTACATCGCGTTATCCTCAAACAAGAATGGGTGTTGAGGAAATCATGCGCGATGGATTTCGTGCCGCACTTGAATATGAAAAAGCATGGAAAGAAGCAGGTACCGCAGGAAAATTACCTCCAAGAAAAGATATTCAGCTGGAAACATTGCTCGAGATCATTCGTGGAAAAAGACAAATACATTGTCATTCCTATGTGCAAAGCGAAATCCTCATGCTCATCAGACTTGCGGAAGAATTTGGTTTCAAGATCAATACATTCACGCATATTCTGGAAGGGTATAAGTTGGCAAAAGAAATGAAGGTGCATGGAGTTGGCGCTTCAAGCTTTGCTGATTGGTGGGCATATAAATTTGAAGTATATGATGCAATTCCGGAAAATCCTGCAATCATGCATGAAGAAGGTGTAACTGTCGCAATTAATAGTGATGATGCGGAGATGGCTCGCAGACTCAATCAGGAAGCCGGTAAGTCTGTAAAATATGGACCGGTCTCCGAAGAAGAAGCAATGAAGTTTGTGACTATCAATCCTGCCAAACTCCTTAAAGTTGATGATCGCATTGGATCAATTGAAATTGGGAAAGACGCAGACATCGTAGTATGGTCCGGAAATCCTTTGTCCAATTTCTCCAAAGTTGAACAAACATATGTGGATGGTAGAAAGTATTTTGATAGAAAATCAGATGAACAGCTTCGTAAGAGAGATGCAGGAATTCGTGCAACTCTCGAACAGAAAGCCATGAATAGCGATGAAAAGAGCGAGGGCGGGAAAGGTCGTTTCGCCGGTCATAAACATCTCTATGATTGCGAAGATATATTTGATGATATGGCAGGATTCGAAGAGGAATAATACGCGTATTACAGTAGATTTTGAAGAGCCGTCCATTATGGGCGGCTTTTTTATTTTTGAGTGATCAATCAGGGGAAGACATGACATTCACATATTCACACATACCTTCGCTTTTCATCATATCATACATGCTCTTTGGAATCGCATTGAATAGCATACTTGATATTCATGTGGATGCACTGTATTTGATAGTGATTTCACTGATCATGCTATTACTCTCTCGCTTTGCTTCTTTTGGAAAATTTCTATCTGCAGTATTTCTTGGAATGTGCATTCACACAGAGTCTGAATCCATGAAGACAATATCATCACATGGAAAAGCTCTGCATATGAAAGCCATTGTTAATGGCATAGTAAAGGAAGTCTCACATAAAGATCATTCTACTCAGTGTGTATTGGAGGGATATATTGACACTCCGCAATGGTCGCGCATAGAACATTGCAGAATATTATTGAGAATATATGATTCCAAAATACCACTCTCAGAAGGAATGCATGTACAAGCACGAGGAATTGCATCAAATCCTGTTGAATCAACATTGCAAGGAGAATTCAATCAAGCCAGATATGTACAAAGTAATAATGTACAATTTCTCTTGACTTCAAAAGACATTTCCATCATACGGCATGCGAATATATTTCACGCTACTGTACATAAATTCCGGGAATGGATTGAACATACAATCAGCACACTTTTCCCAATTTCAACTGCACCGATAGTTAGTGGAATCGTATTAGGTGAGACTTCTCATATTTCACCTGAACTCCGCAATGCATTTGCATCTCTTGGAACTGCCCATATATTATCAGTAAGTGGATTTCATGCGGGGATCATTGCATTGATGATACTGTTTTTACTTTCATGGATTCGATGGCTGTTCATGAGAAATCTACTATTGACAATATCATTACTTGCATTCTTGGAATTGGTTCATTGGGATCCACCTGCTATGCGTGCATGCATGATGACAGCACTTGCTTATATGCTTTATACGCTTCAACGAAAACCGCATCCATTGCATGTACTATTGACAATTGGTGGCTTGATGATATGTTTCGATCCAGCAATGCTATCTTCGATTGGTTTTCAATTGTCCATGATTGGTATGATCGGATTGATTCTCCTTCCACAATATGTTCATCCATTACATGCAGCAGTCTTCCCAATATCAATTGCTCATGCACTATCGAGTTCCATGTCGGCAATATTGGCATTATTACCCATCACAGCCTGGTATTTTGGGATGATATCGCTTATAGCTCCACTTTCAAATGTGATATTCATCCCAATATTCACTATTGCATTATGCTGGATTATCATAGCATTATTATGCTTTCCATTCAGCACCATTATTGCAAAGCTATTTGCACTTGCAGCTCATCAATTCTTGAGTATTGCCGAAGAACTTCATATAACCATTGCAACTAGTGAATGGATAGCATATAGGGGAGAATTTGCACTTTGGACATCTTGCTTCATCTATTGTGCAATCTTGATTGTGTATCGGTCTCGATCAATCAAGCAATTCCTTATCACATCCTTTAGCTCTGGAATACTATTGATAGGCATGCATGATGCGCAGATTGCATTGTCATCAGAACCATTGATTTCAATGGACTATCATGCAAGAAGTGATATCATTATGGGAAATATCGGAGAGAATATTCTATTCTTGGATAGAGATAGATGGAGATTCACATGGAATGATAAAGCACTGATCAAGTATATACTTCACAAGCATAAAAGAGCAACGATTATCTATTCCGGTAAGTCATCGAAAAAGATTGCAAAGTCCATACATCAATTGGATTCAACTATACATGTGAAAGAATGCGATCGCTCTTCCTTGATACTATGCATGAACATCATCAAGCAATCAATTGCATCAACCGAAGAGTTCAGGAAACAGAATTTCCTCAATCATTTCGCACCAAATGTGACCAATCATAATATGTGATTCTTGTATTCTGGCTGTCACAGAACTCGGAACCACGACTGCATCATCACTCTCATTAAGGAGGAAGCCGCCATTACCACCCAAAAGACCAATGACGAAAACACCTTGTTTCTTTGCCTGTACCATGGCACGTTTCACATTTTCCGAATTACCAGATGTAGAAATGCCGATGAGTACATCACCCGTGCGACCATATGCTTCAATGCAGCGAGCGAATACATTCTCAAAACCAATATCATTTCCACCGGCAGTCATAATGGAGGGATCTACTGTTAAAGCAATTGCAGGAATAGCGGCTCTGTTTACAGAACTTCTCAATCTCACTACCAATTCAGCCGCGAGATGTTGGCTATCAGCGGCACTCCCGCCATTTCCACAGAACATGACTTTTCCACCTGATTTCAATTTTTCAGCCAATACAATCCCAATTCGTTCAATTGCCTCTGACTGTGTAGAAATCAGGGCTTGTTTGGTAGAAATAGATGCTTCAACAGTTGTACGTATCAAAGAGGAATATGACATAAAGATTGGCCTTTGGACAGTGAAATACGGAACCATTACTTCAAAAATACGATTTACCCGATTGCTAACTTGGACATCCACCATGCATTCGCTATCATTGTGGACAAATTGTTGACAATTTTCCATGAATTCAGGTCATCAGATTTAGTATATTTTCTCTCCGTTCATGGTATTTGCCTTCTCACCCAATATATCTTGGGCATTATCAGACAATAACTCGAATTGAATCATTATGCTTGTATCAACCGTTACCGTCAAAAACAGAGCCGGTCTTCATACTAGACCTGCCGCTTCACTTGTCAAGCTTGCTGCAAAATACAAATCTGAAATCTTTCTGAACAGAGATGGATTTTCCATAAATGCAAAAAGCATCATTGGCGTGATGACTTTAGCGGCTGAACTTGGCTGTAAATTGGAAGTCACCGTTGATGGTCCGGATGAGCAAGCGGCAATGGATGACATCACATTGTTTTTTAGTTCAGGTTTTGGCGAACTTTAAGATTTTCACTTTCATTATTCATCACCAGCATTCTCATGAAATTTTCAATCTCACTCGGTGATTTTCAAAAAGCCATGCAGCGCGTACTGCCTGCAATTCCACCTCGTTCAACGCTCCCTGTTTTGGAACATGTGCATTGCACCGCTTCCAAGTCCGGATTGGATTTGATTGCTTCAGATCAGGAGATGACCATTTCAACGCATGTGCCATGCATGGTTGAAGAGCAAGGCACTGTCCTGATTCCGGCAAGAAAATTACATGATTTATTACGCTCTCTTGGTCAAGAAGGAGCATTGTTGATTGATATCAATGCCAATCTCGACATCACATTCAAAACGAGTGGAGGTTCCTTCACCATGAAGGGAATGGATAGTGCGGATTATCCTCAACAGCCTGTTTTTCCAGAAGGTGAGCATGCCATACTTTCCGCTGCTGATGCGATGAAGATAGCAAATAGAACAATGTTTGCTGTTTCTGATGATGAATATCGTCCTGCCATGACGGGAGTTCTATTCCAATTCCGAGGCAATCATGTTGTCGGAGTTTCCACTGACAGTTATCGACTTGCTCGTGTGATTGTTCGTGGAGAACATTTTCCCGATGATCTTGATGTTATCATTCCTTCTAGAGCCATGGATGTATTGCGTAAAGTGGATTCAAATGTCGATATGTCCGTTACTCGCACCCATGCACGTTTTGCAATGTCTGATACAACTGTCATAACTCGCATCATTGATGAACGTTTCCCGCCCTATGAGAATGTGATTCCGGTTGACAATGACAAAATTGCCATCGTCAATCAAAAGGATTTAGCAGGCGTGATCAAACGCGTGGCATTATTCACAAGTAGTACTAGTCGTCAAATTAAGATCACACTCACCCCAAATAGAGTGCATGTGCATGGAGAGGATGATGAAACCGGCAGCAATGCTGATGAATCTACAACATGTGAGTTCTTTGGTTCCGATGCATTTGAAATTGGATTCAATCACAGATATTTAGAAGAAGCACTTCAGCAATTATCAGGTGATGAGTCAGGTATGGTTCGTTTATCATTTTCTTCCCCAAATCGAGCAGTCTTGATTGAGCCTACAAGTGAGATTAGTGATATTTTGATTCTTGTCATGCCCGTCCGCTTGAGCTAATCTGATTCTGAATAAAGGAAAGCCCCCAAGAGTATAAGACTCATTGGGGGCTTTGTATTATTCAGCAGGGAATTCCATTTCAATTGTTCGACCTCTCTCATCCTTCCCTTTTTCTTTTTCGATCATAGCTTTTACCGCAGGTTTTACTGATAAGTCATTCAAATCATGCTTTGCCAGAATTCTTGCAAGCAATACAACTCGAGATTCTAATGGGATCAATGAATTGAGTACGATATAGCGATCATCATTCACGCGACAATCCCCGCCACGAAAATTTCCCTTTTCTCTGCGAACAGAGTAATTCAGATCATGCGCCAATGTGAGCATGTCATCGAGTATGCTTTGTAATTTCACGGTTTTTCAATGATAATTCATTGTACATGTTCCACATTCTCTTGTGCATTCAGCGGCTGCCACGCCAAAAAGAGAAGTGCGGTGATATAGGAGAGTAGTGAGAGGAAACCAATTGCCGTCATCCATGGATGGAAGCGCTGTTTAAACAATATGAGTAAACCATCATCCTTGAGCAAATTTACAAAATCAATCGCATTTACTCGGAAAATCAATTGAAGATCGAGCCATGCCTGATACAATTCATAGGGTGTGAAAGCAAAAAACAATAAAGCAGCCATGAAAAGCCATCCTCTTCGCTTGATATTCCCTTTCATAGTAAGCAAGAGAATCAATGCACAGAGAAAACTCAAAACATAACCGGCTATTGTATAATATGCCGTAATTCCCATCAATCGAAGAGAATAGTTAATTTGTTCCTGATTCAAGAATGGTTTGATATCCAAAGTGCCCGGAATAAAGAGATCGAATCCAATAGAAGTTCGAATCAATCCACCGCCAAACCAAAGAGTGACGAAGAACAATAAACAAGCGAATAGCGATTTTTGCAATGTTGACATCTTCATGAAGCAAAAATATGTCTTTACATTACCCGATGTGTCAGTTTTTTTCCACACTCTCAAAAAAAGTTTATGTGCAAAAATCGCCATGTTATTTTTTCATACAATCCTTGTAATTCATTGATATTCAATTAATTACAAGATATTTCAACTATTTTCTTTACTCTACTCAAATTATACCTGAAAATGATGCAAGTTCTTGATTTACTTGGCTATGTGAGAGAAATTCCTTTAGTTGCAAACTCTTGGTTTACATTTATTCTTTGTAAACTGAAAGACTGCTTCTTCGTTGAAGCAGAACGTTCTTTGAAAATAGGAATATTCATTTGCATCATTTTAGGCACTGTGTCTCTCGCATCTTGCGGAGATACAGACACAAAAAAAGATGCGACATTCACCTATAATGAACCACAGGGTTTAACAACTCTTGACCCCGCAATGGCCGGGATATCCGGACCCATTCATATTGGAGGTCATATCTTTGAGACTTTGGTGAAATTGGACTCAAATGGAGCGATCATTCCCGGACTTGCCAAGTCCTGGAGTGTTGATGAATCAGGTATAACTTGGACATTTTCGCTACGAACCGACATCTCATTTCATAAGGACTCATGCTTTGAAGCTCCTTCATTTACGAGGAAATTCAAAGCACAAGATGTGAAATTCAGTTTTGAGCGGATTTGCGATGCCCGAACAAAGACCACTGGTTTTTGGATTTTTCGTGACCGATTTTCAGGTGCCGAAGAATTTCATGAGGCCACAAAACGTGGAGAAGGCAATCGGCATATTGAAGGGATAAGAGTTATTGATGACAGCACGGTGTCACTGGTTTTGAATAAGCCTTTTGCACCCTTACTTTCCTTATTGACAATGCCATATTGCAGAATCGTTCCCAAAGAAGCGATTCAATTGTATGGCGAATCATTTGGAAATCACCCGATAGGAACAGGCCCATTTGCATTTCACATATGGGAACAAGATAGATTCATTCAACTCAAGCGCAATCCTTTGTATCATGAGTTTGATGCTTCAGGTCAGAGATTACCCTATCTGGATACTGTCATTGTTCAATTCATCAAGGATACAAAGACAGAATTTTTGGAATATGACAATGGGAATCTCGATATGATTCTCTCCATAGATCCAATCTTTCTTCCAAAAGTCTTGGAGAATGACAAACTCACTGCATCGTATGCAGACCACACACTTCTTCGAGAAGAGGCACAAGACATCGTTTACTGCGGGATTATGCTTGACGGATCAGCAAATGCTGAAACTTCACGCTTGCCACTTTGGAAATCAAAAGCTATCAGACAAGCTCTGAATTATGCAATTGACCGAAAGGCACTTTGTAAATATGTCCTAAAAGGGAAAGGCGTTCCTGCCGAGCATGGACCATTATCCCCGACTATGCCGGGATTCTCTAATGAAGTCAAAGGGTATACATATGATCCGGTCAAAGCAAAAGCATTATTGATGGAAGCAGGTTATCCGGGCGGACAAGGTTTGCATGAGATATTACTTCAATCCGGAAATAATGCGACCACAGTGCAAGTGGTTGAGGCATTGCAACAACAATGGCTCAAGTTCGGCATCAAAGTCGCTTTGAGACAGGTCAATTTCCCTGAGCATTCATCAATGATGCATTCAGGAAAAATTGGATTCTGGCGTGGGAATTGGATCGCGGACTATCCCGATCCGGAGAATGTACTCGCACTTTTTTACTCAAAAATGGCCTCGCCCAAAGGCCTGAATGACACAAGATTTTCACATCGAAGTGTTGATTCCTTATATGAATTGGCTCTGTGGCCCGGAGTTACATCTGAGCTACGATTCAAAGCATATAATGAAATGGAGCGCATCATCATTGAGCAAGCTCCTTGGGTGTTTTTATATTACACAGTTAACTATCGATTAGCACAAACTTCCGTTATCGGTCTCCGCCCGGGAGTCTTTGGAACAATATCACTCGAAAGAGTACGTTTCAGAGAACGCTAATTAAGCTTCCGCTATCGGCTCAACAGACGCGCCGCCCGGAAGAACGTCGACTCCTTCTCACAGGATCGGCACCATACTACCAGACAAGGTATTTTTATCAATTACAGAGGTGATTATGCGTAAGTCCATACCCCTCGTACCTTTCTGGCTCAGCTTGGTTCTCTTCGTGATTGCTTTAGCTTTGCCAACCAATAGCTCATATGCTGCCCGAAAAAAATCGGACAAACGAAAGGTAACGAAACGAGTAGCTTCTAAGAAAAAGAAATCAAAGAAGCGTTATCAAATCGTACATGTTTCAAAAACAAAATGTGATAAAGTAGCAGGCAAGAAACTTGCTTTCGACTATCTCAACAATAATGATGATTTGTCAAGACTGGCCGGTTTACAATCGGAATCCGACCTAACCCCGACAACGGACATCGCCACGAATACTGGCTCTATTGCCGAGGCTCTCTCAGAACAACAGTCCAATACAAATCACATTGATCAAGGTGAATTAACCGCATCCGATGCCGTCTCCGGCGACATGCTTTCTCAAGGTGAGGATTTAACCGAACTTGAAGAAGAAGATGATGTGGTTGTTGACATGGATGCATTCCGTTCATTATGGCTTTCTTATATCGATAATGACCCGAATGATCCTTCCTCTAATGAAACCACTGATGGTGGAATCGCTAGAAAAGCCATTATGGATGAAATCATGAACTGGGTGGGAACCACATATGTATATGGTGGCACTTCTAAATCAGGAATTGATTGTTCAGCATTCACAAGGGCTGTGTTTGCCGGTGCGGGAGATATCACATTACCCAGAACAGCCGCAACACAATGGAATGTAGGAAGACCAATCCGCAATAGATCAGAAATGAAATTCGGTGACTTGGTATTCTTCCACACACGCAAAGAAGTGTATGTGTCACATGTTGGTATTTATCTTGGAGACAATCTCTTCGCTCATGCGAGTTCACGCTATGGCGTAACGGTTTCTTCACTTGAAAGTACCTATTATGATACCCGCTTGATCGGTGTTCGCAGACTTGAACATCGCGATCTGGCACCACTTGCAACAGGCGATGCAAAACGTTATTCCTATTGATCTTTAAAGAACTATATAAAAAAGCGGGATGATCTTTTATGATCATCACGCTTTTTTTATTCTGTTTGTTGTTGTTCTTGCAATCGTTCTCGCAATACTTTTTGTTTTCTGAATACTGCCAGTGCACATGATATTCTTCTACCTGTCGGCACTCTCGAATTAGTACAGACATTCTCGCCACATACCATCATCATCGAAGAGCCACCACCATCTAGATTCAATGCATCATGAGCTCCGAGTTTCTTCATGATCGCCCCCATTTGGTCCAATGTTGCTCCTCTTCCCTTTCCTGAGGGGTCAACAAGTACAAGCCAGTTTTTCGTCTTGCGTGTATTTGTTCCTACTGCAGTTCTCGGGAGATTATGACCAATGAAACGACTATTCCTTGCTCCTTCGCTCACGCCTTGTGTACGTAATTCACCGGCCTCCATCAATCTCGGAGTGCCACAAACCGCTTGTACAAAGGGCAGTGTATCAGTTTCACTTGTATAATATTTGATGAATAATGTGTCACCGGCTACAGGCAATTTCCCGGCTGGGAAATCTTTACCCAAAGAAATAACTGCACCTCTCAAAGGCATTGACACAGTACCAGTATCAACAGCATTGACCAAACATGGAACTTCTTTATTGACAGAAGGTGAGCGTAAAAAACGCACTTGCACTTTGATCAAAGGATATTCAATATTTGACTGTCTTTTCATTTCAGCCAATTCTGCCTTCAATTGCTCCATGTCAAGTTCTTCTTCTGTGGAATCTTCTGCTGATTGCGGTCTATTCTCCAAGAAATCTTCTGCCGCTTTGTCCACCTGCATATTTGGTACATGAGGAATTGAATTTCCACCATAGAGATTATACAGTGCAATTCCTTCCGTGCCGGATCTCTCATTCGTATATGCAATCCTATAAGTATCTCCCTTTTCGGTTCTAATCATGCCTTGTAAATCATATTTGCCGATATACATTTTATTCTTGGCATCAAAAAAAGCACTGGTCCAATTCTTCTCATTACCCATCTGAATCACTTCACCATTCAATACCAATGGACCAATGGCGGTATTTCTATATGCTCGCCAAAAATTGGCATTTACCGCTGAAAGCAGGCTGTCTCGAACAGTTGTATCGATTCTATTGAACATATCACCGATTCTTTCTAGACCATCATTCTTATTATTGCCTTTGATCACACCAACTTTCAGGGTTGGATCATTGGCATCCATTTCAACGGCATATACGGGATGATTCAAAGGACCATAGAGAAAATGCATATATCGAAGTCCAGGAGCAATCATCGTATCCTCAATGAATTGCTGTCTTCCATTGATTGATACAAGTTGATTATGATTCGAACCGGATGATTTCCTGCCTTTTCCTTTCTTGGATTTTTTTCCTTTCTTGGATTTTTTTGAGGATGACTTTTTAGAGTTCTTCCCAGATTTCTTCACGGAACGCGAGGAAGTAGATCTCCCTTTTTTTCTTGATGCTGCGGAAGTATCGGTCACGGGAATCAGCATGGTGATTGCCAATATCCAAATGATCCAAACATATGTAAAGTGTTTTGACATAATGCACTCAATTATCGAATATCAATGCTAGGCGAAAAATGGTAAATTGCGCCACTATATGTACGATTCAATCAGTCCAGGATCATCATCATGAACTTCGAAACCATCATTCTTGAAGAAAAAGGCCATGTTTGCCTGATCACTTTGAATAGACCGGACAAGTTAAACGCCTTAAACGCAACCTTATTGAATGAACTGCAAAAAGCGCTCCAATTTTGTGCAAATTCTGAACTTTGTCATGCAATAATTATCACAGGTTCGGGACCAAAAGCATTTGCAGCCGGTGCAGATATCGCTCAATTGCATGAGCAGAATGCGGAAACAGGTGCTGATTTTGCCCGCTTTGGCCAATCAATATTCACTGAATTGGAATATTTGAATAAACCGGTCATTGCTGCAGTCAATGGTTTTGCATTGGGAGGTGGTTGTGAATTAGCCTTGGCATGTCATATGAGATTTGCCGCTCCTCAGGCAAAATTTGGTCAACCTGAAGTAAACTTGGGCATCATTCCCGGATATGGTGGCACACAAAGACTCACCAAATTAGTCGGCAGAGCACATTCAATGGAATTGATCTTAAGTGGTGCACTCATCGATTCAGAGGAAGCCCTGAGAATTGGTCTTGTCAATAAGATTTTTCCATCAGAAACGCTGATAGATGAATGTATGAAGATAGCTGAACTCATTGCATCAAAAGCTCCATTGGCGATTTCCGCCAGCTTAAAAGCCATTCGATCAGCCGAAGATTTGGGTACGCAAGAAGGAATGGAGAGCGAGGCAATCAATTTTGGCGAGATTTGTGGGACAATGGATTTCAAAGAAGGAACTTTGGCATTCTTGGAAAAAAGACCGGCACAATTTTCGGGACAATAAACAGCATATTCTTCATTCTTTCGAAGAATTCCCTATTTTTGCAAACTCTATTGAAAACAGAGCCATTTTTCCATATTTCTCAATACTATGAAAACATTCAGAAATACCATATTTGTGCTCGCATTGCTGTTCACTTGCATTGCATCACTCAAAGCACAAGATGATAGATTGGATGAGTTGACATTCGAAGAGACTGTCATTCAAGAGGAGAAAGTACCGTATTTCGGTGTTGGTGGAGGTTTCGTTGTTTCGCTATTCACACCTGAATTACAGGATGTTAATGCTCAATTGACCGCAGCGGGACTCGGCGAAATATCTACACCGCTTACAATGACGGGAGCATTGGGTGTTGCGACTATCGGCATACTTCCCAATGTACGTATATCCATAGCCAATCTTGGTGGTAGTATCGGCACTTCGGAAAAAGAATTTACTATCAATCAGCTACAATATGTGCGTTCAGCATCTTTGTCCAATGCTTATACAGGATTTGGATTTGATTATGCTCTTTCTCTCGCGAAATCTCTCTATTTGATTCCGGGTATTTCAGGTGGTTGGGGAACAATGGAAATCACAACCACTCAATATGCGAAAGGCATTGAAACTTCCAATAATTCCATAGGTGGAAGTCCAAGTGATGTGAATGTGTTCAATCATTCCTTAAGAAATGATTATTTCATGATCAATCCTGGATTGAGTATTGAGTTTGCACCTGCATTGCTTGGAAGCGATAAACCACGCATCGTTACAGTAAGAGCACATGCGGGATATGCAATGAGTTTTATGGGCGATTGGAAAGAAAATGGAAAAACCATCGTTAACAATGTACCTTCCGGTATCGAAGCTTCAGGTTTGGCATTTCAACTTGGCTTCATGATTGGTTTATTCAATTGATAGTATGATCTCGGGCCTATAGCTCAACGGTTAGAGCAGCGGACTCATAATCCGTTGGTTGGGGGTTCAAATCCCTCTGGGCCCACTGACTTCTCAGCATTCAGTAATCACAGGGGTTTACCGGCATGAATGCAAGCACTCCAACATATTGTGACTATATCCTTCAAGAACACTGCTCTCCACTGCATATTGCATATCATGATACAGAATATGGATATCCATTGGATTCTGATAATGCACTGTTTGAACGATTATGTTTGGAGATCAATCAAGCCGGACTTTCCTGGTTGACCATACTAAAAAAGCGATATCATTTCAGGGAAGCTTTCGAGGGATTCGATATTGCAACAGTTGCAAGATATGGGGAACTCGATTTCGAGCGTTTACTTGGTGATGCTTCCATCATTCGTAATCGAGCAAAAATCAAAGCAGTGATTCACAATGCAAATCAAATAGTGCACATACAAAAAGAATATGGTTCATTCATGCATTGGTTGGATATACATAGCTCACTGAATCGTGAAGAGTGGACAAAACTCTTCAAAAAAACCTTCACATTCACAGGCGGGGAAATTGTGAATGAATTTTTGATGAGTACTGGATATCTACCCGGAGCTCATCACTCGAAATGTCCTATACACTCCCATATTCTCACTCTTTCACCGAAGTGGAATCAATCCACTTAATATGACAAATATCATTGTTTCCGGATTCTCAAGACCCCAATTTTGACATGTTCGAAAAGTGACTGTATTCACACAGATCAACTAGTCTATCATTTATGTCAAGGAGATGGGAATGAGTAATGAACATGTACACTCATCGTTCCCGGAAGGTGCTTCTCAAGAATCATCGGGTCATGATACCCTCGAATCATTTGCTTATGACAATGCCATTGTCAAGAATTTCGCTTGGGCCACAGCAATGTGGTCAATCGTCGGATTTCTTGTCGGACTCATCGTCGCATTAAAACTGGTGTGGCCTGATTTTCTTGGATTCATTCCCGAATTATCATATGGTCGTTTACGACCTTTACATACCAATGCGGTGATTTTTGCTTTTGCCGGCAATGCAATCTTCATGGGAGTATATTACTCATTGCAGCGATTGACAAAAGCACGAATGTTTTCCGATAGATTAAGCACTTTACATTTCTGGGGATGGCAATTGATTATTGTCAGTGCCGCTTTGACACTTCCCCTTGGATTCACAACCAGCAAAGAATATGCTGAATTGGAATGGCCTATCGATATAGCCATTGCAGCAGTTTGGGTGATCTTTGGATGGAATATGATGGGGACAATTTTCAAGAGAAGAGAGAAACACATGTTTGTTGCGATTTGGTTTTATATCGCAACATTCCTGACTGTTGCTTTACTTCATATCGTGAATTCATTTGAATTGCCGGTATCACTATTGAAAAGTTATTCATTCTATGCCGGCGTACAAGATGCATTGGTACAGTGGTGGTATGGACATAATGCAGTTGCATTTTTCTTGACAACACCATTTTTGGGAATCATGTACTATTTCATCCCCAAAGCGGCGAATAGACCCGTCTTTTCCTATCGTTTATCCATAGTGCATTTTTGGGCATTAATATTTCTGTATATCTGGGCCGGTCCTCATCACCTTTTATATACAGCACTTCCTGATTGGGCGCAATCATTGGGTACCGTATTTTCAGTCATGTTGATTGCCCCATCTTGGGGAGGCATGGTGAATGGACTGATGACATTGCGTGGTGCTTGGGACAAAGTGCG